>Ga0209208_10007143_pt1 | contig 15247 bp, 9 predicted proteins | sample S1TSphfallax_3_FD_187694 | JGI IMG/M metagenome (GOLD analysis project Ga0209208, IMG submission 187694) | Host-associated microbial communities from peat moss isolated from Minnesota, USA - S1T2_Fd - Sphagnum fallax MG (SPAdes) (version 2) | ecosystem: Host-associated > Plants > Peat moss >...
AAAAAAAAAAAAAAAAAAAAAAAAAAAAAACAAAAAAGAGGAAAAATAAAGAAAAGAAGAATGAGAAATTTTTTTATTAAAAAAACAGCCTGGAGTAACTTCCAGTGGATGTAAGTTACTTTGCCAGTCTAGTAAGTACCTTCTGCCAGCTGGAAGTTATTCTAATGAGCTGTGCTGTAATTCGGGCCATCTTCAGCCTAGTGAGGGTCCAAAAAATTCAAAGGAAAAGGGGCAGATGCTTTACGCAGGACATGTAGTCATCCGCAGGTTCGGGTTCTGTCTGTTCCGCTTCTAATCTAAATCAAGTCTAGCAGAAGGGCCTAAGTGCAGGCCCTTCTGTGATTTGAAATCTGTGCCCGAGGCCGGTAGGCCTAGGTAACAGGTCGAAAATCACGGAAGTTTTCCTACGTAAAGCAGAGCTGGGATTTTTACACGAAATAGTGACAGGCTGGCTGGTACCTTCCACTCGTCAGAAGATCCCGTATAGCCTGGCTAGTACCTTCCACCGCAGAAGAGCCCCCTTGCTGAAAACAGGTTTCTTCAGGCAGGTGAGGGAGCTGAGAATACAACGGCAAAATCAAGGCAGTGCTTTACGGGTAGTGAATTTACCTAGTGACATTGCTAATTTCTCTCATCTCTTACACACATATGGCACTATGCTGCTATTTCATACTTACATATGGTCCTTTGCGCCAGAGAACATACCCCTTGGGCACACTCTACCACTTAGTTTGTACCTTGTGCTAAGTCATAGGTATGAACCAATGTTGGGTAGATATCCCTTTGGTGGGTAAGAATCATTGGTTCCAGTTAGTAACAACTGAATTAAAATCATGTCTTGATTTATAGAACTGGAGCTGGATTTTATTTTCTTAAAGAAACATAATCCATAACTGGGTTCCTGGTTTTATTTAGGTGTGGAACCACAATCAGAATTGAGATATTTGAAAATAAATTGAGTAGAACCAGGGGTTAATCGAAGGTTAATTGGTAGTTCATCACTGGTTCTAGTCTGAGTTAGTAACCAAGTGTGATTTTCAAAACTAGATGCAATTTATTTCTTGGAAGAATTGGTCCCAGAATCACATCTCACTTTGATTTGGTATGGAACTGAAACTGTAAACAAGATGGTTCTAATTTATTTTCTAGAATCAAAACCAGAAGTTCTTTGTAAAATTAAAGAATCACCCGACATTGGTATGAACCAATGTTGGTCAGTTATTACTTTATTTCCATAACTGGCTGGATACAATATTTTTTGTTTTTAAAGTTTTGGACCCCATAAGCTATCAATATCAAAAAATTAAAAAAACAGGAGTCACCTATTATCAATTTCATTTTCAAAATAATACCCCTGATCACCAAGTTACTCAATTTATACCCACCTTGAGACCCAACTCCTATACAAGCAAGGTAGGTTTTAGGGTTTCGTTTAGTTTAATATTTCTTTTTATTTGTCTATTTTCAAGAATAAAGTTACACAGTTAAGGTACAAATAGATTTCAAATAATCCGTTAAAAAGACCACTAAAACCACAATGCTAGCTTCACATTATTCAAGCAATGATATGTTTCTAGGAACAAGCTGTGGCCTGAGCTACTCATTCAACATACATCAAAATTGAAACTCATCCATCCAAATGCTCAAACCGAATAACAATTGCTGCCAAGTTAGCATAGAAGAAAGCCTACCAAAAGTGAATAGGTCTACACAATTATTGTTGTGGAGCTCGCACTCATAGAGAGATGCAAATGAATCACTCTGCTAGGGAGAGAGTAAGAATTATTGTTTCAATGGGCCTGAAGCAGTCTAATCAGCTAATCAAGGCAGTCTAATATTAATCAAGAAAATCCAATTTTAATTTCTCCTCTTTGGAGTTTTATTCAACCAGATTATTAAAAATTTAAGGTTTCAAAATTGATAACCAACATACTCGGATGAAAATTCTAAACATGTAAGTAAGCTATCAAATTTTAAGAATTCAATAACTGGTACAGATATTAGAAAGGTGTTCTCAATTCTTTATATACTTCTTAACAGGTGGGTCTGCATTCTTTTACCCATCTTTTAAAAAATATTCAGTAATTACTTGGTCAGTTATTAGTAACCGAAATGATAACCTGATCAATAACCAGCTGGTGTTTTTTCAATAACCAGCCAACACTGGTATGTACTTGTTAGGGGTGGCAGAACATTGCCCTCCCCAAGGCACTCTCCCCCCTCCCTCCTCTAGTACTATTTTTATTTTTAATTTGTCCAAATGAAAAAAAAAATTATTACACGAAAATAATTTTTTATTGCAACGAAGAAAATAAAATATTTTTTATTGGACAAAAATAATTTTTTATTGCACACGAAAAGAAATTCTTGTGTCTCCTGTTCATTTTCTTCGTTGGAGCGACGAACGTCGCGCTGCATACTTGCTGGCTTGCTGGCTTCCTCGCTCGCTCCCTCCCTTCCATCCTGCCTCCCACCTCCTTCGTGCAGACAGCAGCGACAAAGCCATGAAGCAGCACTTCGAGCTTATCCCAAATCCCTCGGCGCACAAGAAGCTGCCTCGAACGCCTCTGAACTGTGCTGCATGATCATGCACACCAAACGCGTTCGACGACGACATTACACACAACGTTTTACAAAACAACCTTCGCTCAGACCTAAGAAACAAACGATGCCGGTTGTAGAGATTCGAAGCAATTTCTTCTTCACGACAGTTGTGATCCAGTTCCTACCCTAGAGTTTCTGTGCATTTGCAGCAGGAGTTCGCATTTTTTATGTAGTTAAGTTGTCGCATAATGCATGCGAGATCAAGCTTAATTCGGAGGTTTATGACACAATCTCCAAGAAAAGAGCCTAGCCTTGTAGATGCATAGACACTAGTACTGCAACTGGCCGCGGCTCTTACCCATTCCTTGTGCATGGCAGAGCTACAGACTAGAGAAGAAAGCCTGCTAGAGAGGAGGAAGCAAAGATGACGTGATTTCTTCGCCTGATTTTAGACCAAGTTAGGTTTTGTGGTGTAACTGCCTACTACTCGAACGCGGCGGCGGCCGCCAAGGCGGCACCATGGGTTGCATGGTTTGCCCAAGATCTTAATCTTCTTAGCAAGAAAGCACACTCATCAGGATAGTGATCCTTTGAAATGTCGACAAGTGCTCAGTTTCGCCGCGCTTGCCATCAGATTGTAAGGTCTGTGCAAACCCTGGTCAGTCAAGAAAGATAGATGGTGCCGGTGCTAGCTGAACTACCGTCTTCTTCAAGTAATTTGCGTGGCATGCACGCCAAAAGCGCCTTCCAAGCTCCCTACACATCGTATCCGCATTTGTATGCTTAGAAGTCTCTTGCGCAGGAAGAAGATCTCGAGTCTCTTGCACAATCTCTCCGTTGATCGCCGTCTTCCCAAATCAGTTCACAACTAGAGCGATCATCGACCTAAATTTCGCTTCGTGCACGGGGGTTCAAGCCGCACCCAAGAAAGATTTTCACAACAATATATCGATCCAGTTGCATGCTGCTCTAAAGATCCAACTCCGCAGCTCCGAGCTCCATCAGATTGCAGGTAACGTGTTGTCAATTACTTCATTCTTCGACTCTCCTCTACTTGGAGCTCTTTTTTGTGTTCTTTTATTCTTCTCACAGCGTCTGTTTGGAGACTGAAGTTGTGATGTCGTTAGGGTGAACAAACAACCTGGGAGCGTTCTTTTCTTCTTTGGTTTTTGAGTTCTAAGAACTAGAGATTGAATTCTTTCTTCGTGAAGAAGGAAGGGATTTCGATCTAGAGTTATATTTAGATTGTGTTATTTGATGTGCAGAGTTGTAAATCCAGAGGAAACAAGTGATCTCGAAAGTGACTGGGACCATCACCAGCAGCATCAGCTCTCCAGTTCTAGGATCCACAAAAATCTCAGTATGTCTTCCAGCAAAGAGAACACTAATATGAACACCCACCAGGAGGTGACGACCCATGCATGGAAGAAGAAGACGGCAAGTGTGTCTGGAAGCGGAAGCCCGAAAGACAACGTCCATTCATACGGCGATATTGGGCCATCACGCTACAAACCACCGGTAACTCCTACCAACCCAAATTCTGCACAAGGAGCTTCGAGAAGTGTTGGGAGCAAGTAAGGAGCTTGGCAGAATTCTTATGTAGTTCAGAGATTTGACCTGATCATGGCTGGAACTCATCGTTCCTCCATATATACTCTGTCATATATGATGAACTATGTCTCTTTAAGTTGTTGCTGCCTGTTAGTTGAGCTTGATCAGCAATCCTTCTTGTGTAGTACAGCAGGTTTTGCTGCAGAACATGCTCTGGACACAAGGGACACAATCTTTCCATGGGTGCATTTCACTCATGTTTGCAGAAACATTCATTAACTGCATATTCAATTGAGAGACCTGTCTCATTTGTTTTCCTGTGAGGACTCGAGAGTCTCAGGAAACCATTGAAGTATAGGAAGTGGTGAAACTAGGCAAACTGTACTAGCAGTCCTAGTGTTCTAGCTGTTCAAACTGATCTTTGTGACATGGAAATCAGATCTTTGTGAACTTGAAATGGAAATCAACTAGATGGGAAGTCAGTTCAGTGATGGGAGGTCAGTTCAGTGAATCTCACGGGAATGATTTGCTCTGTGGTTCAGCAATTCCATCTTGCAAATATTGAAGAGGTTAGCAGACTCCACATTCACCATTGAACAAGGATTGCGGTTTCCTCTTCCTTAAAATCAGTTTGCAAGCCTCATTTTCCATTTACTGGGCTGTTTCAGTACGAAGAGCTCGAAGAACTTGCATTTAGAGGCAACAGCTTAAATACATCCACATGTCAGGTTTGTACATCATAGCATGTGATCCAGGAATTTCATTTTTTTAATCTGATAGGCTCTAGATCTGTGGACTTCGTTCAAAAAGCAACTCTCACCTCACCGCACCAAGCTGGAATGCGAACTAGTTTTGTGTTCTAACTTGGTCATTGAACATTCCTTTGGGACACACAATGAATGCCAAGTTAGCAACATGTGTGCATCCTCTGGACATGCAACAGAGTTCCATTCACTTCGGAATTTACAGTCTAATGTCATCTGGTTGTCCAGGCTCCTGGTGGTGATGACCTCAGAGACTGGCTGCTGGAAAACACTGGATCCCATAAGACTGTACTAGTAGAACATTGACACGTGGGTGCAATTCACCCTTCAATCTTACCCAACTGAAGCCAGGTAAAAGAAGGGGGGTTACTGCTCAGTGGCATCTCACCAACAACCTTCATACATTTGGAAATGCAAAAGCAGAGAAATTGCAGAATGATCCAAACAAAGCAGGTTCAAAGATTAGCTTGAATTGGGTACAGATACCAAGTTAAGTATGTCTCTCACCCTTGGAAAATGAAGACACTGCAAGACCCTGACCACTTTGATTCCATGACCAAGTTTCTTCTCCAGTTGAAACCCTCAACCCTGTGACAAACAGCTTCCACCTACACATAATTCCAAAGTAGGTGAGAGCACCAGTTGACGTCTCAAATGTTAGTATGCAGAGCTCTGCCCCTTTCAACTAAAAGCTTTCCTTATCTTCAACTATTTTCCATCTAACCTTCCACTACAAGTCCTTTCAATAAAAGCTGGAACTTTGGAGTTGGGAAGAAAGCAAGCTCCATGCACCCATTAGCCTACAAGATTTAAGACATCATTTGCATAAGATATACATATGAAATTGCAGATAAATCTACAGAACAAAAGATTTGAAGAGTTTAGGGTCTAGGGTTTAGGGATGCTTTCATGCAATTATGTCACTCCTTGAGCAATCTCCATGATGATTGTTTGGGCCAATCCAAAAGCAGTTGAGGTTTGTCACTAAATAATAAAAATCCATTTTTGCAGAGATGAGTTTGACATGTATTCATATACCAGCATGTGTTTTGATGATCCTTCAATATGGAAATTGACCCCAAAGTCTGCACTTCTCATATGAAAGACTCCTTTTCACCTTCATTGTGAGAATCACTCCATTTTAAAACTGTAATCACAATCTTGTTGCCTAACATGGCAATGAGTTCAGTCATAACCTTATGAGAGTTGCTCCCAAAAGTGTCAAACCATCACCTTCACCATGAAATAGCAGTGATCAATGAGCTGCCATGACTACCCACTGACTTCTATCAGGTCATGATGATGATCATGGGCACCTCGACAAGTATAGAATAATCTGCCCAGACTTCGGGCAGACAATTCTGCAGATCATAAGTTTCTGTTGCATTTCTGGAAGCAAGAGAAAGACTCAGTAATGATGTGGGCTAGCACTCAAGAGATATCTAGCTGATTAAAAAATCCTCAGTATTCTCTGCACTAAGCTGTGAGGGTAAGCTTCATTTCATGTCAGTTTCTCCCCATGAAAGCAAGGATCTTCAATGCTGACTTGGCCTTGAGAGGCCTACATAGAGGTGAATCGTTGGGACATCTTTTGTACAAGTGTGAAATTTGGAAGTGATGGCCTTAATGGAATCTCTGGACCCACAGACCCCCCCTGAATGCTTCTATCTCTGAAGACAGGGTTCCCACTGACGTTGAACTCCGAGATCTGAAACCAACAAAAGCAGTGGTAGTCAAATAATATAATATTGCCTCCATGCGCAGGGACAGAAGCAGTTTGAAGAATGTTGATAAGCCAACACAGAAAGAACTGCCAAGATGAATATTGCAAGAAACACCCTTTCATAAACTGTAATGTCTTCAACCTACCCACTTTGAAAGGCATGGCAAAAACTACCTGTATAGGTATGCATAGAGACTGAGGTTGCTGTGAGACAAGGTCTCAATTTGTTTCTACAAGGTGCAAATTTGACAGAACATGGCTTATAATCACAGTCTGGAATGATGTCTAAAGGATATGGGAGAGAACCTTCCACATTTGAATTAACAATGATTGGACTTGCCAAATATCAATGCCGACTTTTGTCTCAATTGCCATCCCTTTGAGCTTGCAAGCCCTGTCACATCATTCCAGACAATCAATTATTCCACAGTGCCCATCAAAAATTTCCAAATCGTATTGGCATATGATAAGTTGCAGAAAACACCTTAAACATCTTGCTTTCAAGACCTGAATTTCTGTTGCCAATTATAATATGCTCCTGCAAGTCTGTTACTGCTCCACAAATCTCGATTGAGTAGTCCACAATGGAAGCAAATTGGAAACAAAGTCTTGCTTCGGTTATGAATGTGTTTCGCTTTCTTCTAACTGTTGCAGCTTCTCTTGCCCATGATCTAAAAACTACAGTACCCATGGCTAATGCAACCAAATTCTTCAAAGAATTTTTTTTCAATATTTTCTGAAACCGCTGATAGGACTCATGGATCAAGGGCTTCCAATATTGATTACTGAAAGCGTGTGCATGCACTATGCTGATATTCAATGGCAGTTGAACAAGCACAAGCTCCATTAATGCCTAGTCTGGCAGCTTGCTCCATAAAACATCGTACCTAGATAGCTTGTCTCTGGTACTTTGAACTCACGGGTGCAGAATGCCCCGTTGGCTTGTGCAATGAGCTCATCTATCGACTCCAGCTGCTGTCTTGCAGGGATCATCACCCTGAGTCGAAAGCATCTGCAAAAAACTCCCGCTTTCTGGATGTGATGGCCTATATGCCGTTGCACCTGTCATCCATGTTGCTTGCAACGCCTTGGTTACATTTTCTGCTCGCTCTTGGAGACCCGCTGCAGCACGTGCCAAAACTCCATTAATCTCTCTTGCACATATTATTACGCCTGCACCAACAGATGATGCTGCAGAGATTCAAACCCTTCCCTCCAACAACTTCTCTCTCAAAAAGTTCAAACCGGTCTAGATTATTATCTCTTTCACCAGACTCACATGCCGCAACAAAACGTCCTAGCCGCGGGGCACCTTGACCCTGGCTTACCTCAGGGCTCCAACAAGAAGCTCCAAAGAAGAAGCTACCCTTACCGACAATAATAACCCTCCTCCCCTCCTCCATCTCCTGCAGGAAAAAGAAACCTTCTAGAGATAATTGATCCTTCTACAGCTGGTGGCAACAACAACAACAACAAACATCCACATGGTAGAGACTAGAGATGCGCTGCTGATCGTCGTCGTCGTCGTTCCTACGCTTCATCGCTGCACAAGGCAGAGCAAAGCAAAGCAAAATCAAAGCCAAGCGCGTGAGGCAAAACTGTCGGTAAGGTAGTGAAGGCACGACTCTCACGAGCGCGTGAACCTTGCACGATGGATGGATGAATATGTACATATCTGGACAGAAAAACTTTTTCTTGTTGGTATTCCCGTCCCATAACTCTAACCGTGATGGTGATTACACTGACGATATCCCTTACCGATGGGTTGGGCGGTTATTAGATCTGTGGTACAAAATATCCGGGGGTTCTCAAGGCAGTTCTTCAATATTGTATAACCCTGGTTCCAGAGTTCTTTTTTTCATTTTTTTGGTAATCTAAAATTTCGCGAAATTTAATAAAAAATTATTGAAATTTACAGTAGGAACATAAATTATTCCCAATTTCTTTGTTGAAAAATCGTGAAATGAGCGAAATTTAGTAAAAATTTGGCAATTTTTGTCAAATTACATTAGGAACACAAATTTTTCCCAATTTCTTTGTTAAAAAATGGTGACATTTCACTAGGAAAAAAAGGAAATTGCCTGGTTTCTCTATGAAAAATTTCCAAAAACCAGTTCTGCTATACATTAACCATTATTGTTTTTTTTTTTCCCTCAATTTTGTGATGTCAAAAATTGGCAAAATATCACACTTTAAAAAGTCCAACTTTTTCCCACTTGTTTTGGTCTGAAAGGTGACATTTTTCCAAAAGAAAAAACACATAATAAATGCTTTGGTAGAACTGAAGGTTCTTTTATTTGGATTTTCCAAAGAAAATCAGAGTTAACTGGTAGAGATTTTTTTATATTCCAATATTTTTCCAAAAAACTGGAGCCAGAGGTTCTTGTGATATTTCAAAATTTTCAGAAAACAAGAACCAAAGGTTACTTTTCCAAAATCAAATAACTGCCCAACAGTAGTAGGGTAGTGCAAGGTGGATGTAGGAGGATGTGTAGCATCCATCCACCTTGGTAACTCGGTTGCTGTTCATCCGCAACTGAGTCATAACAGGTTTCCAATGGATGGTGCACTGGTGAGTCCAGAGATCTGACTTTCTGGGGGGGGGTGGGGTGAGGTGGGGTGGTGGGGGGCCAAGAGTTCCCAATAGCACATCACTTTTATCCCATCTGCTTTGGCAAATGTTATTCTCCTTTCACCTATATACATGGGCCAAAGGGAGGAACTCCATACTTCAAAATAGAGCCTTCTATTTTGGAGAGGCTTTGTAGAATTTTTTTTTTCAGTGATAGGCCAATCAAATTGACTAATTGCCAAAAAAACAAATTTGAACTTAGAAGCACCTCATATAATACAAAGCACAATAGGTATGATATTAGGGGTTTGGGTCCATGGGACTTCACAATTAAATTAGGGGGTGTAACTTCCTAATGGTGGCTCGTTCTTGAAATGAGCACTTGCCCAAGGTGGAGTCAAGTGATGCTTATTTTGCAAATGCCCAGAATGCCACACTCAACATTAAGCATCGGGCAGAATTTTATTTTTTATTTTTCTCCCATGATAGGCAGTGGGTATTCGCTGGGTATGAAAAATATGGAAAGCAAATTGCCCATTGGATTTTGGCTTTTCAAAACACCCTGCCCTTAGCTGAGGAGAAATTTCATTGGATAAGGTGCCCTCCAAATACACTAGAAATTTTCTGCATGCAATTTCATAAGGACTGATGAGGATTGCATCCTATTGCTATGATCAGTGTAACTTGTGCCATTGGCCCAAGTGTGAACTGGTTATTCAAAAAAAAATTCTTTTTAAAAGCATTTTTGTAATTTAGTTAAATTTTCAATGAAAAAAATTACTCCAAATTCAATATGCCTACCTTAGGTCTAAAACATTTCAAATTATTTTCATTAATTCCCACTAATTAAGGGCTTTTGAACATATCAAGAGTGTGCCCAAATTCTCTTATAATTTTTAGTTTTGATTTAAATAAATTTTCAGTGAATTTTTTGTTCAACATTCAATAACTTTTTCATTGTAAGTCGAAACATAATGAAACCAACTTGGTGCTCCCCAACCACTTGGTGGATGGTGACCATGTGAGGCAGGGGTGTAATTGGTCTTTATTTGCCCTTGAGATCCAAGTGGAACATGAGCTTGACTTTATATATAGTAAACCCCTTTTATAATCACGCTCATTTTAGTGTGCCACACATTTTGTTTCTGTAATCATCCATTTTAGTAGAAACTCCATAATTTAGAATCACTATCATATTTGTTAGTAGCAAAAAATATTTGCAAAGCTTTTTTTAAAAATGTGATTATAATGGAGAAATCTAGAGCACATATTAGGGTTTTGTAAATTGTAATTCCTTTTGACAATGTTCATGTTGTTTTGTGTTCAAGTTGTACAAATTAACAACAATGAATCTAATTGAAGAAAAAGAAAAAAACCAACTTTCTAATGCAGACAAGCAAAAAATATGCAAACTTGTTATTTTGTAAGTTTTTTTTATTTTTGTCTATAGTCAGAAACTTGTAAAGGTTTATATGGAATGTTACTATACACATTTAAATCACAATTCGTTAGTGTCACAAAAAAAAGTGGTCACCAAGTGAATCCTTATAAAGGGGGTTTACTGTATCCAAGTTACTGCCCTCATTTGTCAACTATACCATCATTTATTTCAACTTTGGTGGGTGGTGTGACTCTATAAGTCCAAATGTTCAAAACCCAAACTAATACTATTAAAAAGTTGACAATACTATTGTGTAAAGGCCATTTTAATGTCCCCATTGAAGATACCTTGCAAGTCAAAGCTTAAGGCTAGGACCTAAAATCTTAAGACCTAAAACTTAGAACTTAAATGTAGGGCCCTAGAACCTAAAACCTATCTAAACCTAAGTCTCTAACCCTATGACTCAGACCTTGTAAAAAAAAACTTAAAAACTCATTGAGTTCTAATTTATGATAAGTTCAGGTGCATGTAGAGACCCACTCAGTTTGGTTCTAAGGCTAGGTCCAGGTCTGTGTCGACTCATTAGGTCTAGTTTTTGGCCTAGTTCAAATCCGCGTAAACCCACTATGTCCAGTGCTTAGACCAGGATCTGGATCCAAACCTGAACTCAGCCAAAAACCCGAAACCAGCCAACACAACCAGTTATTGTGTTTTGACCCAATTATTAAGCAGATTATTGGTAACCTATCAACCAATGCTTAATATTTTTATAATTACTTAAATACTACTAACTTACATGGATACAAGTTCAAGACTAAATGATAACTGTCTAAACTGAGTACCCTAAAATGTTGATACATAGGACCTGAGTACCCTAAAACTGTCCAACCCTGAACAAAGGGTATGACTCCTATGACCCTAACAAGTCCTATGTATCTAGACACTTTTAGGGTACTGAACAAAGGGTTTAGGGTGCCTGAGTTTTAAGGTACCTTTGATTCTATATATCTACTTTCATCATTCTTCTTTCTTTGGCTACCCACTAGAACCAAATATAGAAATCTAGCAATTTATATTTTTACTTTTTTGAATTTTGGTGATAGAGCCAATAGATAGTTGAATGTCCCGCCTAGGAAAATGGCTGTAATAATGCCTTAATAGGACACAAAAATCACAAAAACCGATTACATACATTGCTGTGAAAGACCGACCATCTTGCAATTTGTCTTCAAATATTCCAAGGTGGTGCCCACAGGAGATTAGAAAGGTCACCACCAGCCTAGCACTTCCTGAACATCCCCACATCGTTCCTTAACCGAAATTCCTCGAACTGGATACTACCCACTTGCTGAATTTGTGTCCTGGAACTCTTTCTCCACATTTTGCAACTTGATCTCACAAAATTATATAAACGAGAATGGGAAAATTCATGTCCACAACAGACTTGACAGTACAATCAGTTCCCTAAACCTCATACATGTGACTGCAACGAAACATGGGCATGGAGACAAAAGCGTTACGCCTGCGGCTATAGGAACCTCTTTGAGCAAGTGGGTACCCGTCAGTAGTAAAAGCAAATCCATTTCTTCCTCCTCCTTGTCCTCCATCTCCTCCTTGTCGTCGATCTCCTCCTGCTGTTGCCGATGCTGTTGATGTGTGCAGAGCGGGTAGACGGAGAAGCCTGGGTCTCGTCAGTGCGAGCAGGTGGAGTGATCTGGTAGACGCCATAGCTGCTTGCTTGCTGCGAGTGCAAAAACAGATCGCAAAAACGTGAGTAGCACGTTGTGCGGCGCACCTCGTCGTGCGTCAGAGGATGCATTCATCGCAGACGACATATTTAGGGATGTATGACCGTATCCAAAGAGGAAGTACGGATCCGGTGCAGTGGAGGGAGGATCCGGGCATCAAAGGGAAGGATCCTCCGGGTATCAATCTGAAGGTAAGAGGTATTGAGAAAGGATTGTACCATTTTACCACAACTCTTGATTGCCATATTAAGCTACCCCAAAAAAAAAGTATAAAAATTTGATGATTGTTTTTCAATATTAGTGTCCAAAGGGAATGAAAGCAAAATTATGTGCGTTTCCACATTAAGAGCTTGCCCACAATTTCTGAATCAAATTGTTGCTCAAATTAGTGAAAACAGATTTCGCATGTCCTATATTTTAGGATATGGCCACCAACCCACATGGCAATGGATAGGTGTAAGTGAAGGGTCTTTGCTTCCCTCTTGCAACCACCTTGTGGTGGTATATGAAGGAGCAAAAGGCAGAAAACTTGTTCAACCAATGGCAAGTTCTAAGTTTTTACCATGTGCTAATCTAGCATAATTTAAATAAATAAATAAAGAAAAAACACCCAACAAGGGAACAAGAGAAGGGGAAAAAAAAACAGATCCAAGTCCAAACAAAAGATTACACCTGAAAGTGGAGAATACACAATGGGGGAGCCCTAAGAGGAGAAAACACAAAACCTAGGACCTAAACCCATCACCCTAATTTATTGTGGGAATGTAGAAGGTCATGAAGTGAAACAACCATGAAAATGAGGCAAACATTAAATAGTAACAATGAATTAAACATCGCCCAATCTTTGACAGAAAAGTACACTTGTATTGATGTTCAACCCAAAAAAAAAAAGTTCATTTTAAAAAAAAATTATAATTTTACCCAAGTTCTGAAAACTAGATTAATTGTCTTAAATACCCCAACGTTTTAAATGTAAATTTTTTGATGTGCTGGTTGAAAACTTCATCAATCCTTTTTACAACCAACTTCTTCCTAGATGCCTTTCATCTGAGCAAGAATAATGAAGATGTTAGTTGTCAACTAAGAATGGGTGGCCCAAGTTCCCAATTCAAAACATGTGTTTCAAGGGACAAATGAGCTGAAAAACATAATTCCTCCAGGCAAATATGCCCAAGTTCCCCAAGGAAATATGGTTGCTTGAAGCAAATGGACACAAGTTCCCAAGGAAACCTATGTTTCCCAAAACAATATCCCCACATTCCTTAAAAACTCATGTTTTCCCCATGGCAAATGGGCCCAAGTTCAGAAAAGAAATATGTTTCTTGGGACAAATGGGCCCAAATTCTCCTAAACAAACATGGTTTCCTGATGTTCCCTCAGTGCCCAAGGCAATCCATGTCCCTTGGGGAACTTTGGGCCCATTTGCAAGTTCCCCAGGGAAAACATCAAGCTCCAATTCCCTTCTCCCTAGAGAATTTGCCTCAACCTATTTTGCTTCTCAAGGCAACTTGGCCAAGGAAGTCAGGTCAAGTCGCATGTCCCAACACCAACCTCTTCTCTAGATGACTTCTTTGAAGCTTTCCTCCAAGGAAATCATCCAAATAATGCTTTTGTTTAGTGCTTTTTCAAAAATGGTCAGTCTAGGGTAGAACGGCCTGTGAGTGAACACTTAAGTGCTCAAGGCAGGTCAGATCCAAGGGGAGGGGTTCGTTGTTTCTAGTGTCAAAACAAAACTTGAACCCCTCTTATTGCCACATCTCATACATTAGAAATTGTAAAAAATGGATTTGAATTGAGAAACTTATGACCCCTCAAAATAGAGGGGGTCAAGAACTCAAAAAAACAAACAACTGAATGTTACAAAATTGATTCTTGAACATCCAAAAAATTCTTTGTATGTTGCTCTTTTGCTATTAGAATTCCAAGATGATTTGTAGAACTGAAGGTGGTGCTCCTCTAGAACTTTAAATTATTTTAAATGAACAAGAAATAAGAAAGCTATAAGCTTTGAAAATAAGAAGGTTCCAAAGAGAAAAAACACATTTAGTAAGTTGGAAAGCTTATTTTTCTTCGTGTTATTTTTTCATTATTCCTTTTCCTTTGCACTTGAAAGATGATTTTTAGAGCTTGAGGTACCACTCCCTTATCATTTTGAATCACTCAAAATGAAGCAAGATGACAAAGATTTGAAATAATTTTCAATGATAGGGTAATGATTGGTGATCGGCAATTCTACCCTATCACAAAAAAAATCTTGGGAATATTGGGTGGGTGCAACACCTTAATTTTCCATGTGAAATCCCCCACATTTTATTTTGACTCACAAGTTGATTGAGATATTGTGGGTGAACAAATAATGTGGAAATAACATATTTTGCATATGTACCTTAAGATCAACAAATGCATAATTATTTGTTCTAATGGCATTGTCAAAGCTTAATTCCTAATTGGGGTGAAGGCTTCCATTTGCTTACCAACGTTTTATTAATTATTAGCTAGTAAAAGTGTCAATTTATTTTTGTTAAATCATTGATAATAAATAGGGTCATAGCATGGGTCAAGATTTTGGTGTAAATGTAGTAAATCTGATGCTGGCTGGGAGAATATGTTGTTTTATAGCCCCAGAAAGAACCTTTGGGGCTAGTTGTTGGTGAGGAGAGATTTGAACCCCCACAACTGTGGTTCATAGCCACATGCTCTAATCCTCTGAGCTACAGGCCCCTTTATTATGTAGTTTATAATTGCCCTCAATAAGTCGACAAATTTGCAACTTGATATGTTTGGAGCATTGTTGATTTTGTATCCATATTGTATTATCAATTTTATTTATACCCTATAATTTCATCAAGGTAAAAAACATATTCAAAATGAAGTTTTATCATACCAATGATGAAGTTATTAAAAATGGAACCTAATGCTTCATAAACTTAAATATGACCACAATAAAATATTTATTTATGAAAC
>Ga0209208_10007144_pt1 | contig 15244 bp, 14 predicted proteins | sample S1TSphfallax_3_FD_187694 | JGI IMG/M metagenome (GOLD analysis project Ga0209208, IMG submission 187694) | Host-associated microbial communities from peat moss isolated from Minnesota, USA - S1T2_Fd - Sphagnum fallax MG (SPAdes) (version 2) | ecosystem: Host-associated > Plants > Peat moss >...
TTTTCTATTCTTACCATGGTACCAATGTTGGTGCTTCTTCATCCAAGGCATGTATTTATAATGTTTAGAAGCAATAATGTTTATAAATGTTTTTACCACAGTACCACTGCAGGTGCTAGTTCATCTAAACCCCTGATTGACGCCTCTTAGTGTATATATTTAACCTGCAAAATCTTAAATTTGGACTTGAGACCTCCAGCCCATTAAATGTTAAAACTCGGGATACTTGTAATGTTTAGAAATGATAAAAATCAATCTGGGACTTTTTTCTTGGCCATTTTACCAGTTTAGCTGCAGCTTTACCCAAGGCCTGTTTGTTTTCCCTTTACCTAGGTTTGAATAAAGAGCTTCATTTTACAAAGTTTATTGAAAATTCTAACGTGTAAGCTTGAATTTGGTGTAAGATTACATTTGCTGTAATCTATCTAGAGCATCAATACACACAATCAGATTTGGATGAGTCTTATCCAGGAAAAACATTTGGACAAAAATGTATATATATATATATATATATGACAGTGTTGTTGTTCCAATAAAAGACACCGCCTACTTTTGAAAGTTTTCATTGTTGTTGGCATGCTCTGCACGCGTTAGCAATATATGCATATATTTGCATTCTGGAGATCCCCATAAGGTGGGGTATTCATTAGACAATGGTGGCCACAATATTAGCTTTGGAAAATGCACTGGAGGGCTCACCATTCTTGACCCACCTGGACCAATCGAACTATCCCACGTGGCGCTTTGAAAATTCAGATTGCGTTTTGAGGCCTCAGGCCTACCTCCACTAACTAAAGCCAATCATATTCCTTCAATGGCCCTGCTTGGAGGACATGGGATTCGATGCATATTTACCAATCCAAACTCAATTTGACACTCTTTAAAGATTGAACCTTATACTTTACATGCCAAGATACTGCTGCCAATGGACCCTGCTCATATGCTTTTGATTTGGCAATGGAGTTCCCTTTTGTTACTTATATTTGTGAAATAAAACCTGCAATTTAAATATACTTTCATTCAGCTAAATGGCCTTATGAAAACTGCATTGAACCTTATGGGCTCAATGCTACACCGTCATCCTTTGAATGTGAGATTATTAACACAATTTTATAATTCCACATTAATTTTAGCCTTGCTATTCATGAGCTCTAACATGAGCTCTCATCTCTAGGACAATGTAAGGACTACAAATTGTGTTCATTCGATAATTCTTATCATTTTTCCCACATGCACTCACAAAGTCCCATTCTAAATAACTTGATCTTTTAATAAGACTAAGGTGACCACATTTGGAAAGGGAGGCCTCAATTTGCATTGTAGAAAAGACTTGAACCATGCAACCAACCCTATCTACCACTATAAGTAAAAGTGCAACCATCAAGCACAATGCAACAAATTTCGTTTGCAATACATGACTTTCTTTGCTATGAAATGGTAATATGGGGTTTTGGGTCCTTGCTCATGTGCACCCAATGTTATCACCAAAGAGTTGTCCACACCAAGTGTTTAACATTGGGTGCACATGAGCAAGGACCCAATGTTACCCCTTGGAGGCAAAGGAAAGCCATGAAATTGGGATGTAGAATCACAACCACAACAACAAAAGAAAGCAAAGCTTTACAAATCCCGGACTTTGTAAAAGCTGTCTGAAGAAAGGTGACAAAATCACTAAATCTAATCTCATGATATGATCTCGTTTCCATACCTCATGCAACTGAAAAAGAACATATCCATGGGATTACATTCCATATGTGTGGAGCATACAATTTGCCAAGATAGCAAGCAATAAAAAGGGCAACAATTGCAATAAATTATTGATCCATGTGAAAATGACTCTAAAGATCTGAGTTAATTTCTTTAGCTAAAGAGGATGACACCCTTTGTGTGATGGAATTTTGTTACAGATCAATTGTTTGCAAATAAATTATTATTGTTCACATTTGATTCCATCACACAAAGGGTGTCATCCTCTTTGGCTAAAGAAATTAACTCAGATCTTTAGAGTCATTTTCACATGGATGATGGGATGTCAGGTGGGAGCCATCCAAGCTTTGTTCACTCAGATCTTTGTTGTTGCACACTGCGGTTTTTGACAGAGTTCTATGGACCTGTGAAGTCCACGCTGCAGTGCATGGCCATGCCCAATGATGCAATGCCACAGGAGGAAAGGTGGTTTGTACATCATAATGAGCCTTGTGGGTACACTTACATCTACAGGGTGGACTGTGGATGAGCAGTCTTCACACACACCCCATAAAAGATGGTAAATTATTCAGCCTTAGAATAGGTTGCACAATGTCATACCTAGTAGAGTTTTCAGTAAAGTCACCCTGTGTTCACCCTATCTTTGGCTCTCCTTTCACCCCCTTAACTCCTTTTTCAGTGAAGTCTGCAAAATAAGGAATTTCTTATGAAATCAGGGTGTGAAATGCTGTGAAACTCAGCATTTCATGCACAAGGTTCGAGAGTAATTTTAGTAGCTATACAGGTAGGAGCAGTGAAAATATGTGTAGCAGGAGTGGAGGTCTCAGGAAAAAAGACAGAGGTGTCAAAACAGGGTGAAATTCGGTTTACCACAAAAAAATAAAATGATGCTTTTCTGGGTTTACATACCACTGAATGCTCATTTTCTTTTTTGCAAGTTTTTTTTTGAATCTCACCCGGTTTTGGACCAAACTCAGGGTTCTGGTGCTGTATTTTCCTGACTTTCCTGACTCTAGTACCTGGGCCAGTTACACACACAAATTATATATTGTTTTCAGAAATGTTGTTTTCAAGAAAAAAAAATCTGAAAGATAATAAAGAATCTGATAAATTTTTTTGACAATATATCCTTAATTAAAATGGAATCCTCAAAATTAATTAATTGACAAACATGTGTCAAAGTTTCCAAGGTATTAGAGAAATCCGCAAAGTCACCCTGTCTTCACCCTGTTTTTGGGCCTCCTTACAACCCCTAACCCCTCTTTTAGTGGTATCTGTAAAGTAAGGAAATTTTATTAAATCTCAGTATGAAATGCTGAAGCTCAGTACAAAATGCTGGATCTCAGCATTTAATGCACAAGGGTCGAGAGGAATTATAGTAGCTGTACAGTAAGGAGGAGCATTGTAAATCTATGTAGCAGCAGTGGAGGGGGGGCCAGGCAAAAAAAGAAAGACAGGGTGAAACTCAGGAATCATCAAAACTGATGGTTTTCTCACTTTCACCCCCTTTTTTACCTTTTGCTGATGCTTTTCTGACTTTCACTCCTTTTCACTTTTCCTGACTTTACGGATATCTCTATTGTTACAGTTACAACAACTGGGTCTTTTAATTCTGTGGAGGGTAAAGCCCCAGGATGGGGGCATTCCCAAAATAAGCGGTCAAGGATGAGGCGGTACCTAAGTCTGGCCCCGCATTTTGGGAATGTCCTCATCCACCACAAGTGTGGTGGTCTTTACCCTCACAAAAGCATCAGGGTTCGGTGTCATAAATCTAAGCATATATATAAAACACTCCAAAGAAAATTGTTAGGTTGGGTATTTGGAGGGTGCATTGAATATTCATGAATATCCCTCTTAGAAGAGAGGAGGAATCTTAAGTCCCCTCCATAAGAAATTTATGCATAATAATTACTGTAGCATGTGCCGTTGGCCCAATGTGAATGAGTTGCCCAACTAATTTTTCCTACCCAAACCAATTCTAAATTTTAATTGAATTTTAAATGACCAAAATGTCTCAACAATCAAAATCTCTTGCACCTTAGGTCCAACAATACAAAGAGCATTGCAAGAGGCACCATGGTTTGGGAAATCTCAATGTGACAAACTACATTCCTCCATAGATAGACGTTTGTCTCATGCTTTAAGATGGGTAAAGCCCATGGGTGAGAACATTCCCAACATGCAAGACAATCCTATCTCATCCTAGGTCATTTGTTTTAGGAATGCCTTCTCCACGGGGGCTTTACCCTACATGTAGATTGTTGGGTGTAAAAAGGGGAGGGTTCCTACTCCTACAAGATTAACACATTCTTTAAAAGTAGGAAGGATTTTATGTTACTAAAGTTGGATTCACACCAAGGGATGGTAAGGATATTTTTGTTTCATTTAACCTTCTCTTGGTTATCGTTAGGGGCTTTAAATGATTATAGTTTAAGGAGTAAACTAATCCCCACCTAGTTCTCACAAGTGGACATATAAGAATAATAGAATGAAATTAATTTATTCTTATATCGATCTATTTAGACCTAGAGTGAAATTTTTATATGACATCTAAACAATAGAGGGGAGGTATTTTTTAAAAATTTATAATCAAAGAGTCAAACTAACATCCTTATTTTATTTGAAGTTGAATCCAGAAAAAATAAAGATATTTTTTCCTAAGTATAAATTCCAAAAATATTTACCCCTCCTTAAACCCAATGACATGTTGTCACAAGTGGTTTTCAAGAAAATTAAAAAAAAAAATTACCAATATTTGTGAGGTGGGTGGGTTGGCAATTATTCACAACATGTCTTAGCCAAATTTGGCTATACATCAGAGAGGAAAATAGAAAAGTTTAGGAATTGAGCTATAGTTTGACAACTTGCTACGACCTACTGTCTAATTTTTTTTTTAAAAGACCCAAAAATTTAATAATCCCTCATAATGTGAGGGCAATGGGCCATGTTATTCCAATAATAATAATAATAAAGCCAAAATTTGCCAATTCTGCGAAATCAAAAATTGAAGAAAAAAAACTCTCTCACACACACACACACACACACACATTCATACAAAATATCACCTCTTCAAGTTTTTTGTCAAATAAGATTCGAACTAAAATTTTAAATTTAAAAAAAAAAAACTTTAGCCTATTATGGCAGTCTTTTTTTTTTACTGGCGAAATTTCTCCCAAAAGAGAAACTCAACTTGGGAGGGTTTTAATTGCCAGAAGTGAGGGAAAAAGAAAAGTGAAGGAAAAAATAAAATCACCAGATTTCTATATTTAGTTTGAAGTGTGTAGCCAATAAATATAGTAGGTTGACTAAAGATTTGTACTTCATATCTGAGTCTATATAGCCATATTTGGCTAAATCTTCCTAGGGATGATCACCATTTTTTTATTGTCTTCATATGGATGATTGCCATTTAGTCTACACAATAAATTTCCTTTAAAATTATTTATTAATTAAATTAAAAATAATTTAAAAAAAAACACTGGTTGCCCGGCCCTATGGCAGGTGCCAGGGACTTGGGAGGGCAGACAAGCAAGCTCCAAGATATTTGGAACTTATCCGACCAATCAGAACGAACGATTTTTCAATTCCAAGTTCCCACCATTTAAGCGCCAAAATATAGCGTAATCATTAAAATTAAAAAACCCAGAAATTAAAATCAATATATTAGTATTAGTATTATTATTATTATTATTTTTAAAAAAACTTGATTTGGAATATCCCCGTGGCCGTGGCCCCTCTCTGAGATGATCAAGTAAGGACAGACAGGCCGGGGAACAGATTTCCCCGTGGTCAGAATCAACGAGCACCGTGGATGAGCGATCAGACGGTAACTAGTTGCAGCCCGTCTGGAGCCGGTACGCGGCGGCCCGTGATGGAAAGAGGACCTGTCCGCCACATCGCCTCCCACGGCCCCCCACCCGGCCTCCCGCGTGCTTCCCACAACTGGGCCCTCATGGCCGTCCTTTGAAGAGAACGTCGTCGACTGTTTGTCGCATCACACGCACTGTGTGTCGTGTGCACTATATCTCGTCGCCTCCTCCTATGTTTGCACAATTGTAATCGCAATCATCGTCGTCCTCGCCCTCGCGCAGTGCAGCGAGTATGAGAGATCGAACCCAGGGAAAAAAAAACATAAACAGAACACCCAACGAACATTTGTAGTCAAAACAGCATATTTTTTCTATAGTATAGGTATTTTGGTTCGGAGGGTTTTTTTTTTGGTCAAGAATTCCTCGAAAGGGTAGGAAGAACTAGAACCGGAGCAACAACAAGACTAATTTGACGAAGTTTTTTTTTTGTATGGGTGTTGGACTTTTGTTGTCTCTAGTGTTGGGAATTCTTCTTGCATCTTGGAATTGTTGTTGAAGTTGGGGAAGATCGAGTGACATAGGTTGGGTTCTTCATCATCATCATCACCTTCTTCTTCTAATTCTCTTTCTTTCTTTCTTTGTCGGTGTGTGGTTTCTGTCGAGATCTATGTAGATGGTGGTGGTGTCTTCTTCTGTTTAAACTTTATTTTATTTTATTTTATTTCCTCGTGATGAGCAGCAAGTGATCGTCCTGCCATTGGGAGCTTTTCTGCACTTACTGGTGCGAGCTTTGAAATTTTTTTGCATGCAAGGTACATTTGCGTAGTACTATTCCGAGTTTGTTTCCATTCTCTTGTCAACTGCTAACTACTGTAGTTTCCTTTGAACATTAAGCTGCTGCTGCTGATTTCTCACGTGATGTCGTGGTGCTGCAAGCTCTGGTTGTTGAAGAATTGGTTTGTCGACTGGTGTACTGCTGCTTGCAGGCACGGATTACTCTTGGTTCTGAAAGTTCTGTAGGCTGTAAAGGAGGAGGAGAGTCCATGGGGATCTCGGTCAATTCTCCTCGCTTACCCGGCGCAATGCTTACAGTGCCGGAAGCCGTAGTGTACAGTAGTAGTAATGGCGTTGCAAATACAGCAGCAGTGAGGAGTAATGGTGGTCACAAGAACGAGTCTGACGATACGCGCTTACCACCCGGCGCATTGCTCACAGTGCCGGAATCCGTATTGTACAATAGTAGTAATGGCGTTGCAGTGATGAGTAATGGTGAGCGCAACAAGAACGAGTCTGACGGAACGCAGGAATCAGGTTTGCACAAGGAAGTATTGATGGAAGAATCCAAGTCAGGAGGCGACGCAGCAGCTGACGAGGACGGAGAGAGTAGCAGCTCCGACGAGTATGACGAGGAGAAGCAGGAACGCGAAATTGAGGAGATCTCAGTTGACGCTGTGGACCAGAGAGATGTGGGCACCGCGGATGACTGGATAAGGCGGCATCCGGAGCTGGTTCGTCTCACGGGTCGCCACCCCTTCAACTCCGAAGTTCCTTTGCCTGTCCTTATGCAGGTATGATCATCATCATGAATCCCTCAGTAGCAAACGGCAACTGCAGAATGGTAAGAAACCCCTTTGCAAGAAGAAGAAGATCGTAGTGACATTGAAGGAGAATCCAATGAGACAATGCAAAGTAAAGAAAGAGGGAGGAGCGTTAGTAAGGCAATGGTTTAGGGTTTAGGGTTTAGTCACACTGATTGAGAAAGATCCTGGGGATGGCTGGCTGGCAGGCAGGCTACTTCATACCCACTTCTCTGCATTATGTGAGGAACCATGGGTATGTTCCACGGACAACGTGGGATGAGTGGAGATTGGAGATCACAGGGCTTGTCAAGAGGCCCACCATCTTTACAATGCAACAGATCCTGGAGCTTTTCCCACCCCGGGAGCTTCCATTGACACTTGTGTGTGCAGGCAATCGGAGGAAAGAGGTAAATATGGTGAAGCAGTCCATTGGCTTCAATTGGGGTCCTTCGGCTATCAGCACCTCTGTTTGGCAGGGTGCTCGCCTCTGTGATGTACTCCGCCACTGCGGTATTCTGTCCAAGAAGAAAGGGGCTCGTTATGTCTCCTTTGAGGGTGGAGAAATATTGCCAGGTATCACTGCAAGTTGCTTCTTCTCAGGTTAATGAATGAATTCTCACAGAGATTCTTTCTCAAAATTCAGCTGAGGATCTTTATTGTTGTACAGCTGATACAGCCAATGCAGCTTGAAATCTAAAGCAGCTACAGATGTCAAGACCACAGAGTTTGAGCAAGGGTTGTTTGTGCAGGTGCTGGAGGATCACGCTATGGCACAAGCCTCCGAGTGGAGACTGCCATGGATGAGTCATGTGACGTGATTTTGGCATATCAGCAGAATGGGAAGCTGTTGGAGCCTGACCATGGCTTCCCAATTCGCATACTAATTCCTGGCTACATCGGTGGGAGGATGGTGAAATGGTTGACGAAAATTGAAGTCACAGAGAAGGAATCTGGGAATTACTACCATTTCCATGACAATCGAATGCTTCCCTCTCATGTTGATGCTGAGCTCGCCAAGGCTGAGGGTGTGTTTCTCATCCATGTGTTCTCACATTTGCTTCTCTCTTCCTGTTTCACCATTCCCGTCTCAACAGACTTCTGCTGGTTACAGATCTCCATGAGTGTGGTATCCCTAGAGTTAACAAAAGGACTCATCAGATTTGTCAAGTTCTATATGCTGTCGGGTTGTACTACGTGACTTAACCCAAACATTGAAAGAATTCTTTATCTTTTCAACATGTAGTTTTCTTTTTTGTTGTTGAAGGTTCAGTTTTCTCAATAAGGTTTATGTTGTTTCTGGCAGGTTGGTGGTATCAACCTGATTACATTATCAATGAGCTCAATGTCAACTCTGTCATCACCTCCCCAGCTCATGATGAAATGCTGCCAATCAATTTGTCAAGTGCTCATGAGCCCTATCTCCTCAAGGGTTATGCCTACTCTGGTATTGGCAATCTGCTTCAAGATAGAGGCATAGAGATCTTGATTATCTTAAGGAAGGAATTGTAAATGATGATCTTTGGATAATTTGGAGTCAATGAGCATTTGAAATGCGATCTGGAGCATCTGGTCTGAGATTATTTGCCTTGTTTTGATCCAGGTGGAGGGAGAAAAGTGGTAAGAGTGGAGATTTCTTTGAATGATGGTGAGTCATGGAGATTGTGCAAAGTTACTCACCCATCACCTTGTACCAAGTATGGGAAGTACTGGTGTTGGAATCTCTGGGAGGTTGAAGCGGATCTCGTTGAGCTTCTGCAAGCTAAAGAGATTGTTGTGCGTGCATGGGATTTTGCCATGAACACACAGCCTCAGAAAATCGTATGGAATTTAATGGTGAGTTTAGCATGTTGTTCAGCCAACTACCTCCTATTCTTCACAACAGTTTTTATGAAAAGATTTTATTGGCAACAGATTTCTTTAATTTATTGTCAACGGATTTCTTAAAGGACAGATATTGTTGTGTGTGTGATGGCAGGGAATGATGAACAATTGTTGGTACAGAGTGAAAGTAGGGGCTTGCAAGCATAAGGATGGTGGCATTGCTCTGACCTTTGAGCATCCCATACTTGCAGGCAACCTAGCTGGTGGCTGGATGGCAAAAAAGCAAATTGAGGAAGTCACCCAACCTACACCCAGCAAGACTGTGAGCACACCTATACTCGGGAATCCAAATGTGCGCCAAATACAAATGAAGGAAGTGCGGAAACACAGCAAACCAGAATCAGTGTGGATTGTTGTTCACAACAAAGTGTATGATTGCACCAAGTTTGTACCAGATCATCCAGGTGGCACTGATAGCATTCTTATCAATGGAGGCTTAGATTCAACAGAAGAGTTTGATGCTATCCATTCAGACAAAGCTAAAGCCATGCTTGAGGAGTACTACATTGGGGATTTAGCAGTCTCCGCATCGGATAATGTCAAGGACTCTGACAGTGAGGAGGAGGAGGAGGAGAAGGAAGATGGACCTGCTATTGTGTCACCATCAGGAATGTCAATTGCCCTCAATCCCAAACTAAGGCAACCTTTTGTACTAATTGAGAAGGAAATCCTGAGTCATGACGTCCGCAGGTACCTTGCTGCATCTTCACTTTGCCTGTTCGTTTCATGGAAGTGTGTGGTGCCAGGACTTGCCTTAAAACCTGTTATAAACTTGTATTCTGCTGTCCACATGGCAGGTTGAGATTCAGACTCCAAAGTGAGAATCATGTGTTGGGACTACCTTGTGGCAAGCACATCTTTCTCAGTGCCAATGTCAATGGAAAGTTTTGCATGAGAGCCTACACTCCCACCAGCAATGACAGTGATGTTGGGTTCTTCGAACTGGTTATCAAAATCTACTACAAGGATGTACATCCCAAGTTTCCACTTGGAGGGTTATTCTCACAGTTCTTGGACAGACTTAAGATTGGTGATACAATTGATGTGAAGGGACCTGTGGGGCACATTCACTACCTTGGCAGAGGAAACTTGAACATTCATGGTGTGTCCAGATTTATAAAAAGAATGAGCATGCTAGCTGGTAAGCTTGTACAGAAATTTACCCACAAAACTACTTGCCATTGCTAGGATGAGTCATTTTAATGAAGAACACCTTCATGGACTTATGAAGTTATCTGATTTTTGTACTGTTAATCATGTCCTAGTATATTGAGTTGTAATGAATATGAGGGATGTTTTATTACAGGCGGAACTGGGATTACACCCATGTATCAAGTCATCCGGGCTGTGCTGAGTGATCCTGAAGACACCACGGAAATCTCTTTGTTGTTTGCCAATCGCACTGAAGATGATATAATGCTGAGAGACCAGCTGGATGCTTGGCAAGCCAAGCATAAAAATTTCAAGGTGTGGTATACACTGAGTGGCACACCGAAGGAAGGATGGCAGTATAGCCAAGGCTACATCAATGAGGAGATGGTGCGAACCCACTTGCCACAAGGTGACTCTGAGACTGTAGCTCTCTTGTGCGGTCCTCCGGCCCTCATAGAGTCAGCATGCCTCCCCAACTTATTCAAGCTCAGCTATGATGAATCCTGTTGCCTACAATTTTGAAACCTATGCAATTGGAACACTTGCACCAGATCTCCAAATTATTGTTTTTTTGGCCATAGCTTGATTGGAGTCTCCATCAGATATATAGGAGGGATTGTACCAGAATTGTTTGGTTCAACAAATTGCAGCATTGCTGCAACAGAGTAGTGTTCAATTGTACATAATGTATTATCCTTTGAGGTGTAGTCACACCAAGATATGTAGATATGGGAATCTACCAAAGGTGGATAGCTGATAAGCAAGTAGGTAGGTCTTGACTTAAGAGGTGTACTGTTTACAAAGGCCATGAGCATTTCCAAAATGGATTTGTACATTTCCAAGCTCTCTCAGCTGTTTAAGACTTTGATCAACTGCAAAGCTCAAATGAAGACAGAAGCAGACCACAATGCAGTTTCCTCCTTTGAGGTAGGTTCCACAAGCTTTTCTCAAGTGTTTGCTATTCATTAGAGGCTATTGATTACTTAGCATTGGTATTGATAATATGGGTGATGCTCAGTTTTATTGAGGAACAAATTTTTTGTTTGATGCACTTCCATTGTAATTTAAATTTGGTGTGGAATTGTGTGTGCAGGTTTCTTGGAACATCTTGATTTGGAAATACTTCTTGTGGCTTTTGCTGGTTTGTACACCAGACCTGTGATGGAGCTATTTGGGACGTGAGTTGATGGTGTGGATGATATCAAAGCCCTGATGAGATTTCAGCAGCACAGACGCCTTGGATGTGTGATTATGGAGTTTACAGAAGGGAACAGGTACTCTAAAGGAGCGTGGAAGAAACTCTGTGGAGGAAGAAGCTGCCTTGTGTGGTGATAATATCTTCCCAAGAGGATCCTAAAGTTTGTCTGAATTGTTTTCGCAGCTCAACTCACCTGCAATTGTGCCAATTTCTTTTGGCCAGAAACTTGTTCACCCATCAGCCTGAAAAGGGAAAGAATGAATTCTTCAAGCATTGTATGAATCCATTTGGGAGAGGGATTTGTTAGCTTATTATTACCAGAACTAGTAGGTTGCCAATTCGGCATTTGATAATACAGAGTATGTCAAAAATGCGTAACTTTGACAAGCAAAGTTCGCAATTAAATCTCTCACAGAGTTATTCATTGGCAAGAGCACCTCTATCTATGTGATGACATTGCCTGTAGAAACAAAAATAAGGATTTTGCAACAGGAGAACAAACGTACTGTATGTTAGCACAAGAACTTGAGAAGAATATATCAAGGTTAAAATCTATTAGAGCAATGGCACATCTGTTTGGAACAATTGTGCACCAAAAACTCTTCAATAAACTCTAGAAGAATCTTTGTTCCCACAGTACTATAGCATTATAGTATCCATCACTTATAGTAATCACTGCAGCGCGGTGATGTAGACACTAGAAAATGTACACACTGCAAAATTCTCTGTGGCAATTTAACTGTAACAGTATGGGATTTGATTCCACATTTTTCAATTTAATGAACAAACTAGCACTGCAAGCTTCTGGCACTGTGAATTTGAATCATTGAATCTCCCTGAGAGATTGTGCTGTACCACTGCAACCTTGATTTCATTTTACCTCAGAGGTTGTTGCACTGCAACACTGCAACCTGGGTTCCATTTTCCCTCAGAGGTTGTTGCACTGCAACACTGCAACCTTGGTTCAGTGCAAATAGCAGAATCTGAACCTGCACACAATTTGCAATCAGGCAACAAGAAAGAAGGTAGGGCAACTAGCCACACACTGAATCCATTCCCATTTACACTGGATCAATCAAAAGCTTGTCCCCAATCAGACCAAAAATAAAAACCATGTGTAAACAATGCAGCTAAAACTGGCTGTCGTCCCCCCACAGAATGGTCAGAGGTGGCAATCCCAGGATCAACAGTTCACTTCATAAGCACTCAATAATCTTGGTCAGGCACAAGTTAGGAATGAGGCTGAATCTAGCCAATGGTTAAAATGCACACATTGTTGACTCAAATCTTTTGGTTAATAGCTCAAGCAGCTAAAAGAAAAACAATGTGAAGTGAATACTTTGAAAAACAAGTCTTCATAGCATACCCATTCAGTCTCCACCAGATGATTTTAGGAATTCCAACTCTGAAACGAAGCTGAGTTGAGGAGACTAATCTTGCAAGATGTAGCTCCCTTCTCATGGACATCAGATCATGGACACACATTATCTCAGAAAAGGAACTAGTAGTATGCCAATGGGACTCAGACCCACCAAATCCATGAGCATACATGCAACATTCATGCTCTCCTAGTTCCAGATTTGTGCAATTGTCCAATTCTGTTTGTGAGTCTTGCATGGTACTGTTTTTCAACTATCCCCTGCAAATTAAAAATAAAAAAGCTGGGGCAAAAGATGAAGTTCCACACCTAGAAAACGATCTAGGGGCCTGCAAGTGTGACATATTCAGCAGTGATGTTGCCTTTAAGCTTGGTGTTGACAATGAAGTGGCGCGGGTGTTGCCGTAGCAGATTTGAGAGTCCTGCCCATGGCCGGCTGTTCCCCTTCCCATCAATGCTAGTTAAGCTTCCTTCATCTGTACCTACAAGCTTCCGAACCTTTTGTGGCACATTGCGGCCATGATAAAGCTCCAACAGCTCTGAGTGGAGCTTGGACATAGGCAACCATTCACCTGGTACACAAAGGTCTTGTAAGACTCTTGCCACAACACCTAGAATCTCTCTCTCCTCTAGTTGCTCCAGCGTCATCTCAGATTCTGCCTCCATTCTCCTGACATCCCTGTGATGCTCAAATTGGTGCGGTTGCATTTGCAGAGTGCTGCTTCCAACTGCCATCAAGGCCTCGCCATCCTGCATCATATTCCATGGCAATGCCGCTGCTGCCGCCTTCTTCTCTCTGAAACCTCCACCAACCTCATTCTTGGCCTGTCCTCTCATCTTCTTGGCAGGAGGCTGAGGGCCTCCTTCCTCTCCTTGTCGACTCCGCTTTGATGCGCCAGTAGCGTCCTTTCTAGAATTTGCAGGTTTCTTGCGAGAAAGTCCTGTCGCTGGCAAGGTCAGCGCAACAGGTGCAGACAGAGCAGTCACGGCCCTTACAATCTTCCTGGCCGGCAAAAGGAAATAGAACTTCTTGTCACCGATTTGCAGAAGGTCCTGGGAGTCGAGCTTGACGGGACCATTTCCCGGCAGATGGAGTACTCCTTCAACATAGCACCCGTTCTTTCCCACTACTTCAAGCACGAACCTACGCCGATCGAAATCGTAGAAGATACGGGCATGCTGACGCGAGATGTTCATTCCACCCCCCAACCCCGCCAGGTCCACATCCACCAACGTTTTCTTGCTGTTCCTTCCCAGCACAATCGAATACGTTTGCATGTAGTACTCAAAATCCTCGCCCTGCAGCTTCGCAAACCCTGCTACAAACTCCGCCATGACGATAGATAGGTCCAGCCTCTCTTTCTCTCTCGCTCTCTCTCTCTCTCATACACACACTCACACACAAAATCGTCCAAAAAAATCGATTTCTGCACAAAAACAAAACAAACGAAATCCTTCCAAATCGTCCTGTGTCCGACTTCTTTTCCCTGCCTCTTTCCTCCGCTCCTATTCCCTACCTATCTCTTCAAAAAAAAACCTAACGCATAATCCGACAAATCACAAAAACACAACCCTCTCATGCTCGCTCTTTAAAGCACTAACATGCGTGACGACATAGTTTTCAAATCACAAAAGCACAACCAAGAAATCACCAGAACTCCGCCATTTCATTTCACCTCCGCCGCTTGCTTGCTCTCGCTCTTGCTCGCTCCAGAGCCGGAAATCAAGAGCACGCACGCGCCCTCTCTCAAAGAAATTCAACCACAACAACAACAACAACAACAACAAGAAAGAAGAAGAAAAAGAAGAAGAAGAAAGGGGGAGTCAGTAGACCACTAAGTTACTGTCTTTCTATTTCTCTCTGTACTTTCAGGGATCTCCTCTCCCCCCATATTCCCCTACGTTCCCATCAAAACACAGCCTTCTATGTATGTGCCTGGAGGTTCCTGTACTCATGGGGTTCTCTCTCTCGCCTACTCATTGCTCCAAAACTCTGGTGGGTATGCTTTGGAGTTCCTTTACAAGCTATAAAACTAACTTAGTTTACAACTAACTACAGTAGTGTGGGCTTGTGTTGTTGTCAAGCACAATTTTCTTGGGCAACCCCACCCATAAAACTAAAATTGGGACTGCAAATAGGTGCGAGACTGTTACTAGTAAACCACCTCGCCCACCAATCAGAAGACACAGGGAGCACAGCGGTTACATAATATTTGCTACACTCTTCTCTGGCAAGTGCAGAGCTTTGCTGTGTGTTGCCCCTTTTGCCAGCCTCAACAAATTGTGTGTTGCCCCTTTTGCCAGCCTCAACAAGTTGTGCAAAACTGCTCGGCCAAAACTCTTGTGGTGAGCCAAACCAGCATGTTTTGACTTCTCTTCATCCAATTTTAAGCCAGCGTGTTTTGGCTTCTCTTCATCCAATTTTTAACTGGCATGGTCACATACCCAGCACCTCGAGAGATGTTGACCAGATTTGCTTCTCAAAATGTTGAAATTTTCCCCGAAAAATAATCAAAGATAAAAACATTTGTCAAGGAAA
>Ga0209208_10007145_pt1 | contig 15243 bp, 10 predicted proteins | sample S1TSphfallax_3_FD_187694 | JGI IMG/M metagenome (GOLD analysis project Ga0209208, IMG submission 187694) | Host-associated microbial communities from peat moss isolated from Minnesota, USA - S1T2_Fd - Sphagnum fallax MG (SPAdes) (version 2) | ecosystem: Host-associated > Plants > Peat moss >...
GAATCGTCCACGCATGAATGGGTTATATGTGATGTAATTGCTCATCTGTGCATGTGAGGAAAGGAGCTGCTTTCAGTAAAGAAAAGACTGAATAGATATATTCTACAAATTTAATTGGTCTTTTGTATCTTATACTCTATGAGAGAACCAGAAACCAGTTCTCAAGGCAAGAGGAAGACAAAGTGCATTAATACGCACTTATCATCAAACATTTTTCAATAATTTCCTCATTCCTTAACCAAATTGAGTGATTTCTATTTCATTGGATGCACAAACTGGAGACCTACAAATTTGTTCTTTCAGTGCCAGAAGTAAAGCAATGCAGAAAACACAGGAAGAGGATGAAGTGATAGGTTGCTTCCCCAAAATAAATAAATATAAATAAATAAAGCTTGAGACTTCTCTTTGGTTCAATCCCATATCTTTTTCATTTTTAGTCCATTTTGAATGATTTAAAACCTAATGATAGGTGCACAAATTAGGGCTTTACAAAAGTTATTTGTATATTAAAGACAATGATGCAACGATCCAACAAATTTAGTTCAAAATCTTATTCTATTTTAATTCGCTCATCATGGAGCATTGAACCCCCTCACACCTAACATCTCATATTATCCCATAAATTTGAGATTTGGATTGTGAAAATCGAAAATGAAAATCGACTAATATCACATTTGTGAGAACTGCCCTATTTGAGAACTAACTTGATATATATATATATATATATATATATATATATATATATATATATATAGAAACACATAGTATTAACCAAGAACAGACCACACAAGTGAGCCCAAACCTTAAGGTGAAGATCTTGGGGTTTGGTCATAAAACAAACTCATGCACATACCAGTTGCAAAGGCAATGTCAAGTCAGGTGTGGGTTACATAAATGAGTTTATTGACAATACAACAATAATATGTTTGATCAACAAAAGGAGCTAACATGTTAGTTTTGAACAACAAGCCCAAATATTTTGGAACTAGATTGGAGATGCAATTGTCCAAATTGAGGTCGAACAAACATTTTAGAATGTATCAACAATGAGAAAGAAACACACCAAGGGTAGTGTAAAAAAAAATTTGCACCCAAATATAATGTGAGCAATGCTAGCAAATACATATCAATTTGAGAACAAAGTTCATCATGAACCCACTCTAACTTGGCATTGCAATTGCCAATGAGCATAAGGTCATCTACATAAATTGCAAGTGCAAGTATTAAACCATTGTCTTGAAAGATGTATAGATTGGGATCAACTAAGAAAGGAACTAAGCTGGTTTTTTGAAAAGGGACACTTATTTTCTCATGCCAAGCTCGAGGGGATTGATGCAACTTGTATAGTGCTCTCTTTAATTTACATACCTTATCTTCAAGATTGGGAACAATAAAACCACAATGATGTTTAAAATAGAAATCTTATTTAATATGGCCATTAAAGAAGGTTGATTTTACATCCATATGTAAAATCTCCCAACCATGTTGAGTGGCCAATGAAACAAAACAATGAATTGTACTCCATTTTGCAATAGGAACAAATGTTTCTAGAAAATCCAATCCATGTCATTATTCATTTCTACAAGCAACCAAATGGATTTTATATTTCATAGGGGTACTATCACTACTAGCCTTGAGACGATAAACCCACTTAGTTGATAATGGTTGATAACAATGAGATAAATTTGCTAAAATCCATGTTTCATTGTGTGCCAAAGAACAATACACTTGTTCCATTGCATTAATCTAATGAGGGTCTTTGGCAACCTCTTGAAAACCTTGGGGTTCATCACCAGTTTCCACTACATATACAAGTTTGTCAATTGTTTCAACAACATTGAAATATCCTTGCAAACGAATAGGGATGCAAACATGTCCAGATCAACCAATAAAAGATTCAAGCATTGGAGAATTAGTAGTAGTAGGCATTGCAAAATTAATAACAATAGAATCAAGACTTGGTGATGGCGCATCTTTAGGATCAACAATAGGAGTTGCAACATTAGTGGCAATAGGCAAACCATCTCCATGCGTTGATGGCTATTCACCATCTACAAGTGTTGATGGCTGCTTCAAGTTATCAACTATATATAAATTGATGCATTTATGGTGTACTTGCAATGGTTGTTGAATTGTAGTCACCTCTTGAGGTTTAACATGCTCCATGGTCAAATTGGACAAACAATGCCATGTAATAGTTGTGGGTGGGTCAATGATTTCAATAATCACAAAACGATTTGAAATTTTTTCTAAGGAAACAAAAAGCTTGGAACTTGAGTCAATGGGTGAATGCCAAAAATTTTGCTCATCAAACCTGACATCTTTATTTATCATAATCTTGCAACCAGGTGGATGATAACATTTGACTACCTCAAATTCATCAAAGTAGTTGACCATAATGTATTGCTTGTTCTTTGAATCCAACTTGGTTTGGTGCTCATCAGGTTCATGCACATACACAACACAACCCCAAACCCACAAATGTTCCAACTTGGGTAGGACCTTCAACAATTTTTGATATGGGGTCATCTAATTGTTGGTTCTCATGGGTGATTGATTTGTAAGATAGTTTGCAGTGTTAACCACATTAGCCCAAAGAAACCTAGGGGTTTATGCATCAACCACCATCGAACAAACCTTCTCAAGAATTGTATAGTTTTTATGTTCCAAAACTCCATTGTGACTTGATGTGAAAGCTTGAATCAACTTAGGGGTGATACACGTTTCAATGCAAAAGGTGGGGAAATCTCTTGAAACATATTTTCCCCTATGATCGTTGCATAAAACCAACAATTTAAAGGGGATAAATTGAAACTCCACTTTGGCACAAAAGTTATTGAATGCTTTTAATATTTCAGACTTTTGCTTCAAGAAATATGACCATGTGAAATAACTAAAATCATTTGTGAAGGAGATGAAAAAATGAGCACCGCCAATAAAAGTAGGATGAATCATGCCACAAATATTCGTACAAAAAAATGCGAGTGGGCTTGTTGCATGGTGTTCAATAATCTTGATGATGCACTCATGTGATTTCTTCCCCTCCATACAATTTGGAAAATTGACTTGCTTTCTAACAAAAAAGGTTCATCGCATTCAAGTTGTTTTGCTAATAACTGAATATTATGGTGATTGAGATGCCCAAGGCACTTGTGCTATAAATTAGCTAAAGAATAAAACTCCACGACACAAATAAGAAATTGCAAATCATCCATGATGTAATGATATAGGCTAATCCTTGGTTCTAGAACTCCGCGAACAACCACACGATTAGGCTCGACAAAAACTAAATATTTTCATAATAAAAAAACAATGAATTTTTTTTTATCAACCAATGATCCAAAATGAAATTCATTGTAAACCTTGGCACGTAATGAACATCATTAAACCTTATTTCACTAGTCTTTGAAAGGTTCATAGAGGCTTTGCCTTCTACTCCAAGTTGGTGGCCTCTCGGCAATGGAGACTACATCAAGAATTGACTAGGCTTTTAAATTTGAGAAAACATTATTCTTTTTCATAACATGTTTAAAAGCAATATATTCTACGAACCAAACAATGTCTAATTTCTCTAAGTTTAAAAAGGTAAAAATAATTTCAAACACATCTATAGCAAAAATGTTTTCAAAGTTATTATTGTTGTTGGAAACTTCCTCATTGACTACACATGAATGAAATGTAGGTTGTGAACCATCATGCTAGTGACAATTCTTAGTGCATTTCACATGCTCCTGCACCAAGTCATGACAATTTTGCATGAAATGTCCTTAACCACCACACCGAATACAAGGACCAACATGGTTGTGGTTGCCATGTTATGCTACTCCAAATGCTAATGGCCAATAATTATTGCTCCCATGATTGTTACTTGACCCCCCCCCCCCCCCCCCCCCCCCCACTTCCATAATTGGATGGAGCCTTCATGTATGGAAAAAAAGGTTGCATCTTCATCACCAAAGCATTTTCTTTGGCTAAAGCATTGAGCCCACATCATGTATTGATGCATGTCTTTTCTTGAATAAGATGAGTAATAATGGTTTCGAAGGTGGGAAGAACATCTTGCCCACTAAAAGCATTGTATACTACTTCATGACTTGGAGTTAGAATGTTGAACATCTACTCAACTACATCAACCTATGGGACATGTCGGTTTATGCCTTGGAGCTCAAGTTGAATCTCTTGGATATGTTTGAAATACAGTAAAAAATCCTCCTTCATGCAGTCGCAAATTGCTTAGTTTATCCTTAAACATAACGCGAACTACATTATTTATAGATTGATATTGTGTTTGAAACCTCACCCAAGTTACACGAGGATCAATATAATCTACAATCCAAGCATAAACTTCAAGGCAAACATTTAATCTTACTGTTATTAAACCATTGATGTCCTCTAGCTCTTTAGGGACAAAGGGGTTTTGTATGGCAAGATCAACAAATCACCATGAGTTTTCTTGCATGAACATGAATCTAAGTCGATGTTTCTACGTTTGATAATCTCCTACCTCATTGAACTTTAGATGCTTGGATAACTCATAAGACTAATGAAATTGAACCATGAGTACTAACTAAAACATGAAGAAATCAAAGAACAAACCAAAATTAAATAACTAAAAAAATGTTAAACAACTCTATCGCATAAACCACTATTCAAAAATCATGCACCATATCACCAAGAGCAAGGCTCACTAATTAATAAACAACTAATCACGTTTAGCAAGAGCAAAACTTCACTACTACTAACTTGGAATCCTAATACCATGTAGAAATTCAAAGTATTAATAAAAAATGGACCACATAGGTGGATCCAAACCATTATAAAGAGCGTAAAATAAAGAAAGCAAACTCACTAATTTAGTAACCAACTACTTACCAACTTATTAATCTAATAACCTTATCAATCTTGATGAATCTTTTATCATCACTGTTGATCTCATACAAAATAAACATGTATGTAATCAAGTGTGAATCATATGGAAGTTCCTACATATATACCCTGATAAATTTTTGTAAGTCTATAAATAAATTTTTTATTAAAAATGGGGTTGATTTTTTCAAGTGTTGAAAAAATTTAATGAATAAAAAATATAAAAAAACACTCTTAAAATAATGTAACCAAGGCTTTTATTATTGTTATTTTTTGAGAAATATTTTTGTTATTATATGTACATTTTATGGACACATGTATTATATGTATATATATATATATATATATATATATATATACATGCACATAATTATATAAGGTGAAATTCTTTTGGAAACATAAAATTGATATGTTCATATGTGAATGATAATTTCAAAAAGATTTTCCCTAAATAGCCAATCCAATTTTGTCACATCATCTTGATCTATGAACCCACTATTTTAAAAACAAATTGTCAAAGAAATGGGCGTGGATTTTAATAGAAATGTTTTTATTTGAAAGTTTATTTTTATTTTGAAGCCAAACCCTAAGAAAGTAATGTTGTTCGCTTTCATCAATTACCAAATCTATTATGACAAGAAACATTCATGAGTCAAATCAAATGGAAAACAACAACTACTTACATTATGGCACAAACATATTTTTTAGATTTTGTATAAAAGAGAAGGTCTTACCATTAAAGCGTTCACTTTTAGACTTGAAGGTGGAGCCCAAGGTTCAAAGAAAAATATTGTAATGACAAAAGCTCCTTCAACTAATAATTGAGATAAACAATAAAATTTACATTTAATTTCTATCTATTTCAAATTTGACAACATAATTCCCGTTAACCAAAAATCTACACCACAATTTTCCTTGTACCTCACAAACAAGATTGTACACCAAGTAAGCATTTTCATTTAATGATGTAAAAAATCTTTAAGCTTATTATATGGGGTTGAATATTTGTTCCTTGGGTTTTTTTCAAATGAATGTTAATGAACCCATGTTGTTCAAATAAAACAAGTTTTTAATTATATTTTGTGTCATTCAATTGTTTTGGGTGTTCATGTGTTGGGATCAAAATCTTGGGGTGGGAAGGGATTTTTTGTTATAAAACTAAAAAATGGGATTTTAGCCATAAAAAAACATTGTGAGGGTGAATATTTTGACATTAAATTTATTTTTTTGTGAACTTACACTATGACATTTTGCTAGAACAAATCCCTTTATAAAAAAAAATCCAAGGTTTAAAAAGTGATAACTTTAAGATTCAATTTTGCACTTTTTTGGTAGTATTGCACTTCACCAAAAAAAAAATTAAAAAAAATGTCATTGATGATCTTGTGTTCCTTGTTGTGAAATAGGTTATTTTAAATCTAAATCATGATTGAAAAAATAATATGGATGAGGTGGTTTTGTTTGTAAAAGGACCTATGAGTGGTGTTTTCATTATGGAAAACATTGATTGAAATAATATTTCTTTTTGTGATGACACAAACTTTTCAACAATTTTTTTTTCCCCCTCATGTGAATGTGTAGCTTTTATCACAACAACATTTGACTTTTGGATATGTAAAGATGCACTTGAAATTTTCTCCTTTACTATTAATTTTTAAACTTTGGATTAGGAATTAGACATGTCATCATTGGTCTATTTGAGACAAAAAGGACTATTGGAATGGATTTGGGCCAATGTAAAAATTGTTTGTTAGGTATTTATTACATTTCAAATGGTGACAAATTTACATAAAATATTATTATTTTGCGTTATTGCAACACAATGAACAAGTTGCAAGGGTTAACAACCTATTAGAAGTCAAACAATGTTGACAAACAAAATCGGGGGAAATAATACATGTAATTTACTAGATTGTTGTGCCCCCTATCTAATGTTGTTGGATTATGACATTTATTTAATGTCATTATGTTGATTGGGTTTTTAGTTATTTTTAAAAGGTAAAAGGGTTTATTGAAATGTGTGCCATTGACCTATAACCCAAATAACAAGCATAAACTCATAGGTTGATCTCTTGAAAATCATATGTATACTTCAAAGTGAAATCCCAAGGTGAAAGGTCATGAATTCCTTATGCATGGTAACTGTTGTAGTGAGCTTAAAGTTATAATTGGTGTAATTAATGGTTTAACAATGGGACACATCAACCACCAATTTTTACCATTGTGTAAATCATATTTGGTTTTTGAGTTGCTCAAACATAGTGATTAAGGTTTAACAAGGTTTCGATTGTAAACTTAAGTTGACATTATTGTGAACAATTTTTAGATTAGATCATTCGGATTGTTCCATTGATTGTTATATGGTAATAAAGTTGAGGTAATGATTAGTAGATTGTTTTTGTTATGTTCATATTAAAAATTAAGCCATTGCATGGCTTTGGCCTTGTGAAGTTTGGTGGGTGGATGTAGGTACCGTTTAAGTTTAATTTTGGGTTATAATTGCAACATTTTCAACAAAATTAATTATTTTAATTAAGGATAAGGTTAAAGTTTAAGGGCACATTGCATGTGAACTCTGAAACAATATTATAAGTCACCATCCCTAGGGGGACATGTTGAGGATTTTGAAGAAAACAAAATTGATTATGATGTCACAAAAGATTTTTTCACAAGTTTCACATTTGTTATGCCACGTGTGACTTCGTGTGCATGTTTTCATACATGTGGTTTTATTTATTTCAATAATGTTAGGTGTCAATCTAATAGCACATTGCATCAAGCTTGGCCCCAATTGGATCAAGTTGTGTGTCTAATAAATGTTGCAGTTACTTGCTACTAGGTGATGCATTTGCAAATGTAATCAAAATTTGCATCAAATTGACCAAATAAAAGTTTTAGTTGAAATTCCAAATGAACTTTATCCCCCACCTCAATGTGATGCAAAATTGTTTTTTAACAAGAACGATGTGATTGAAAGTCACTTTTGTGCTTGATTCATTTTTGGATTATTTGCATGTGTTTGATCCAAAAAAGGTTCACATGATGTTGGTTTTAATGTTCGACCCTATATTCAAGAATTTGTTTATTGTGAACAATTACGTGGGAAGAAAATAGTCACGATTATAATAATAAGGTATGATTCTAAAACCCTAATTCCCTTTTTGTGTTCATCTTACTAGAAAGTTAATGTTCTTGCAAGACTAGTGACCAATTTTACTACCCAAAAATGATTTTTGGGTTTGTTTGGTGTAAGATTGTTTCTAGATGGTATTGCCACATTAAACATGTAAATTTTTAGTTTTTCTATGCACAATTCACTTTAGATTTTTGATAAAACCTATGTAATTCATATGTGTAATATGCTTAACAATAAATGAATAATTGTTTAGCTATTTATGTTTTTTGTTCATTTGGGTGAAATGAGAATTTTTTTGTTCAAAAATTACAATTGGTGGTAAAGTCTTGTGAAGATTTGTTGAAGTGGTGAGAGGTCCTCGAGGCTCAATTTCTTGTTGGATACTTGGTTTGCCAAATTTTGGGTATTATGGACAATTAAATTAAAATGGAATGAATTTTCTCCATTCCATTGGTGGGATTTTGAGATGGTTTCACAATTGTTGACTTGGAATTCAAAACTTAAATCAACTTTTGTTGATGTCAAAGAATTGATCGAATGATCCATGCTTTGGTTGTGAAGCATTTGTAGTTGAATCCTTTTGATGACTTTGTAGACCTTGAAACAAATAGAAGATTTTGAAGACCAACTACATGATATGTTGAGCTATCCAGTGAACTTCAATTTTGTAAATCCATATTTAAATTGCAGATGTAAGTTGCAAATTTGGTAAAGCAAATTGTTGTTTGATCTATTTTGCCAAAGTTGGTTGCATTCAGGTTGCTACTTTATAAACCATGTATGGGGGATTGCAAAGATCAGGTTGAATGTGTTGCTAGAATTTCAAAGTGGGTATGTGGGATCAATAGACTAATGAGTATGGTGATTATATCTTAAACACAACATGGGTATCTGGTCCACAAAGAGCTCACAAAATTCCCACTTAATGGTAAGTTCAACATTAGAAAGTTGAGTTGGTTCTAGCAATTTGAACTACCATAACGTCCCCCACTAACTTCATCAGCTCCACATATAGAGAAGAAAGGAATATTTCACCATCCCAGAGTTGTCCATTTGAAGATGATCAAACAAAATGGCAATGTATTATAGCACCAAGAATACTATTTTCACCTCAGCTGATGATCTATCTTCCAAAACTGCCAGTTACTTCATCTCATCCAAAACACACTTTGAAGATCCCACAGACACAAAAGACATTGGAGATCTGAAGTAGGAAATCATTACAGCATCTTCTCCTATAATAAATAGCTGGCTGTCTTCCTGATAGCATAATTAAGTTCAAGATTTTCACAGAATCTCCATTTGTAGGTTACCAAAAGAATTCAACTGTGTCTTGCAATTCACAATGTTTGCCAACAAGGGTGAGAAATCCGTGCACCTGGTAGTCATCAACAACACTTGGTGGTATCCATGATATTTTAAGTTCCATCAGAATATTGGGGATGCTTGAAGGAACTTGCAGTGAACATGCAAAAACTGTGAGAAATTCAGCTGAAACCTTTAGATCTTTGTGGTGCTGATCACATCAAAATGCAGTCCATTCCTTTGCAACCTTTGCAAATAATCAGTGCCACTAAAAACGATGGCTGGTGTATAGACACCTCCTTTAGGCAAGTGCTTTCTCTCATCTAGCATGAGAAGAGCAGCTTGAATGCACACAATGGGTGTGGTCACATAGGCAATTTCTGGGCCTGAAACCCGTGTCAACACCTGCTTATCCGGCTCCTTCCCAGGAGAAATAGTTTTGGAATCACTGTAACCACGCCCAACAAACCACATCTTGAAAGATGCAGCTCTCACTTCCTCCTCACTTGGACCCTCCTTGTGGAAGATACCAAGGGAGAAAATCTCTGGGTACTGGATTAGCAACTTTTGACCAAATTTGTAAGCACTCAGCACTGCCATCAGGCAGCCGATCAAAAAAACAGCAATCACCCCAATAATCGACTTCTGGATTAAATAACAGCCATAGTGCACAGGCTTGATGGATGTCCAAGCACTTTTGTTTGCGTTGGATGATGTTGGGGACCCTTCGTTGTCAGCAGTTGGAAGACCACTTGGGTTTTCAACCACAGTGGAGTGTGTACGGCGGACAACTGTTGGATCTGCAGTTGGAAATCTTATTGCCCAGCCACCTGCATTTTCCTCCCAGTGCACCCATCCTGATTTCTTCTTTGCTGGTCCCCCTGGGATCTATCAAACCAAAACAAAAAATCAGCTTACAAAAATTACTGTTACTATCATGCAGTAATTGTACCTTTCACGTAGCTGTTCAGCACTTGTTTGAAGTAAGCTTCTGACAAATCCCTGGATTTCTCCATCTATTACTACTTCATTGTACATGAACCACAACCATTGCATGAGTCAATTGGAGATTCTCATCTCCAAAAGCTAACAAATGTTAAGAAGGCAACCCAGTATGACAAGGACACTGAAGTCAAGAGACAAACGCATAATCTGTTGCTCTGATCCATACTGAACTTGAGTTTCAAGGAATTCACCTATTCATGTCAAAGAATGGCACCTGGTTGTTGTATTTAGGTTTTTTTAACAGAGGGTACCTGTGGGCGTGCCCTTCTAGGCCTGGACTTTCGAAGCTCCCGAATATCTGACATATTTGTAACCCCGAGAACTGCAGATTCCCAAGTGCCAAGGTTGCCCTTGATTCTATGGCCTGCAGATTCAAGGACCAGGTATGAGTCGACACTGTGAGGAACCGAAGGGGCCTCAAATTGCTGGGTGTTGAAGATCACTCCAAATTCTGCAGGGATGCAATCATAACCGCAAGCACTTACTACCAGCGCCCCTGTCATCAAATTCAGAGACCCACCCACCCACCCACCCATGCCCCCTTCTTCTTGTCATGAACACAGAGTGATTGTCTCTTACATAGAAGAAGAATTCAAGTCATGCACTCTCTTCATAAAGTAATGACACCTTCCTTTTCCATACTTCTGATACAATGTCAAACCCGGACCCTAACTTTGCATTGCTGGAAGCCATGGCTCCGTTCAACCAAGAGAAAACGACAAGGGCAGAGAGCTTCAGGGAAGAAGAAGCTCTTCTTCTTCTTCGGACAAAAGAAAGAAAAATCGCACCAGTCTGCTTGGCTTTCTCATGGTACAGAACCTCCATGCGCTCCATAAACTCGGGTTCTCCAGTAATATCCAAGTAATCAACGCCGGCCTCCACACACGCTTCCACTACAGGTTGACCATACTTCCGGTAAGGTCCCACACAGCTCACCAACACTCTAGTCTTCCTGCAAACAGCCCGCAGAGACGCTATGTCGTTCACATCTGCCTCATAAATTACGACCGACGGAGGAGAAGCATTGCCCGGATCGTTCCCACCTCCAGCACCAGCTGAAGAAGCAGAAGAAGAAGAATCAGCAGCGGCCCATGTCAACGCTGCTGCCAGCTTCTTCTTGCTACGACCAGCGATGCCGATCTTCCTGGGCTCCCTTCCAGTCACATTTCTGAACTTGAGAAGCTCCCGCAACACATATTTCCCGGTAAATCCCGACGCACCTAACACCACAATATCGACCGATTCCTCCGCCATCTCCATAGATCTCTGCAAAAACAACCCAAAAAAAAATCTTCGAAATTCGCAAAGCGCGCACACTCTCGTCGTCGTCGTATTCTTCTTCTTCTCGTCCTCCTGGGGGCCTTCTCCACCAATATGGATGAAAATGAGCTCCACATGGATTATAAAACAGCGTTCTGTCTTGTTTTCGTGTTGTTCACATCCAAGTGGGTACCTAGTCAAGTACTTAATCTGTTCTGTTTTGCCTCTTCTTGTTTTAGGATTTGGTACTGCTCCTCCTCCTCATCCTCTCTGTTTCTAGGGTTTGGCGCTCTTCGTGTTTTTCTTGCAATCTGTTGGTGACGTTCATGTATATGTGATTTCAACAGGGATTTGTTTATTGGATCTGGACATTGCCATCGTAATCGTCTGCATTTGTCTTTTCGGATCTTGTTTTTTCGTCTTTTCTGTTGGTCAATTGCAATGAACCGATTTGATGATGATCATGAGGAGGAGGAGGAGGAGGAGGAGGAGGAGGATGTTTTGTTGATGATGATTATGATGAGGATTTTTTGCTCTTCTTCAGTAAGGAAGGAAGCAGTACTGCAAGAAGAAATTGTGGAGAAATTTTTGTTTGTCTACTCTGGACTTGATGATAGTGAGCATCTTGTTACACGAATCCGCAAGGTTTCAAACAATTTACTCTCAAGTTGCGTCTGAAGAGGTGACGGACCATGATTGAGCAAAACGCTTCTGTGGAGACTTATGGGCAGTGTAGTGTGTGTCTCAGGAGTTTCAATTAGAATGGGTTTCTCTGTTCTGGGATGTGTATGCTTCCTACCATGGGTTTTCAGTGGAAGAGATTGGCAGCATTTGTGTGAATGGGGAGATGGCCATTGCTGCACTTGCCAGAGCTTTTTGAAACTGAATGCTGAGTTCAGATTAAAACTGATAGCGTTCTATGAATGATGAATCCAAAATTCATGATGATGAATGCACATGGCTGATCCAAGATGGATTTGGGGCTTCTAGGTGAATACGAGATATCTGGAATTCAAGCATATGAACACACCAGGAGGGACTATGGCTTGATAACTGACAGAACCCCCCGTGGGTGAAAGTTGAGATGGCACCAGGGACTGTACAATTAAATGCTTTTTCATGGAACATCAAGCTTTGTAGATATGTGAAGGCTGCAAAATATGAGAAGACAATTGAACTTTTCCAACAGATGCAACGAGAATGCAGGACTCCTAATGAGTTCACTTTTGTTCCAGTACTGAATGTATGTGCTAGTTTGCTTTTGCAAGCACTGAAAGAGGCCAGGTGTGTTGATGAACTGATCATTCAGGGCGGTGGTGAGTCTGATGTCTTTGTGGGTACTCAGGCCTTGTGGACATGTATGCCAAATGTGGGAGCATGGAGGATGCATGGAGAGCATTCACAAAGATGCCCTCCCACAATGTGGTATCTTGGAATGTGATAATATTGGCACGTGCAAAATGTGGGCTAGGGCAGAAGGCATTGGAATTAGTTGAACAAATGCAATCTGAATGTGTGCAGCCAGACCCTGTCACATTTGTTAGGATACTGAATGCGTGTGATAGTTTACAAGCACTCGAAGAGGACGGGCGTGCTCATAGGCAGATGATTGAATTTGGTTGTGACTATAATGTCTTTATAGGCAATAGCCTTACGGACATGTATGCCAAATTTGGGAGCATGGAAGATGCTTGGGGAGTGTTCAATAAGATGCCTTCACAAGATGTGGTCTCTTGGAATTGTCATGATAGTGGGATACGTGAAATGTGGTCAAGGGCAGAAGTCATCAGAACTATTTCACCAAATGCAACAAGAAGGTGTGCAACCTGATTCAGTCACCTTCATCAGGGTACTGAATGCAGAAATGATGACCCTCTTCGCCATGCTGGTCATCTGCATGAAGCAGAGGATGTGATCATGACAATGCCCTGTAAACCAGATGCAGCTGTATGGAAGGCCTTGCTCAGTGTTGCTATCAAAAATCTATGCTGCTGCTGTCAACTTGAATCTCAAAGCAAATCTTCAGCAGCAGAGGGAGGGAAGGGGGGGTGAAGAAACAACCAGGCTGCACCTGGATTGAAGTGAATAATGAGGTGCACATGTTTGTAGTAGATGACCAAGACCATCCTCAGATAAGCTGGATTCAAATGAATAATGAGGTGCACATTTTTGTAGTAGATGACCAAGACCATCCTCAAATAAGTGAAATCCATGCAGAACTAAAGCGATTGTCCAGGCACATGGATGATGCAGGGTATGTACCCAATACAAAATTTGTTCTGCATGATGTGGAGGAAGAAGAAAAGAGGCTTCACTCGCGTCATCACAATCAAAAACTGGCCATTGCCTATGGGCTCATCAGCACACCTCTGGGTACCCCACTGCACATCTTCAAGAATCTATGGGTATGCAGTGTCTGCCACACTTCCACCAAGTTCATTTCAAAGGATAGGGAGGGCAATTATAGTAAGGGACGCCAATTAATTCCATCAATTTGAGGATGGTGTCTGTTCATGTGGAGATTATTGGTAATGATGCCCAGCTAGGGTTCTTCGTCTACTCCACCTTGTGATGTAGATAATGATGAGACTTTTCAAACAAGAAAGTGATTCCACACAATTCCAAATGCAAATTGGTTCAGAAAGCAGATGATGAGACAGACACCTTTGAAAAGTGGAGGCTGGTACCTTGCCAAACAATTCTAGTATTTGGATTGAAGAATTGAGAAAGCAAATTGGTTAATGGCAAAATTGCAAACTGTTTGTTAAAACACTGCACAGTTTTGTACATCTGTATATTGTGTTCTCAAAATAGTTTGTGTAATATGCTATCCAATTCATATCAACTTTCTACAAACCCAATCTTACTCTTTTTATTGCAGTGGATTTGGTGGGAGCAGGTTTGGTTCAAAAGTTCCCAGCCAAGCAAACTCTTGAAACCCCCTAGAGAAAACATTTTATTGTTGTTACAAGATAAGCAACACTAATGTAACCCAAATATACAGGACCCAAATATAGTGTGAGAGAGAAAAGCAGCCCAAGCCTGTTTTCAACAACATTATTGTAGAAGCTGCCTGTAAAGAGATAGATGTGGTGATATAAGTGGCAGCTGCTACTTCTGTTATTTACAGGAGTTTTGTCAACATGTGCAGTTACAACTTCTGATACCCCATGCACATATTGACTCAGGTTTAGAGAAATCTTACTGAGATCTTTTGCAATCAGCCAACTCCTCAAGCTTGAATCGCTTCATTATCTGTAACCTTGAGAAGGCGCTCAATTACGTTGCAATGCTCAACCTCCATGCGTGCCTACATATCATTAACCCAAAAGAGACAAGAGGTGAGCTATCTTAGCTCTGTAACACCTTCTTCTCTATCATGGAAAGGTTTTAATAACAAATTATCTGTCTAACCTTCACAATCTGCAACTCTTTTCGCAACATCTTGTTCTCTGTTCGTAATGCCTCAGTTACAGGCAACCCAGGATACCGTTTTGAAAGCTGGCGTGAGAGTCTGCTGGAATCTTTTCTCGAAAGATCACGCTTCAGCAATGACTCTTGCACTTTGACTTCATCGGCTTCAAGAGTGTATGGCTTGCGGTCTTTCTCTATGACCTTCAGATGCTTCTGCAAGACACACCAAAATTACTGTGTTAATGTGAGTAGTTTTT
>Ga0209208_10007146_pt1 | contig 15242 bp, 6 predicted proteins | sample S1TSphfallax_3_FD_187694 | JGI IMG/M metagenome (GOLD analysis project Ga0209208, IMG submission 187694) | Host-associated microbial communities from peat moss isolated from Minnesota, USA - S1T2_Fd - Sphagnum fallax MG (SPAdes) (version 2) | ecosystem: Host-associated > Plants > Peat moss >...
TCTTTTGTTAGTTAAGTGCTAAAGTATCCATCCATCCAAAGAACCCAAAAACAGCTAACTCTCTTTCTTATTCATTTGTTTATTGGCCTTGCCTACCGAGGCAAGGATATTGTGTTTAGATTCATTATAGAGTATAGTAGCTTAAGGGATTTTTATAGGCCCCTAGGTAATAATAATAGGTCTATTTTTATATGAGGATTTTTGAAAGATGATATTTTGGCTTGTGTTGAAACTTGAGATTAGTTAGAAAGGTGTAATATCTCGAAGGATTTTGGTTTCTTTTAGAGGATTTTTTGAAGAATATATTTTTGCATGGTGAAAATTTTGAGTGTTCATAATTCTTCTTTTGCCTAAAGATACTTTTTAATGCAAATGGCAAGGCCACAGTGTGACACACCCCTTGTTAAAAATTTTGGTGACTTCCGTGACAGACTAACACCCCCAAAGCACAAGGGTAGCTCAGAAAAAAAACAACAAAACAAAAAAACCAAAAAAAAAAGCCAAAACATTGCTAACTCTTTTGAAGGCACACTTGATTGCTACTGTGCATGTCCATGGTTAGTACATAGCTAACTGTTGTGAATACAATGGAAAAAGAGTAAACACTCCGCACATACAATGGAAAAAGAGTAAACAATCCGCACACAACCATCTATCCTGCACATTGCTGGTTCCACCTGGACCAAGTTGTTGATGCTCACCTTTGCAAGCTGGTTGGTTGGAGAAGAAGAATTTCTCAGTGGGGTTGCAGAGCTAGCTGGGTTCATTGACAATCAAAGAAGAATTTCTTCGTGTGGGGTGTAAAGCTGCTGGGTTCATTGGAAAAGATGAATTCTCTTTAACAACTACCAACTGAATCTCTCAGGTGCAATCTGAAGAGACATGATGTGGTGTGTGCTTTTGTCTTTGGCTTCTAGTCAGAAGGAAATGGGCAACATGTTTCCAGCACTCTCTTTTATTTCAGCAAGACAAAAACTTTGTGTGTGAATAATGTATTAACATTATCATTTTATTACCACCTGACCCACCCCACTCACCCACCCGCCAATTACAATTGCAATTTCTCTCACATCACTTATGACCCCAAGAAACCGTTTGGACCTATCTACCATGATCATAAGTGGTGTGTATGGATCAACCCAATATACCATAGGTTAACTACACTACCTACCATGATCATAAGTGGTGTGTATAGATCAACCCGGCATACCATACACTACCTACCTACCATGATCATTTTTGTGTCTTAAGCTTACTATCTCAAACCTACAAAAGGAAAAAAAAAAGTCATGAAATGATAATTTTAGTTTGGTATCACGTCCAATAAGATTTGAGCCTTCAATACGAGGTCATTTCTTGAAAGATCCCCTATATGAAGGTCGTACATTCTGTCACACTACTAGTACAAGGAGGAAAAATTAATCTGATTTTGAAGATCCAAATATGATCTAAATCAATTTCATTGTTTCAGTTTCCATTTGATCAAAATCATTAGGGAAATAATCTTAAGATGAAAATATTAATGGAAAAAAAAAGATTTAATTGAAAAATTACCTAGCATGATTTCACAATTATTAGTTCACCCACATGGATTATCTATGTGACCCAACACCCCACCAATGCACCATTTGTTGAAAACCTGTTATGGTTCAATTATGAATGAATGACAATTAAATTACCCAAGGTTTTATTTTGGCAACTTATTTTAGAAACTTTTTAAACATTATTAAAAACAAAATGTGGGTGTAATTCATTAGTCCCTATTCACTAAAGCAATAAATTCATTGCATTTGCACTAGGTCCTTTTCATTATAACTAGTGAATTCATTCAAAATCCAATGAAATCACATGACGTATAGAAACACCTTTTGTTATAGTGTAATTCCACATCATAGTACTCAAGTTAACTATGTATATGAAAGTGAGTAAATATTAGAGATAGCAAATGTAATTGATAACTATGGAGGTGGGTAAGTAAATAGATAAAACAATTGATGGTTACTAGGTACGTATATTGTTAACTATTGCGGTTAGAGCTATGAGACAGGAATACAGCCAAAAAGTGTTTTCCTTGTCCCCGCACCATCCATCCTGTGCCTTGTGTGCTGGTGGGTTCTGGTTTACTGTGGCCCTCTTCTTCTTGTACGAATGACTTGCCTGCTCTGGCTAACTATGCAACACACAAAATGGGTGAGAGCCAGTTTGTTGGTTGCCAAAAACAAAAACCTTCTTTCTGGAACTGGACCGCTTTGACAGTCTGAGGTTTCTGTTGGTTGCATGCCCACTAAAGTAGGCCCTCCCAGCTGGCTGCTTGGGCCCTCCAGTTCCATGGAGTACAAATCAGAAGGAATAGAATACTATATCCAGTGTTGTGAGGGTGTATCTCTTCTTACCCAGTAATACCCACCGGGTAATGGGTAAGGTAGATCTTTTACCCTAATTTATTTCTTAGAACTAAAATGTACCCTAATGAAGTGCATACTCGAAATATATAAATCTGACAAAATTATATCCTATTGATATCATTGGGTATATGTGAGATATACCCACATAATTAGTGTTTAAAAAAAAAGAGTAAATTCCAGTGTATTTGAAAACTGTCCTAATAATTTCAAAGTGCAAACAACTTTTTCCTCTTAGCAAAGGTACGTTCAGACCTAAAGTTAAAGTTAGAGTTAAAAGTTAGGCTGAAATTAGGCGTTGGGTCAGCGGGAGGTAATCATCATTAATTAGTTAATAGGTTGTAACTTTTTTGCCTATCTCTGTTCAAGTGTGATGATATTTTTGTATGCAAGTAGGTAGGTTAGCACCAAAATGCTACCTATGTTCAAGAGTTGGCCCAAAGTTATTGGCGTGGTAATGCTCATGATGATGAAGGATAGCCCTTGCCATGCACTTTTGCTGCACTCGAAGTTATCTTCACCTCATTACACACTTGTGCTTCTAAAAAAATTGCTTCTCTGCACAAAAGTTCCTTCTTTCACAAGTTGCACAAGCTTTTTGTCCTTGACAAGTTTTTTTTGTTTTGGTCAATTTTCTATTGTTGCACATTGTTGCGTTCAAAGTTGTCCTCCCCTTGCCACACACCTTTTGTTACAAACATTTCTTTGCACAAAAGTTGCTTAACCTTTTTGTTTGTTTGGTTTCTTGAAAAATTTTCTTTTTTTGGGTGGGTATTTTGTTGCTACAAATTATTGTTCTCAAAGCTGTCCTCATCTCACTGCTTAAGTTCTCCACTCTTCTACGTTCTTGAGAAGCTTTCTCCATTTTTTTAATCAATTTTCTGTTGTTGCACATTGTAGTTTGCTATAGAGCACTCATCACTTCGTTACACGCTCTAAAACTTTCATCATTTATTGCGCCTATGCACAAGACTATTCACCATTCAAGCTCTCCACTTTTTTTCTATTTGTTTTTTTTTGTTCAATTGCAACTTCCAACGACGATGCCATCAAAGTTGTTGTTAATTGTTTTTCTTCACACCGTTTTGCAGTTGCAAGAATTTTTTTTTGTGAAATACGAGGTTGAAGAGGAAACCATTTGTGTCACAACCCTAGCCTTGGGCTCATGATTAAGACAAAGGCTTGCAAGGGTGTGGGCCAAGAGGGAAGCTCGAGAAGGCGAGGGCTTGTAAGGGTGCGGGCCAAGAGGGAAGTTCGAAAGTCACATCTCATGCTCTTGGGAGTGCAGGAAAGTGTGAAGGAATGAATTCTCACACTCCCAAGTGAACTCCCACTTTGGGAGTTGGAGTCGAGATGGACTTCTGAATTTTCAGAAATTGATTGAATGGGTCAAAACTCATTGGATTGAGGAGTTATTTATATCATTGGAAATCTCTTGGAACATAAATTTTTAAAATGGGCTTGCATGACCCATTTGAACACTTTAAACACAAGTTATGGCCAAAAGAAAGGTCGGGAGTCAAAATGGCAATTTGATTCCCAACCATTAAAAGTTTAGAATCGCCCCGATTTTCATGCGTGAAGGTGGCTTGCGACATACCGTTGAAAAGCTCTCAACAAGGGCTACAACTTTGCTTTAGACCTCATCTCAATCGGAGATTTTCACACAATGTTATGGGCCCTCAAAGTCGCGTGAGACCCAACTTCGAGAATTTCGAGACTCCCATTTGGAAGTCCTGGGACAAAATGACATTTGGGTGCTGGTCCTATGGCTAGGCATAGAGTATACTATAAGGGGGAAAGTGATGGCTTCCCCCAAGTCTGGGCTGTGGTGAGTCTTGTGAGTTCGTGTTTGCATGTGGTTCGTACATGCACCAAAGTGCTCCAACTATGCACTAACCAACTTGTTATTTGGTTTGTACATGTTTGTGTGAGTGATTGAATTTCTTGTTAATCTTCTTAATCCCATCGCGAAGCTCCAGCACGCCCTTTTATCTGTGAAGTGCTGCGAGCCAGGGTACGTGCCCCAACTCCTTCTCCTTCCATTGTTTTCACCTTTGTATTTGCAGTTGAGTCCATTAAGGATTGGTGTGGTCTTCTTTTTATTCAAGTTGTAAATGATTGCACATAGATCCATATTCAAAAACCTAAAGTAACTTTTGTTGCTGAATTTTTTTGTACAAATCCAAAACTTACAACATGTAGTTGTAAGCAATGGTTGATCACAAAAAACAATTTGGAGATGTTTTTGTTGGACTGTTAAGATCCATGAACAATTTTAAAGTTTTGCAATTGTCCAATGTTTACAGAAAGGTAACTTTTGATGGATTTTTTGACCCTGAACATGGATCATATGATGGCATTAACCCCTACATATTTGGGGATAAAAACTGTCAGCTTTTGCCCTGGTTTAGGATCCCCCATAAGCAGAGTGTAAACATCAAGCACACATTTTTGGAAGCATTGTATAATAGACATCTTTCAAAGGGAGGAGTGTGGTGGAAAATACCTTCAAGATACTGAAAAAACTTTTAGAGAATTTCTAGTCAAAAGTAATATCTAAAACCCTTTTTCTTTCTAATGTTGTTACATGTTATTGTTTGTTGTACAACATGATATTGGATGGGATGGATGTTGATGTTAATGCATTTATGTAGCAACTGGAACAAGAAGATTTGCAGGGTGGAATAAGAAGGCATCAACAACATAGGATGGATGCAAGACATAATGAGGGAAAAGCTAATTTAAAAGTTATTAAACTTTCATGATCCATCCAAAGAATGACACTTGAAGCATATCTAAGGAATAGAAAAACACATAGAAAATGAAACAAGTTGAAATGAAATTGAAATGAACTCATTCATGGCATTGAAATGATTTCAGTTTTACTAGGTTTGATGTTCAAATGGCAATATGATTGATTGACTCTTCTTGGAGTTGTTTCAAGTTTTCAATTGAAATGAAAAATGATGAATTCCAAGTAAGCTCCACTATAGATTTTAACACAATTTTGTTGTCTATCTCAATGAAGATTGTTCAAGTAAGCTCCACCATTGCCATTTAGTTAAATGCCATATTCTAGCTCAAAAACATTGAAATGTTAGATTAACTGAACTTTCTGGAATCATTAGATCAATTTTCAAATCTTTAGAGTGATTGAATTATTTGGAACCCTTGGAATCTTTAGATCAATACTAGTTGCAACTAGTCTTCATTTGTGTCTTGAGTATTCAACAATGGTTGCTCATCGGATGATGATTTAGAAATGTTGATTGGTGGAGGCATTTGAGTTTGATATTTTATGAAGGCACGACACATTACAGAACTAAGGTTTGTTAAAACATTCACCGTGTTGTTATTCATTTTGTAAGTCTTATTGTCCCTCTCTTTCAAGTACTTGAGATGTTGCTTGAAAGTCTTATCATGAAACTTGGTCTTGTTCTTGTCAATCTCAAGTTGACTTGTGTTGATCCGATCCATGGCGTCAACAATTAGTTTGTTGTTCTTATCAAAGGCCTCAATGACATGCATGAACATCAACGATCTTCTCCTCTTGATTTTAATGTTTCTAGGAGTATTGTTATTGCATGTGTGTGATGGTTGCTCCATGAGTTGGATTTGTGCTAGCTTTCATTGGTGTTCTAAAATCAAAATCACTTCCCAAATTCACAAATGTAAGAGGCAGAGGAGGATTACTTGGTCCAAAAGACTATGAGAAGTCATCCAGGTTGATTGTGTTGTTTAGATTTATGCCTTGGTTTAGTTGAGGAACCTCTTGGCTCTCCTCAAGAACATCATCTTCAGCAAGCAATTCTTGCATTAGAGATTGAGTAGTTGGTTGCGTAAGGAAATGTTCTTCCTTTTCTTCTTTCTGCGATGCGTAGATTCCATCACCTTCTGCTTGTAGATCCTTCACATGGATCGGAACATTGATTCTTTTCTCCCCTTGTAAAGCCTTAATCACATTGTAGTAGTCTTCAACGTACCGCTTTGGCAAATGGAGTTTGTTCCACTTTTCGAATGTCAAACCCTAATATGAAGTGTGATTTGTAGTGCATGTGTGGTAATCTGAAATGCGCTTGAATTTATCATGGATCCAATTCCACTTGTCTTTGCACATTTTGCCAATTCTTGGAATCTTGGAGTGTGTGATTGCTTTCAGATCACTTGATAACTTGTTCCATCGATGACCTTTTTCAATGCAATCTATTCCTTGCACTTACAACTAATCAAGGCTATGACCTCCTCATGACCCCAATTTGTGTTGCATTGGTGTGAAGGACCTCCGTTACCTTTGCTTCTACCTCTTCCTCTCACATTGTTTGTTAAATTGTCTCTATCCATTGTATCCATCTCCTCTTGGCTCTAATTGCGATGCTATGAATTACTTCTACATGTTTTGTTTCTATTTTTTCTTTGCTGTTGTTTGGTGTTGAATTTATTTTTGAGTTTTCCATTACACTTGACACAATTGAAGTGCACTGGTGATTGTAGCATGTGAGTAAATGTGATGGTTATGGCAAATTCTTATAGCAAGTGTGCAAAGTACCAAGGTAATGGCAAGCTATTGGTGTAGCAAGCATGCAAAGCACTAGGGTGATGGGAAGCTATGGGTGCAACAAGTGTGAAGAGTGCAAAGTGCAGTAAAGTGGAGAGTGCGGTAGAACGCAAGGTGATGGCAAGGGGTGGGGGAGTAGACCTTGAATGTGATCGTACATGGGGGCGATGGCAAGATGCAATAGAGTAGACCTTGTCAATAAGCTATTACATAAGATTTTGGGCTATTAAATTAATGATGATGATAAACCTTAAGATCTTCATTTTTTGAAGATTTTTAACATTACAACAACGTATTAACACATTGTTTAACTTTAATAGTTTGTTTAACTTTGGAATTGCCACGTCAGTGTGATTTCAATTAATTACATGTTAATTTTTTCCTATTTGAACATATTTAGTTATCATTTTTTTTATCAACCATGTTAACTTTTAGTGTGAACATACCTTAAATAAATTAAAAAGACATATGTGTTTTCTCACCCCAACCCTAGGCATATGATAGGGATAATCTACGACCTACCCATCTACCAAAAATATGATGTTTAATACCCAAAATTTAACCTGATGAAAAAAAAAGTTGAGTCATAATATGCCTTTGCCCTAGGATATATCAAAAATAGTATACCTGCACAACACTGGAACAATCCTTCCCCCTTCAAACATTACTTCAAAATAACCACATTTTGACCATACAACATAACAACATTTATCTTCTTGGTTTTGAAGAGGCTAGGTAGGTAAATAAACTTAAACTCTAAACCCTAAAGTTTACACATCACATGGCTCCCCATGTGATTTAACATGCACATTAATTATCATGTGAAAGTCATGCACATTAATTAAAGTTATGACCAAACCATAAATAAATTATGAAATCCAATTATCAAGTAAATTACCAAACTTAACCTTTACTTAATTACATAAGTAATAGTCCAATTACATCAAATTAAGTTCAAGCACTAGGTATCATGAAGATATCAAGAGGGTTGCCAATATTGGGAATGTAAAGCGAACAATTAAGAGGACATCCTTTTAAGTTTCATTGGAATTGTATAACTTGAGGACCCAACAAAACATTTAATTGGGAAGTCGAAATGTAAGAACATTATTCTAAGACCAAAATGAGAACCTAGTTCAACACTCCACCTGGGATGTGAGGGAGGATGTTAAATCAACAATGGGTCCTTACTGTAGACAGTACAAAAGTATTGTCTGCTTCTTATTTTTGTGACTTGCCCAACCAAGATGTGTTTGGTGATGATCATACACGTGCTACCCAGACACAAATTTTGTGTCTTACTATACACATTAGGAGCCATAGGGATGCATTGTGAATTTAATATCCTCGAGATGTGATCGTACACCCTAGGAAATAGTTAAGGGAGAATAGTTACATTTTCCCACACATCTTGACTAAAAACATAAAGTAAAAAAAAAGTCCTGACCTGCAAACTAAAAATAAATTAAACCAGAGCAGGCCCACCCGCCCCCCCCCCACCAAACCTTGAAAAGCCTTCAGTGAACTTCTGCAAACAAGCTTCAAGGTTTTTGGGTTCTAATAAAGAGATCAAAATTTAGCAAAACCAAATTGAAATAGCTGATTCTATGCATTAACAAAATTCTACTATTTATTTTCAAATTGCTAATAATGCATTGGTGCAGTGGGAAATGGATGTACTAGACATATCTATCTATGAAGGAAGGTAGTTTGTTGGTCATTAAATATTGAACAATTTTTTCACTGTTCAAATATCCACTTAAATAAAAAATATTGTAGAGAAATTTGAGTGCACTCTTGGTATTCTTTAAAAGCCTTAGATGAGGCAGATTTAATGAAAGTGATTTGGAAAATTTTAGACCTGAGCTGGGGAAGACATTGAGATTTGAGTTCAGTTTTTGTCATTGAAAATTGAATTAAATTACAAAGGTTTTGGAAGGAAAAATAATTCATAATTGGGCCACGGGCACAGACTACACTAGTACATATAAATTAACCTCCAAAAGCAAGACAACAAAAATCTGAAAATGCTCAAAGTCTGTTTTACAAGATAACAATCATATTGTACATTAATACATGCTTTTAAACTCTCCAGAGTTATGATCAGTACCCTAGCTACATATGAGAAAAGTACTATAACAGTGCAGCTCATGCAGACCAGTAAAAATTTGGACCACTTTCTCTGACCACATCCAGACCACATCCAGGGGTACTTGGATCACATCCAGAGTGATCATGGGTGGAGTGATGGGTAGTGGCTCCAGCAACCACTTTGACTATTTATTCATTTTTGCCTAATTTGGGTCACTTTGTATGAGGTTTTCACTCACACATTTAAAATCAGGGAGGGGAAAAAAAAAAAAAACAATCTAGAACCTTGAGGTTGTTCAAGGTTCGCACTAAAAAAATTATTCTAGAGGGACCCAAATTAGTGAGTTGATAAATAACCAGCTCCTAGAGATTAATAACAACTAGCTAGTTAGCTAGTTAGGGTTGTGGTTGCTGCACTGATCTTTTGCATATTCAAAGAATCTGTGCAGTACACCTAACTAGTAGTTAGTCGCCAATTTGTACTCATTCGCAAATTCCGGGATTTGAAAAAATTTCCGTGCTTCCGAACAGTTTTCTGGATTCCGACAAGATCACCTCAAGCTGCATTGCTCGCCACGCCACCGACCTGCTGCAGATCGATCCACCTCGAAGAAGAACTCGATCAAAGAACTCCAAGAAGAAGAAGAAGAAGAAGAAGACTACTAGAGTTGTTCAAGAAGGAATCATCAAGACTAGTCGAAGAAGAATTCTAGACTAGTGATCTGTAGCCAGTCTTGCAGCCAGCTGAAGAATTCATTCTTGGGAAGAGGATCGATGAGTTGCAGGAGGAACTATAATGCGCTAGCTGATTCTAGTAGATATTTTCAAGTTCCAAATATATATATATATCTTTATATCTGATTCTAGCTATAGACATGTTCTAGATTTAGCTAGCAAACCAGCTAGCTAGCTAGTTGGCTAGAATGCGGGTGTACTTTGAAAGACAAGACTTTGTTCAACATCCCCTTCACAGACAGATCGAAAGCATCGCAGAATTCCGGGTCAATCAGTTTTGGATCCGTTGACTCTGGATGTCTGTACAGTGATCCTGGAATAAGCCTGATGAGTTCTTCACGCATCTCCTTGATCCTGGTTTGAGAGTAACTTCCCAGTACCTCTTCCACGAGAATGGAGCCATTCTTGATGCCCGTTTCGCTCATGAAGACTGAGTAAGTGGTTGGGTCTTTGGGCAAATGCCAAGAGTATTGTGTGTAGGCGGTGTCCTCATGGAAGAAGACCGGAATGCAACCAGCAATGATGGAGTCGAACACGGATCGACGAGTGGCAGTGTCGCCTCTCGGTTGTAGACAAAACTCGGCGTGCAAGAGTTTCTTGTAAATCGGAATCGGGTTATGACTGCACTTGATCTTGCTGCAATCAAGGAGTGAGCAGCGTGTTTTGGCGTTGATGCACTGGTTGTAGAGTAAGCCGCGGATGCTAGTCGCCATCGATGGACGTAAAGCTCCGGAAAACGCAAAGAGATACTCGCGAGAGCTCGTTCGAACTTCGTGTGTCCATCTGCGCAAGCTCGTGGCTGTGGACGGATGGAAACCTGTTGGGTATGGAACGGCTTGATCCATTGACAACCAAGGTCTTCTCTCTAGTGAGAAGACAGTGACGTTGGCCAGCTCCGGGAGAACCAGAAGCGTAGTACCCCAGTGACCAGTATCGTCTTCCAGCGAGCGACTGAAGTCCCAAGCCGTTCGACCAGCGATGAGGAAGTGGTCACGGCCGCCGTGTCGTTGCCAGGAATCCGTCGCGTTCTCTTGTAGCCAGGCAACGAGCTCAGGTCCCTGCCATTCCATCCGCTTGTCCGTGTACAAGTAAGGCAAAGCGTGAATCCCCGCGTAGAACGGGATGAAGAAGGCATCGGCATCTGATGGGGAATCCGTCAAGCACTCGTACCTTAGCATTCGTGAGTGGAAGATGACTTCCAGCATGTACGCGTCGGTACCGTACCAGTCGTCAACGAACAACGGCTCGCTCGAGTTTACCGATTCTCCGAAACCGTAGTTCTGCACATGCGCACAGAAGTTGATCCACCCCACTAGCTTCGACGCACAAAGCTCAAGAAGCGCGAGGTTGAATTCCGTTGGGAGTTCGTACATGTAGATCCGTCTCCCGGCACAAGCAGAAGCAGCAGCTGAATCAGCAGCAACAGCTGGCTTCACGAGCCGCTGAGCAGCTGGCTTCGTGAGCTGCTGCTGATTCGCTAGAATCCCAACTGGCTCGTGCAATTGAGCATCAGGAGAGATACCATCCGCGAACTCGACTTCCACTACTGCAACTGGGCGTGTGGGTGGCGCTAAGGATTCGGGACATGCCCAGATAGTAATCAGAATCAACATCAGACTCGAAATGCAGCAGCAGTACACTAAGTTAGCTCTCGAGGTTTTCGGCACTTGATCAAAACCTGGAAACTCCACCATTTTCGGAGTTGCAGAGTTCTCTGATCACAACTAAATTAGATAGATACCGTTGCACTAGCTAGTTCTGCTCACGAGATTCTTGCAGAAAATTGAAGAAGTGCAGCAATTGTTGTCCGAAACGTGGTGAAGAAGATTCGAAGGCGGCGGCTACAGATTGTCGCAGCTTTATAACTGCTTTCCTTCCTGACAGATTGAATCCGATTTGGAAACTGATACACTCTGAGCTAGGAATTCCATCCTAGATCCTGGAAGAACCCAGCTGGGCACTAAACCTGCTGCGTCGAGAAGCTGCTAGCTAGAGGATTGCTGCTTCTTCTCTTCTCTTCTCTCTCTCTCTCTCTCTCTCTCGTTTTTCTTAAGTAGCAATCTGTGCTGTGGACCTGCTGAGGAGTCTGATGAATGCGGGTCACGAGCTAGAAAGGCGGCAACTGAATTTGAGACATTCCTAGGTAGAGGCTCATAACAGAATCGCTAGACGTGTGGTTGCAAGGGAGAAAAACATGAGCGGGATCGATGAAATACTGGGTTTCGGGAAATCATATCCAGCTGCTGATGACGAGGAGTAATCTAACAGGGCGAGCTGGAGATAATTCACAACGTCGACGCGGAGATCTATCCCTCACGTTCTCGCCTGCAGATCAGTACTATCATCATCAGCTATAGTCAAACATCACCCTAAACTCTGCTCACTAGAATCTGCATCGCTCTCCACTCCAAACCAGTCGGTCCTAGATCTCGAAACCTGTTGAGAATCTTCCCGGGCCGCAAGGCATATCCGTCAATATGCATCAGAAACGAAAACGCTGCTTGCAGCTGCGCACGATCCTCTAGAAGCTTGTGGTGGAAGCTCCAACTTTCCTGCTTGCTGGCCAGCAGTAAGCTGCGTGCACAGTGTGTTTTGAGTCAGATCTTTGCTGCACCCGGCAGCCAGCTATTGCACATCCTCCAGCTCCCTTAAATAACTAAGCTTCAAACGATTCTGCATCATCAGTTTGTACCAAATCAGAACACAAGAATACATCTGCATTTGAGATGACTAGCAACAATCTAGTTCTACAAAAGATTTAGTTCTAGACTACTACAGCTTATACTCCTAGCTCGAGACCTTTCTCAAAATCGACCATCCACTGTAGTTCCCTGATGAGCTGAGCTGCTCGCTAGAAACATGTCTCTGTGAGCTATCCTCTCTCTCAGCTAGTCTCAAGCCTTTTTTTCTCTCTCTTTCTCTCTCTCTCTCTCCAACAAACTCTGTGTTCAGATCATGTGCAAAGTTCTGACATGCACTGCAAGTGGGGGGCGAGGGGCAATCATCTCACAGCAGCTCTTCTGCAGCTGCGGTAGTCCCGTACACACCATCATCCCTTTGTGCCTGCTGTCTAGACTGGCTTGGTGCTGCTGGTGCAAACGACCTCGGCAGATGATCTCATACACGTTCTCCTGCCTGCCTGCCTGCCTGCCTGCAGCTCAGTCTATCTGTCCAACTGTGCTACAAGCTCTAGTTCTTCAGCTAAGTTGGTATCTCATATCATCACCTACCATTCCAAGCCACCAGCCCACCACCATTAGGGATGGATGGTGGGTGGATAGATGGATGGATAGGAAACACTTTTTCATTGGCTTCTATAGTTTCCTAAGTAAGCACTTTAATATGTACCTGGTGACAATGTACAAGTGCTTGTCTATGTACTAACCACTATTGTGTTCTTTCTTGGAAGAGAATCTTGGGTCCTGGTTCTGACATTGCAAATTTTATTCAGAGATTTTTCCGGTGACGGTATTGGGGAGATTTCCCAGGTGTGGGGTTTGAGCCCCATTCTTGCAATTTTTAAATCTTTCAGTTTTGGTTCTAGCTAGCACATTTTTCCAAGTTGAAGAATCTCCTGACTTCAGAACGTTTTTCTAGGGTTCTAATTTCAATTCTAAATTCAACAAAAAAATTAGTTCGATCACCCAGTTCTTGTGTTGACTCCAACAAACAAACAAACGAGTGTCAACTCAAGTCTAGACCACAGAAACCAACACTTGAATCCCAGAGTTAAATCCTGTGAATATAATACCCTCACAACATTGGTACTTACCATTTACATACATCTGCTTATCTTTTACTCATGTATTAAATCCCAAACCTACTGAAATTCCATCCAAAACCTACTTAAGTTCCATCCCATTTTGGTACCTACCTAGTAACACTCACCAGCCCTTATCTGTGCACTAACCATTTACATCCATCTACTTGCCTAGTAATCACCTATTATCTTAACTACCTACCTACCAACCTACTTAGAGGACCCCCTTTTTTGGTGGGTGGGGTGGGGGGGGGGGGGGTTGGGGGAGGTTACCATGGTGAAAACACGATCATGTTAGCTTAGTTGGGGTTCATCCATGACTGAGAAATAACCGAGTCATAAGAGGCTTCCAATGGATGATGTATTGCTTGCTGTTGGTTCATTCAGGCCTTAACATCCGCATATAGGTAAATAGATTGGAAGGCAGCAACTAGGAAGAAAAAAAGAGATGGGGAACAAATCAGAGAATAGTTAGTCAATGAATCCTTTTGAAATCATTTCCTGACTTTGCCTGACATCATCAGTTGGCTGCACATTCATGACAAGTCTCCAGGCAGTCCCAGAGGCGACAATGTCAACAGAGGAAGAAGATGAATAGTCCAGAATAACAGACTTGCTTGATTAATGGGTTTTTATCATAGACGTTAGTTTTCAAATTTGGAATGGAATCCAAAACTGGGTTGGTTTTCAACTCTCTCTCACCAGAGTTCACACTAGAACAAACCTTGAAGCAAATCCCAAGGCTAGCTCAATGATTTTTTTTTTTTTTTTTGGTTGGTTCTAGAAATCATTCCAAAGTTTTAGCCTAAATTCACAGTTATGAGACCAAGTTATTTATAAATTTTTGCCACATGATCTTTAACATCACAAATACAGTTGCTTCTATCTCACCTTCGTGCAAGGGTCATTGGATATGGTGTCGTGCATTTCTTGTCATTAGCCTGAAATATGAGAAATATGTACACATGTGTCAACATAAAAAATGTAGCAAAAACCATTGGGAGTACCTAGTGTAAAATTTTCCATAAATGAAATATTTTTCAATTGGAATATTTATGGATGTTGTCATTCCCCTTCATTAATCATTCACTACATACAACAATTTGTCCAGTCACCACATTTAGGGTTTGATGATTGGGGTATGTAGTGCATATTTAGTACAGGCCGTGGTCTTAGACTACATACAAGATATGTATTCTTGAGTAAGACCACTAGCTAGGTACTCCCTAAACAAGATACACTCATGTTTGCCCCATATGCGCTATTTAATTGTAAGATACACTTGGTGATCCATCGGGGAAGATATGCAATTTCTAAATGTAAAATGCACTTGGTGATTCATTGGGGGACATATAAAATATTTAGCCATAGGATATACTTGGTGTTCCATGGGGTTTGGTGGGGGGGGTTGGGGGTGGGGGAGGGAGCTGAGGGGGGCGGCATGGCAATAATATGATGTGTTAAAGATATACTTGGAGATCCATTGGGGGGCATATGCAATATTTAACCTTAGGATACACTTGGTGATCCATTGGGGGACAAATGCAATATTTAACTTTAGAGTATACTTGGTGATCATGGGGGAACATATGTTATATTTCACTCTAAAATACATTTGGTGATCCATTTGGGGATATATGTGCTATTAATAGTAAGGTACATTTGATGATCCATTGGGGGGGGCATATGTGCACAC
>Ga0209208_10007147_pt1 | contig 15241 bp, 14 predicted proteins | sample S1TSphfallax_3_FD_187694 | JGI IMG/M metagenome (GOLD analysis project Ga0209208, IMG submission 187694) | Host-associated microbial communities from peat moss isolated from Minnesota, USA - S1T2_Fd - Sphagnum fallax MG (SPAdes) (version 2) | ecosystem: Host-associated > Plants > Peat moss >...
TACAGGACAAAAGGATATAACATTGTTGTAGCATTTCCTTTCATCATGTTGTTATCTCATATCCTTTGTTCACAATTTCCATCTTATAAACTAATATAAAAACAAGCGAAAAAAAAATTAAAAAATCACACACATTCTTCTTTGGATGTGTCAAAATGTTAAAATACATTTTGTGATGAACCAATGAAGGAGGCTCATAGCCAACAAAATAAATTGGATCCTTCTAAAAGATCTTAAGATTCAAACCTTGTTAAAAAAAAATGCCCACCCACCACCTTGGGTTAACCAGTACCCACATTTGTACCATGGTTAAAAATCCCCAAAATCCATCAAAAATTGTTTCTAAATATTACAAATATCCCATGCTTAGACTAAAATGGGGGGTCTCTGAGTTCTTCAAATCTAACAAATTTTTTTTTGGGCTTTAAATTTGTTCACAAAAGTGAAGGTACCACCATGCATGCTCATTTCACCCTCAACTTGCACCAACTCACTCACCCACCCACCCACTCACCCACCCGTTTGCAAAAAAAAAAAATCATTTCCAAGGAAATTCTGGTTTTTTTGGATTTTTGGAAGGTTTCAATGAATGGATTGGTGAGAATATTTTTCGAGGGCATAATTTCTTCTTCCATGTGGAAGGTTGCTTGATGCAAATTTTGAGCGGTTTGGTGCGTGTGAGGCCCCGGCTGGCCGGCCTCGTTCCACCCCCACCAAGACCATGTGGAATTGACAGGAGTGGTATGGTGCGGAATGTGAGGCCCATCCCGGTTGAGGCCCACTACGAGCACATGCAACCCGAAGGGGGGTGGGGGCTCGTATAAAGCTTCATCCCCATGTGGGTGCGGTTCGACCTAATCGTCATCTCCATATGGGTGCGGTTCGACCTAATCGTCATCTCCATATGTGTGAGATGAGTTAGTTACACTCGGACTTTCTATCATACAACATGCCCTAACCTATTATGAGAAGAAAGGGGGTGTGTCACACATTGTGGCCTTGCCATTTACATTAAAAAGTATCGTAAGGCAAAAGAAGAATTACCGAAACTCAAATATTTCGCCATGCAAAAATATACCTAATCTTCCAAGAAAAAAATCCTCTAAAAGAAACTAAAATCCTTCAAGATATTATAACTCTATAAATAATCTCAAGTTTCAACACAAGCCTGGCAAAATATCATCTCTCATAAATCCTCATATAAAAATAGACCTATTATTATTATTATTATTATTTATTACCTAGGGGCCTATAAAAATCCCTTAAGCTACTATACATACTTTTTGGAATTTTTTGGATTTTTTTCAGTAAACAAAAAATATATATTCAGGAAAGCAAAGCACTAGGTGGGATACAAATTTTACCAAAATTTCTATGTGCCAAATGGTTGTCTTAATTGTAAGTGAAATTTTCATTAAGAGATATCTACACCCTTCTTGGAATTAAAGTCTTTGGACAAGTGAGGTAATTTTGTTATTTTTTTTTCTTAATTGGAAAATTTTCTGACCAAAATATATATTTTTGAAAATGAATTGAATTTTGAAGGTTTTCAATTGCTGAAATTTTCATCGTTCGCGTTCATTGTTATCATGCCCATGCCCATGATTTAGTTATGTCATTGACATATGGACATGTAATATTTAATTAAACTTCATGTCGATATGTTGACATTGTTCAAAGGATTGTCAACAAAAGAACAAATGTCAATGATAAAGAAGAGAAAATCCCTTTGCATTTAACATGTAAACAACCATGTGAAGTCCATTTAATGCTATTCATATGGTGTTCATTCTCCTCTTTATATATCTATATTTGCTTTATAGATCATAAATTGTGTAAATTTGTGTGAGTTCTTGCAATTATTTCAATATTATGTAGGAGTTATATCCACAAAGGGCAAGAAGGCATAAAATGTGAATGCACATTATGAGTTTGGTAATGATCCAATGAAGTTTTGTTTTTCAAACACAAAATAAGTAGGAAGGTTGACCATAGAATTAAAAATATTAAAATTGTGGTTTTATGACTTTATTGTCGTGAGTTCTCTATTTGTGGGCATGCATTTTTTCCCCCCTTCATTATGGTTTGCACTCATTTAAGGTGTTACACAACAAATGATATTCACCCCATTATGTGTGCATTATGTGAAAAGAGACCATTAAAAAAAAAAAGGATATATTATTCTCTTCAATGTTCTTCCTATATATATATATATATAGCTAAAATTTAGTTTGATATGTGTTTTGATAATCTATTTAGTTTATGCATTACATTATTTTTATATAACACAAGCCACATGATATCAATCTATTTATAGTTCTTCAAGTGTGTTTTAAGTGACATTGTTAGTAATATTACTTAATAAAAATGATAATAAATTAGATTAAAATTTTGAAAATATAAATATAAATATAAATCAATAAAAAAAGTATATTTGTGAATAATATTATATTTGAAATTCACATTTGACATTTTGTTGTCAAGGTTAGAATCAATTTTTGAACAAAATTGAGCATGGACTTATGAAGGTTTACAAAACATTATACATGCAAAATATCATTTGATCATTATTACAAGATAGCACACATAATATGAATTAATAAATAAAAATTATTTTGTGCATGTCTTGTGACAAAAATCAATATGTTACTCACAATCTATTGGGATAATGACATGTTTAACAATCCAATTTTTTCTATCATAAATGTATAGAAAGATGTTTGCATGAATCCTATTGAATGAAAATAATCTTTCTATGTACTCATCATTAAGTAAGTTTGTGATGTTTTTATTAATTTTTTTTAAAAAAATCATTAATTAAGTATTCAATTTGAAACATCGTTAATTATATGAATAGATGACCAACATTGTCTTCATTGCAAATGTCATTGCTTGATGATAAACCTTAATAAGTTTACAATGTAAAAATTAGTGATATTTATTATATGAATTTAAAATATCCTTGAAAATTATGGAAACATTTAAAACTATTATTAACATTGCATAATAGGATAAAATGTGAAAATATTACCATAAAATAATCACAACTTGATTAGATCAAATGGTTTGTATGTAGACATTAAAATCCCATTGGATTACTCTTGTCTTGTATGCAAATATGACCTACTAGAAAAAAACAATCCATCTTGCTTATTGCATAATTTATTGTATATTGATGTCATTTTTATATTTATATTTATATTTATTATTGTAGGACCTTGGCATATTTGACATTAATTATATTCTTTGTGGAAAAATTGTGATTTTCAAATTTAGTTTTTTCAAATAACAAAATTTTGCCAAGAAAAATACATCTAGGCTTTTGGAATATTCAAAAAATAATAATTCCTGACGTGAAGATTTCAATTTTCATTAATTATTAAACAAAGACTGGTGAAATTTTCTTTGTATTACATTAATTACAGGAATCTTGAAAATATTATGAATTTATTACATCATGTTGTGCTTTCTACATCCCATGAATATGTTGGGGTTATAATTTTTTTTCAATGTGTGTCATTAATTGAAGTGAATGCATGCAAAGATGAATGACTTGTTCCCATAAAAACTTTACTAGAAGGAAAAAATAAAGCAAAGAAGGTGACAAAATAAAAGAAGAAAAAAAGAAATGATCTAGTTTGTGGGCAATACGCCAATGCTTGCAAATTGGGTGCAAAATGAGATGAGCAAGACTTTAAAAACCATAAAAGTTGATGACAACAATGTTTTATTCTTTTAATTATAGGAATTTCCCATTTTTTTTATGTAGTTGAAACATGTTCAAAATTTGACTCTTGATTTCAAATTTTATATTATTCAAATATTTAAATCAATTACATGTTAGTTATCAATTGCATATTTTTCAACCTACTATATCATTATGTATCATATCAAGGTCTTGAAAACTTTGAGATTATTTTGTGCATGTTGTTATTTAAAAATGCATGATTCACATTAAAGCTTAATGACCTATTGAAGAATGTGCCTATTGAATAACACATTATTTATGCTTGGAAACATGAAGCTTAAATTATAATTAAAGTTTTGACCAGCACATCATGATTCCAAATTGTTTTAGATATCTTACATTTCAACATGTTTCATATGAAAGGAACACATCTAAATGTGTTTTAAACCATTAGACCACATTTTACATGCATACATTTCTTAATGAATTTAATATAGATTAAAATTCTCATAATGTTCATAATTCCAACAATTTGTAACATTTAATTCAACATAATGGTAGCTTTTGGTTTTTATTATTAAGAAATAAAATACAAATAAATCAATACGAAATTCCATTTATAATTTTAAAAATAAATTATTGAAAATTTAAATAACTTATATATGGTACTTTCAATTTATTGATGATTTTAAACAAAAATTAATAATAGCATAATAAATTGACATAAATAAATTTTTATTAAATAAATAAATAAGTATAAAGACATAGAACCATTAATTTTCATTTTACACTTTAAAAAAATATTTTAGCAGGCATTTTTTAATCATAATTAAAAACACATTCAAAATCAACAATGAAAATGAAATATTCATTAAAACATCTTATCAAAGTTGGACAAACTTTTACACTTGGGTTCCTCGTTGCCATAAATATTAATGTTTTTAGTAGATGAAAATTAAAATTAAAATATTCTAAAATTAATGGAAGTGAAAATGATTTTTGTAAACAATTTATACAATCATGGATTATCAATGTTTAATAAATAATTTTTAAAAATAATTTATTTTTAAAAATATTAATATTTGGACCTTATGTTAAATTTATCGTCTCACTAGTAATGTTTAAGTCACATGGTGCCCACATTATGTAAAGGATTCTATTTTAGGTTCCTTAACTGGGTTAGGTGGGGCTGGAGATTCTTCTCCTCCTTGAATGAAAATCCTTGCTTTGGGCATCGATTAATGGATGAGATTTCGTGCCTATCCATTTATCTCATCCATTTATAAGGGGGGGGGGGGCATTTATTCTGGATGAAAATCGTTCCTTGATTTTGGGCATTGATTTAATCGATGAAATTTCCTTGCCTATCCATTTATCTCCTCCAATTATGTGGGAGGATTCTGGATGAAAATCGTTCCTTGCTTTGGGCATTGATTAATGGATGAGTTTTCTGTGCCTATCCATTTATCTCATCCATTAATGTAGGGGGAGGGGGGGGCATTTTAAATGAAGATCCTTCCTTGCTTTGGGCATTGACTTAATGGATGATATTTCTGTGCCTAATTGCGGGGATGAGTGAAAATCATCCATCCAGGGCAGTGAAAATTCAGTCATTCATTCAATTAACCATTCAATAAAGCCCACCTAATTTACTTTTGGTCTGGTCTGGTCCGGTCCGGTCCGGCGTGGTCTGGTTCCACAAGGGCGTCCAAGAAAAGCCCACCTTCCTTCTCCCGCGTCTGGTTTGGTTTTTGTCTGGTCTGGTCCGGTCCCACAAGGGCGCCCAAGAAAAGCCCACCTTGGTCTGGTCCCACAAAGCTGTCCAAGAAAAGCCCACCTTGGTCTGGTCCCACAAAGCTGTCCAAGAAAAGCCCACCTTGGTCTGGTCCCACAAAGCTGTCCAAGAAAAGCCCACCTTGGTCTGGTCCCACTGACGGTGACCAAGAAAAGCCGACCCTCGGTTTGGTCTGGACCCACAATGGCGTCCAAGAAAAGCCCACCTTGGTTTGGTCCCACCTTGGTTTGGTCCCACAATGGGCTGGCTGTCCAAGAAAAGCCCACCTTTCTTTCTTCCACTAGTCCGGTCCCACAGCGTGTAATTATTGTGAGCTTTTGTTGTCCAGTTTCGTGAAGAGAGGAGATCGGTGCGTTGCGCCCCCTCTCGCGCGCGCGGGCGGGACTTTTTCACACAAAACTCGCCAACTCCAAGCTCCTCCTTCCTTCCTTCCTTCCTTCCTTCAAGCTCATCGCTAGCTAGCTAGCTACCCACAAAGGGGGGTTTCTTATTTTATTTTAATTTTAGGAAAAAAAAAGAAACAGAGCGAGGATCCAAACAGCCAAAGAATCATGCATGTTGTTGTTTCTCTGTCTGATCTTCTCGACATTCCCAAGCATGCATGGATGGATGGGTGGGTAGGTGGGTGGGTGAGTGAGTGAGTGAGTGAGTGAGTGAGTGGGTGGGTTCAACAAAGAGTTTGGATATTCATTCCTGCACTTTTGTATCAGAATTTCGACAGAATTCCTTTTGTAGTAGTCGTGTAAGTCTTTTACTCTCTCAAGGTTCAGAAGCTTATGGCTGAACGAATAATGATGATGGGACTTGGTTCTTCTGCTGCTGCTGCTGTTTTTTTTACCCGTAATTGCAATAGTTGGTGTATGAACAATTTTGAGGTTTATTCTTTACTAATTTGCAAATTGGATATTATGTGGTGCAGGAGCTGTAAGTAAGTGGGAGCCTGCAACTGTGTTGTTGTTGATGTGATTTGCAATCAAAAAGCCATGTTGGAAGCAGCAGCTGCCAACAACAGCATTGGTGCAGCAGCATCACTGGGCAGTTAGTGTGCAACTCAGGGGATGACAAGTTCGATGGGGGGATCAAGGTTGAAGCTGTGTTTTGGGTGGCGGTTATCTGGCAGGAAGCAGTTTGAGCAGGAACTAGGTAATGTAGCAGATCTAGTGGAGCTTCTCAAAGAATTGAAGTATTTTTCACAGAGAAAGAAATTTTACTGTTGGGTGCTTCTTCTTGTATTGATGATACAGGAAAAACAAACGAGTTTGGTTCTTGTGTATGACTACCACTAAATCATAAGCTCTTCTTTTAGAGCTTTCTTTGGATATATTAGAGTTTTCTTTAAAGTCATACTCAGTCCAACCATTATTTCATACCCTATTGATTTTGTCATCTTCTCTTTGCTGGTATCCATGAAGTCCCAATTTTTTTGACCAAACAACAAAGCTCAGCATGAGATTGTTGTTGTGATTGGCATTGTGATCATTGCTAAGGGTGTGTTGTCAAGCAAAGGAGGCCTGTCTGCTTCAAGATTTGCTTTGGAGGCTGCAATTAGGATCAAACTCTTTTTAGCACTTCCATAGGTGCTAAAAGGAGCTAAAAGGAGTTTGGGAGGTGCTAAAAAAAAGTTTGGTCCTAACCGTGACACCCAGTGCAAATTAATTTACAAACTTAATGCTCACCCAACATTTCAGCCCTTGTTGGACCTGTAATGAGCAGTTTCATCCCCTATCTGAGGCACATGTTACAAATAACTCTATTATGCCTGCATCATCATCATCTTCATCATCATCATTGGGACCTCTGGTATCGTGTGACTGAAGCAGATTGTTTGATGGGATTTTTGTTTCAGATGATGAGAAAGACCCAAGTTTGAGAAAAGGGACGTTTAGTGGACTGACATCGTTGTCTTTCTCTGAGCTTCCCGGCATTCGCAAATTCTCTCTCAAGGAGCTCAAGCTTGCCACTCTCAACTTTAGCTCTGACAACAAGTTGGACTATGGGGGACCACTTGGTGTGGTTTACAAGGCAGTTTTAGCCTCTGGTGAGAGTGTCACTGTCAAGTGTGCGACCCGAGAGTCACAACAAAGTAACCAAGACTTTAAAAATGGTACACCTACTTTTCTTCGTATATCCAGTATCTGTTAGGTCTTCTTCTGCTGCACTTTTCTTGAAAGGGATAATTCTATGACCTGAAATACTGACTGCTTGAATGTGTCTATCATTCCTGTTATAAATATTCTAGTGTGGGTGATATTGAGAGCAGCAGGGCTTTGTTAACCCCTCTTTGTGCAGTTTCTAAATCTTTCCAATTTGTTCTAGAATTCTGGCGTGAGGTCAGGTACATTTTGGTTGTATTTTCAGATCAGTCATGAAATCAGTAAAACTTTGGTAGTTGGGGACCTAATCTGTACTTTATTTCTGAAACATGTTACATAACCAAAAAGATTGCCTACTGATTTTCATGATACTTGGGGAAGATTCATTCATCATGATGGTATATTATGCAGAGGTTAAGTATCTATCCAGGATTCATCACAAGTACTTGGTGAATCTTGTTGGTTTCTGCAAAGAAAAAGGTACGAGAATACAAACCTGCTAGCTAGTTAGTGTTCATGAGAGAACAAGTGTGCAAACTGATGTAAATCATACAGGCTCTAAAACCTGTATACTAGAGCAACTGCACCATCCAAGACATTTCTCCCAATACCCAGACTGAAATAGGAGAGATGTAACTGAACCACTGTATTTTGATTTCATCTTGGAGCCATCAACATTGTGTTTGAAGTAAGTGAATCAGAAACAATCCCAATTACAGCCATTTCCCGTGTGGTGATTTTGGGTGTCCCTTCACATCTGAGGCTTCTCTTACCCATAAGGTCTAGATTGTTCCATTTTGAATTTCAGTCATTTTGTGTAGCAGCACCTGCAAGAAAACTTGCAGAAAACTCAATTATGAATTGTGGTTTCATGCTTTTAGACCATACTCTCCAGGGTGCAATTTTGTCATTCTACTATACACAACAACAGACAATCATCTTTTGTGGGTCTGTGACATGGGTATCTTTTTCAGGAGAACAGATTCTTGTGTTTGAGTATGTAGCAAATGGAAGCCTCGCAGATCACATCTGTGGTAAGGATTTTCCCATTATTATCACTTTGGCAGAAAAATTTATGACTCATTGAAGTTTGTCTATAACACGAACTGAAGAGGGTACAAGGCAAGAAACCCTCCAAAGTTGAGCCTTCTTGCATCATGTCCTCCCAATTTCTCCTGTTGCTGTTCTTTGGCAGCCAGCAAGAGATGTCAATTAATATAGTGTGTCATGATAAAAAAAAATCTTCTGCAGGGGGGACGGGTCAGGCATTAACATGGCGAGAACGGGTGCATATCGCACTAGGTGCTTCAAAGGGTGAGTTCTGCTGACCCCTCCCAGCAGCTGATTGTGGATTGTTGGGTTTTTACACTTGTTGGTTGCCTCCTCCTCATCAAGGTTGGTTTGTGGTAGGTAAGGCCTGAGGTTGAGGGTGCTACCAGAATAAGGGTACTGCACGAGGCGGCAGCTGAGGTGGTGCCCACATTCTGGTTATGCTCTTGTCCAAGGGCCTTACCAAGTGCAAAGCAACTGCCTCTGCTGATTGATTTGTACAGACAAAGATTTCAGAATGTTCCTCCTTAAAAAATAAGATCCCTCTGGTGTAGCCAAGTGAATCTTACGTTTTTAAGGTGTGCTCCTAATACTACACTTCTGAAATTCCTGGCAGTGCTTTATGACTCTGAAAATGGTTAAATTTGCAACTGGCAAACACTATCTTTTATGGCTTTGCAGGTTTAGTACATCTTCACGATGAATGCACACCCTCTGTTGTTCATGGGGACATCAAACCAATCAACATATTATTGGACCACAACTACCACACCAAGATCACCAATTTTGGGCTAAATGGCACACATGCTGGCAGAGTCTTGACAGGCACTTCAGGCTACGTCGATCCTTCTTACTTTTACAATGTTAATCTAGGCACTCATTATGATGTTTATAGCTTTGGAGTTGTCCTTCTTCAGCTTGTCACTGGCAAGGCTGCCAGTGATAGCTTACGAGAAGCAGCTGCATATTATATTACCGATTGGGTGAGTTGCTCATCTTTTGCTTGTACTCTTTCAGTAGATCCTGAGATGCCACCTCATAGAGAGTCCTTAGATTCAACTGTATGTGATAGAGCTTCCAAAGACCTTTTGTTTCAAGCTTTGAAAAACAGCAAGTATATGTCCCAAGTATGTGGGATCGATCCTTCAGAGATTGTGCTCACTACTAGATTTCCCCCCTTCAAGTATGAGGGATGTTTTTCATCTGCTTATTATGTGGGACAACTAGATGAGTCAGATTCTGATCAAAATGCTGATTGTACAGGTTCATTTGAAAGTTGAATCAAGGAAGCTGGAAGAAGTTCTTGACCCCGACCTCAAGTCCAGGACTGACAACCATGAAACCCTTCTTCAAGTGGCAAAGATAGGGGTGCATTGCACTCACCATAACATCAAGCAACGACCATTCATCAGTCAAGTTTCACAGGAGCTTGAGCTGGTGCTCCACATGATCGATGAGCTACCAACCAATCCACCCAGCACAAGCTGCTCACCAAGGCAGGAGAGCTCTTCTGGAGGAGGAACAGGCAAATCCTCAGGTTCCGATTTCAGCCTCCCAGAACTTGGAGGCAAGGATTCCCATATCAAATTTGATGGTATGGCATGGATTGACATCAAAGCATTGGATGGAGGGTCCTTGCAAGACTTCTGTGATAACAACCTTCAAGACTATGAATGACCCACCAGTTTACTACATGACAACAACAAAGACCAAGACCCAATTCGCCCCCTCACCTGGTTCAGCAATCACCACAGGAATAGAAAAAGATGAACAGGTAAATGGTGGACAAAAAGAGTGTACTGGGGGTCTCAACTCTTGACCTGAAACTCATATGAAGGATATGACAGGAGATTTTTTCTGAGAGGAAAAACATTTCTCCACAACACTTATCTATTCACATTGGCCTTCCGGCTTGTACCCCTAGACATGCCTGAGAGGCACAAATTCAGGCTTGTACCCCTAGATATGCCTGAGAGAGGCCTACATCTGGCTGTGACCAGCTGCTGTGGTCACTCAGATCTTGCACATTAGCAGGGACTACATGCGACCCATTACCTTTAAAATGCCAATTTTGTGTGTAATGCACTTAGGATGATCAACAATCTGCATAAGTCAGTTTAGAGCATGGGGAGCAAGACATTTCTTGACTCAAGCCTAAAGCTACTGACAATTATAGACAGCACACAAACATATTGACTTGTCAAGTGTTTACAGTGGCAGTAAGGGATGCCAGCTGAGGTGTATATTTTTTTCTTCTCTGTAAACTGGCGGCTAGAAAGGCTTGTTTCATATCCCCCCTCAAAGGTGCAGTATTTCTGGCATCTGATAGCACAAATCATTAGCTTCCTAGGCTTGTTTCATATCCCCCCTCAAAGGCGCAGTATTTCTGGCATCTGATAGCACAAATCATTAGCTTCCTAGGCTTGTTTCATATCCCCCCTCAAAGGCGCAGTATTTCTGGCATCTGATAGCACAAATCATTAGCTTCCTAGGCTTGTTTCATATCCCCCCTCAAAGGCGCAGTATTTCTGGCATCTGATAGCACAAATCATTAGCTTCCTAGGCTTGTTTCATATCCCCCCTCACAGGCTCAGTATTTCTGGCATCTGATAGCACAAATCATTAGTTTCCTAGGCTTGTTTCATATCCCCCCTCAAAGGCGCAGTATTTCTGGCATCTGATAGCACAAATCATTAGCTTCCTGCAAGACGTTGCTGTGATCTCAATGTTAATTCCAACCTCTAATTTACTGCAAGACTGGGTGCCAACACCACTGTCATTTATGGGACTTCAAACTCTGGGAAAGTCTTTTTCTTTGATTATGAGAATTGGAAACAAAGACAGCATAATATGTTTTCATCTCAGCAAAATGTATTTTCAAGAATGCAATTCCAAGAAGAAAAGTCTGGTGTAGCATCACCACCTCATCTGGTTCTTCTTAGTCTCCTGCAAAAAGCTCATTGGAGTAGTGTCCAATTTGCAAATAGGTAATAAAAAAGGTCGTAATATCATATAAGCAGTTAAAAACATCTATGAATATGTATACCCACAAGAGTGTGCACAGCTTAAGGTTTTGTGGTCTGTAGAGCTCTGGGAAGGAGACTGAAAATGTAACAGTTCCAAACCTTAAAGCCTTCTAAAAAACTTCAACTACTTCAACTGTATCCTGTAGGCAGCACTGCTGCTTCTACACACTTTATTATATTCCATATGTACACATAATAAAAGCTAGCCCATGCCAAAGAAACAAAGAAGTTCTATTAACCCTCCTTATTTCGCTAGCTTAGCAACATTATCCGTCGTTTTCTGCAAAAAAGCCCCAGTTTGTTTGCAGGAGCATAAGATTTCTGCTCTGAAAAATGGTTCAAAATTCAAATGAGGTACAACAAAGTTATGGTTGCCACCAAATCAAACAGATCATAAAACAATGTGACAACCTCCCATCACAAGACTGTTGTTTGTGCATCTCTGAACACCAATTTGCTTACACTACATTACAGTCTCAACTAGCAACATGCAAGGGCATGAGATCACATATGCCTCTAAATATATACACCATTGCCCTTAACAACTCTGCATTGGAAATGGCAATTTCTAACCTCATTCATATCTCTGAACTCAATAGATGACATAGATCACAACCATTTGGTCAGACAGGACGGTATCTTGTATACAATGATAAGACATTGTTTAGAGGAATGTTGTACTGGAGGATTAGCTCTGACCTGTTCTGTGTGTGGCAGATACTTTCCATTCATGGTGATAACAACACGGTCCTCACCTTCTTTGCCCTTCACCTTTTCAACACTGCAATAAAACCCTATAGCAGACATACTGCAATGCAAAACCCACCACACACACACTTAGCCCCATGCACAGAGAGTAAAACAAAACAAGTGGGAAAGATGTTTGCTGCATGGAAATTTTTTTTACTGAAGCTGGCAGAACTTACATTCCATCACCTAACTCTTCATTGATGATGTCCTTGATGCTTTCCCCATAATGACTCGTTGCTTCATGCAACCTGTTTTGTTTTTTCCAACCCCACGGAACAAGAACAGACCCACAAAGCAAAAGTCAAAAAATGAAAGTTTTGTCAGAAAACATCAAGAAGACTATTTTGCTGGACATTGCAGGATACTTGGAAATGATGCACAAACAGGATATTATCGTGCATGAGGAAGAATGGGGGAGAGAGAGAGAGACAAGCCTGTAGATGGTAGGGTCTTGGAGGATGATGGGGTCATATGCTCTCAGGGGGATCTCTTGCATGGCTTCGATCAGGTCATCTGTGAGGGTCGGCACTGCTGCCTTGAATGCCTTGGCTGTGCCTGGTTTCAATTGTGCCTGCCTGCGAAACAGCTGTGCAACATAGGCATTGGTCAACCCCGTCTGCTCTGCAATTTGATTGTACGTCTTGCCACTCTTCTTTTTTGCCTCAAGTAGCCTTGTTACCAATGCTGACTTTGCCTGAAGGGTTGCCATTTGCTCTCAGTTTTCAAGTAGCAGCAGCTCCACCACCACCCAGTTTGGAACTTTTGGAAAGTTTGGCTAGTGTTCTTCTTCTTCCTGCACAAAACAAACAAACAAACCCCACCCAAAAAGAAGAAGTAGAAGAATTTCCAGTGTCAATAACTTGGGATGTCCACTGAAGAATGTGGATTCAATTTGTATGGAAAAAAGGGTTCAAATCCGAGTTCATGACAAAAAAAATTTCATCTGGTGGTTCTTCTTCTTCACAAGCTTGAGAAGAATCATCGTCATCATCATCTGGCTCAATGAAAATAAGCAGCGCAAACTTTCCCACTTCTGCAAGCAACAGAGTCATCATCATCAGAAGACACAAAACCCCAGAGCATGTTTAGGGTTTGTTACCTGAAGAAGAAAATGGGATTCCGAATGGAGAAAAAGCAACAACACGCAACACACAACAATTCTAATCTTTCTTTCTCCCACTGCGAAAGAACGAAGACCCCAAAAGGAGAACTCGGAAAATCTCGAGCGTTTCGATTGCAAACAAACAGAAGACAAAGGGCCCCAAAAACACAATAAAATCTTCCGGAAAGACTGCGAGAGAGAGAGAGAGAGAGAGAGAGAGAAACAATCCCACTTTTCATTTTTTACACCTCAGAAAAGGAAATTTACACCAGAAATTGATCATCTGTCAACGAGTATCAGCCATTCATTCGTTTTCAGTGATAAAAAGCGAACACGTGAACGCCATGACGTTGCCATGCAGAGTATTCGGTTCAGGGTTTAGGCCCTCTCTCTCCTCTCTCTCTCCCTCTCCGTGTCTCTGCGCATGTGCGTGATTGTTTTGGAACCTTTGTGCTCAAGACATTGAAGATAATGAGAGTTTGACTGGAATAAAGCAGCACAAGGGCACTTGTTTTGGAACCTTTGAGCTGAAGACATGAAGATAATGAGAGTTTGACTGGCATAGAGCAGCACAAAGGCACTTCTTCTTCTTCATGTTTGTACAAATTTCTTCTTCTTGGCTATGATGGCATCTTGCAATGTTTGTAGAGAAATTTCTTCTAGGCTATGGTGGCATTTGTGCATTTGTTGTTGCATTTTGTGTGTGTGTGTGTGTGTGTCTCACAGCTGAAATTGTTCTTCTTCTTCTTCACTCAGCAAGCAAGCAAGCTAGCTAGCTAGCTTATCAATTCAATTCAATTCAATTGTTGCACTGCAATTTTGCAATTTGCATCAGTAGTCAAAAAAGAGTGTTTGAACTCTATGGTATTTCAAATTGTAATTGTTCAAGAGATTGTGTTTAGAAGGGGACCATCTGAATTCGAAACTCTCTGTGTTGTGGGTCAATGGCTAGCAAAGAAAATTTGTTATTGGGAGTATGAGATTGCTCTGAAATCATGAAGATCATGAGTTTCTTCCTTATTAGTCACCAAGAATTGAGGACTTGAATCTACCAGACTATATATGTATATATTTCTTTGAATGAATGACAGAGATGACATGACGAGCATCATGCACTACAACAACAAACGGCTATTTTGCAATCCACATATCATTGCAAACAACAAAGAAAGAAGTTCCCAAAAGCAAGAATTTGCAAACCATAATTCCTCGCAAACTCTTAACCTTTTGCGATACAATAACATTCGCGCCCGTACAATCGCAAGTCCTTCACAACTCCCGAACTTGATACCATCGCAAAACGTTTCCGATTATAACTGCTTCTATATACAATTTGCGATTAACATTACATCGGAAACTATTTGCAACAAACCCATCCCCGCAACGACTTAGCGAACTGAATCAAAAGCCTATCGGTTTCTGATACAAAACCTATCGCAAACTTTTAGCAGCATTTTGAGAATCTTAACAAGTTTGCGTTAGATCTTATATCGGAAATCGATAGGCTTTTGAAATCTAACGCAAACTTTTTGGGATTCTCAGAATGCCACTAAAAGTTTGCGAAATCAATGATTTCGCAAACATGTTCTGGAATGATTTTACCTGTAAGAGTGTAGCGATGTCTATGACATGGTATTATTGGTCTTTTGGCTTTTGTAGTGTTACGAAGAATTATGATTCGCAAATGGTTTTGAGATGCACTGTGTATCGCAAGAGCATGGCACTGTATTCTTATTT
>Ga0209208_10007149_pt1 | contig 15236 bp, 13 predicted proteins | sample S1TSphfallax_3_FD_187694 | JGI IMG/M metagenome (GOLD analysis project Ga0209208, IMG submission 187694) | Host-associated microbial communities from peat moss isolated from Minnesota, USA - S1T2_Fd - Sphagnum fallax MG (SPAdes) (version 2) | ecosystem: Host-associated > Plants > Peat moss >...
CGATGTGACAAACCTGGTTTATTGGGTCTGGCTGTATAAGAGGGCAAATTAAAGACTAAGTAAATAGTCTATCCATAAAAATATTTCATTTGGTCCCACATTGAACAAGAGGAATTTTCGCCAAGTGAACTATTGTGAACTTATTGGAAATGGACATTCATGGGGGAGCTTCATGGAATCACACATTACAATGTATCTTTATATGTCCAAAAAGGCTTTCATCCGATTTTGAGGTTTAGGGTTTAGGGTTTATTGAATAGAGACTAATGAAATGCACCCACATTTTGTACTAGTGACATTTTTAATTTTATAATTATTGTTTCTAGTTTGGATTAACTTGCCCTATCAAGTAGAAATCATTACCTGATAAGAAGCTAAAATTTTGCTACTTACTTGGATTTTTTTAGCCATTTTGAAATTTCTTAAAGCCAAATCACTAAATTTAGCCAGAAAAATAAAAGGCTACATGTAGTATACAAATTATATGAATATTGGGACACGGTTATTATATGGCCTTGTCCTCTTTTATATTATTAGATATAGTCAATGTCTATATATAATTTTTTTATCTGCCCAAAATGTGGCTGAAGTGCTTCCACATGAGTGATTTTGTTACTAATTTAGTTGAATGGTAATTCTGTATTTTTACTCAGCACTACTTCCGATCAATATGGATGTCATGGGGGTTTGGGTTTCTAGAATTTGAACTAATAAAATGTTTGAAGTATTGTGTGAGATTCTCCAGTTTTTTTTGTGACCAAGTTGATGGTGCAGTTTTCACAGTTAGGATTATCAGAGTTCACAGAGACATTCAAAGAGACCTCCAAATCTCTTAGGAAATTTTGTTCTATAATTTAAAGAGCTATTTAGAATGTTGTGCAGTTCTCAGATGAATTATACCTTCCACTAATTATGCCCCTGAGAGTTGTTTTGTTGTTTCCCAGTTATCATCATATTCACTAATTGCATTGTTTGGTGCCAGCAGATCTAAGTGGGTGGTCCTTCAAACTATCTATTATTCAGATAGCAACCATCTGCAACAAGCGTAGTTGAAGATCATATGTATAGAAATTACAAGTTTACAATAATAAGATTTCAATGGTCTAATTATTTCCCCTTTTGCAATGAACATTTGATCTGATCTCTACCCAATACAAAAAACAAGTTCACGAACATTCAGCAAGAACACCTGTAAGATCAAAAATAGGAATTGGGCACTGTAGAATTGGATCATGTGCATGCAAAACAGGCATTTGCTAAATCCTAACAATTTGTGAAGTGTGAATTAGTGAACCCACCTACTCTCAGGGGCTACAGTACTCTTTTGAGTGTAGATGCAATGTAAAGCTCCCACCACGCATACACGTTGACACTGGATGAGTTGTATGTAAGGGGGGGAAGCTCTGAAGACCTGCAATGTCAGCCAAGCTTTTGGCCTTTGTGTTCATTTCCTCCTCCTTCCATATATGTAGTGTAATCTTTTCCTCTAACAAAATCATACTCGATAAAATCCAATTTAGATGTCCAAATCCAAATCATAAGTGCATACTAAAGTAGGACAAATTATGTTTAACCTTGTACCCTTATTTCCTCATAAGCAAGTATGTATTTGATGTGTATATATGTACATCATGTGTACATATATATACACATCAAATTTATACATATCTCTGTGGTTGGCCAATGGAAAGCAATCATTTTTTTTTGTTCCAAAATCTTTGTGGCACCCGTAGCATTGAGATGGTATCTTACACAAATTTATTTACAGTCCAACTGATTCCATTTTCACACCACCATGGCACCGACCTTGTCCAAAATTAAATGTGTGGGCCATTTTGCTTGCTGCCACCAGGGAGGTGCTTTAAAGTGAACTAACATAAATATATTGCCATATCCAACTCACTCTAACCATCTAGATTCATATTGTCTCTTTTAATTCAAGTTCTTGTACTCAAGTTTGAACAACAATTTAAGTATTTTAAAATGTAGATGTAGGAGTGTTTTTATTCATGCACAAAGTACCTAGAATTGGTTTTCACTATTGTTGTTTATGCAATCACATACAATTAAGTGCATTCATTGTTTTGCCATACATTGTGCCATACATTGTTTTCTTGATGTAGATGTTCCAATTGAATTGGAGTTTGCACATATTCAACCCACTTCACATTGGTGGCCTATATATATGATTAACATGGGGGAAGTTATTTTATTAGGCTAAAAATCACTAAAAAAATCGAATAGTCCCCATTTTGTTTTTACAGTTAGTTTTATAATATAATCAACAATAAGAATTCTTTGAAATTGCAATTCACAATCATTTTTTATTAAATTCCAGTGATGATGTTTCATTGGAACTAGTTTATGTTAAGATGAGTATTTTTTTTCATTTCAAATTATAATTCATCATAGATCAAATTTCATTTCAGAATTGGATTTTATTTTTTTTGTTGTTTGTCTTGCACCCTTTCAATGTTTTTGTTTGTTTGTATCTGGTTGTCTTTTTTACACCTTTTCAATGTTCTATTTTCTTTTGTCTATATGTATTTTGTTGTGAACTTCTCTAATGAATCGGGCTTTCATTGACATTTTGCATACCCAATCAAGAATGTAAAAAAACATTAATGAAAAAAAAATGATATATAGTAAAATTTACAAATTTTTATCTTTCGAAAAGACAAAATTGATTACAGCAAAATTATTATATCCACATGAAATAATTTAATCATCGTCAATGGGTAGTGCAAAGCAAAGTGGAGCCCACATTTGATATCCTTGATGTTACTATTAAACTGACCAAAATCCCTTTTTGGGCACATGGAATAGCATTTGCAAGATATAAGTTCCCTTGGATAACATGAATATTTTTTGTGTTGTCGCTACAATCAAATAGAACCCACCTCTGAGAAGAAGTCATGGTTTTTTTTTTTGCATCAAAACTAACTTTGATAGACCAGATCCCACAAGAATTGAAGGTGAACTCCTCAAGCCGCAAAATTGTATTTGTGATCAACCAAGAAGCCCACTGCTACAGCCATGTGGAGATGTTGAGTCCCTATGGAGGTGGTCTTATGTGGAGGGAAGGGGGGGAGAGAAAACAACAACAGAAACCAGATATTGTACCATTGTTGGGCGGTTATCAAAAACAGGAACAGACCCCCAGTGGTTATCAGGGCGACTCTTAGGCTCAGTGAACACAGAAATGTAATCAAATTCCTTCCTTGGAAAGGTTACTTACTGCATATTCAGCTGTGCAAGAAAGAGATTGCATATCAAAAGTTGAATACTTTCTAAAGATTGGGGAAACTGGACAATCACAACCCAAGACAAGTAAAGGAGGACTGTAGCCTCTATTATCTAGCTCTGTGGGTTTCCAAGATTGCACAATGCAGAAGTAAAAGAGTTCCGCATCATCAACTTTCACAGCTGACAGATTGCTGACGATATGGATATATTTGATACCAACCCAACAAAACTGCCTTTGCTTTTGGGCATTGGGTTGACATTTGATGCCTTAAATTAGCTACACAGACTCCCACCCAAAGAGGCTAAAGAGCTCAACAGCAATATCCATTGCAGACTCTATGACAAGGCCTAAAAATAGTCTAGTGGGAGGGGGCAAATCGTCCCTACAAATCTTGAGAAGCTTGGGGCGGGGGGGCGGGGTGGGGGCAGGAGCCAGGGCCAACTAGTAACTACAATAGAGCCTGAAGACTGTCCTCCCTTCTTGCAATTTACTCGGAAGCTCTTGAGCTCCTGATGATGCTTTTGACCAATTTTGGCAACATCATCAGAGTTTCCTAACAGCTTCCTTCATGTGCCTGACAGGGCTTGACATGGGTTTCAATTTTGAGTCCATCAATTTGAAGCCAATTTGTTTCTACTATAACTCAGATCAAATTTCTTCAAACCATATGTGATTAATATTGCTGTTTAAATACTTGATCCTCATTTTTTGAAAAGTTTGCAAACTTTACAAATACTCATCATTTGGAGAGTAACAAGAATTTGAGGGTGAATTTGGGAGAATCACTTGGAGGATAACTTTAATGAGTACACAATTTTCCACATTCAAAAACAGTCAAAACTATTTCAATTAATGCCAAAGTTGTTCATGTACTATGGTATTTTGTTTAGCCCATGACCTTCTATATTATTCAGTGCAATTTGTGTCCAGTTTTGGGGTTTCATGTCACTCAAACACCATGATAAAGAGAAGGGAAGAAAAATAGTTCTCAAAAGGGAAAGCTTACAAAGTGTGGATTGAAATGAAGTCTCAACGAAGTGCCAAGGCCCAAGACCAAACATAACACTATCATGTAGCAATGGTAGCAATCATAACTCCTCAAATTCCGAAGTAATCTCTTTGGTGCATCTTACCTCCTTCACCAATACCATGTGTTTCTTTAGCCCCTTTAGGCACACCTATGTCAACACCATGGTTTTCTTTGTACACCCATCACGAAGATATATGCTGTGAAATGATGGAATGTTGAAATTATATTTCATTACAATTGAAAATACTTTTAAGTATAATTTTTATAATGAATTTTTATTTCCTAATGGATTAGTTACACCCTTTTTTTGGCACACGGTTTGGAAAAAAATGGACCTGACTTCCTCAGGTCAAAATGATGCAAACTTCAAATGAACACATGTAGGTGTGGATTGCAACTTTGCCACTCCATCAACAGAAAGCCGGTCCACCAAAAGAAACTAACACCGTTGTAGAAAGTTTCACACAAAGTGCGCTGCCAAACTTCCTTGGGCAAAACTTGACAAATGGCAGTTGGCACACAGGGGAATGTCAATAATATGTCCAGAACCTTATTAGGGCAGCAAGCCAGATACTTTGATCGAGCATGAAGGAAGAAGGCAGAAGCAGGACAGGCCTAAATATGGTGTCAAGAAAGTTGAATACTTCATCTCCAAGACATCCTGACACATGAAGAACATGATCCTCTAGTTCAAGTTCAGTTTATAGTTCTCAAAAGGTGAATCATTTTGACAAGCTAGAGCCCTTGAAAAAAAAACATTCAATCTGCTACAATATTTCAGATTCTACTTGGAAGTTGCTTTATGTTAGAGTATGAGCAGAGGCAGGAAGTCTTGTACAAATTCTTTAAGGTCCCAAACAATCCATGAGTGCACCAGTCTGACTCCTCAAGTTGGATCATGGCTGAATAGATTAATGTACAAGTTCACATTAGCGTGCAGACTAGAAATTTTGCTAACTACATAGCACTAACATGTGATCACTACTATGGACAACAGCAGTTGGATATTCATCCATGGATCCAACAAAGATGCATGCCAAATTCAGCATATAACGAATCAAGTTAATTCCCCACAAAGAAAATGGTAGTGAGTAGTACCTGAGGAGATCCTGTAGATTTGTGTTGGCCTGGCCTCTTACAGGATTGGCATAGGTTTCTAACACTCAAATGACAACAGGAGTATATTCCATGAATGATAATTTCCAGGCTCATGTCCATGTAGGTCAGCTGATGCATTGTGCCTGGTTCAGCTCAGATCCAAGGACTAGGACTTCTGATCCACCCTTATCTTGGGAAAGATACTTGGAAGTGCCAAAGAAATTTTCAGCAAATGATGATCCCTTGAGATATTGCAGGAAGTCCTTGTTGCTGCTTGTTGATGCCACCCCACCTTCCCATGCCTGGAACATGCAAACACAAGTACAAGAACAAGAGAAAGCTTGTACAGGTGCCTTGCAGTCCATTGGATGACAAGCTGGTAGACCTGTTACAGAACACTATATTGTTCCAAATTACTCTCAGGTGCAACTCCTCGATTGCAAATCAACAGTCACATACAGTCAGGACAGGCACAAATGGACCACAAATAAGGTCCCCCTTGCCTTAATACCAGACACCTATAAACATATTATTATCACATCACTAGGTAAGGTGACAACAGAAAGAACACACTGCCTGAACCAAAACCCTCCTAAACTGAGACAACAGTATCTGAATATCTACATCCATAATATGTGAGTACTATCCTTTAGTATACTATGGTAGAAAGAACATAAACAACAGAGACCAACTTCTCACTGACAACCATATTGGAACAAACAGTCCATAAGTGAAACTCACAATTTGCATCCGGGATCTGCATTAACACCTCACACTCATGTGGCACCTCCATACACGTGGAGGATCTTCACCAAAAGTTCTAACATCAAGAAATTGAAAACCCAACCCATTGTTGGCCAAGGGCCATCCAGAAAGTCATACCAAAGAGATCTTCATAGCACCACAGATGCTAAAGTTTAATAAGCTCAGGCTTTTCATAGATGCCATCTGTCAAATAATAAAAATCAGAGGAAATAAAAAGAGACAAACCATTGGAAACTCCAAAATCTTTTTATGTAGTGAAGAGAGAGACACATGAAGAGTATTGTCAATATGGCATTCCAAGCTCTACTAAAATGGCATGGGTACCCTGCAGCTAATGTCAGAACATTGCATCTAGCTCTGATAATATTTACACACCCAATCTCAATTCTTTGATGCTGCTTGTCTGTAGAATCCTTAAATGACCATGTGTAGTACAGAGTAGATATTTACTGTATGGTCCTGTTCAAAGGATTAATGAGCTGGATTCCCAATTAGATGCATGTGATCTGAAGCTGATTTGGAACTGTTCCAACCTTGAAAGTTTAGTCCTCTTGCACACTGGAAACAACCTTTTAGACGTTGTTTATTTACACATCGAAAACTGGCATCCGTTCCATGATGACACTCCGACAAACTGGACAGTGCTTACACTTCTCTGAACAGAAGCTGCAGACACAAATTTTAGAAAACAAATAAGAATCAATAGGAATTTCAACTGGTGGCAGAGAGGGCATGTGATCAACTCTGCTCCTTACAAGCTGAATGATGAGTACCAGAACTACTCTCCAGACTGAAGATTCAGCACCAGCTTACATCAATTCTGCTGATATAGGAACACTACAGTTCATACTATAGCTTATTGTTTTCTTTACACTCAGAAACATGGGCAGCACACCCCCTATAATAGATCCTCAATGAGAAGTCCATTGATGCACCACAGATGCATCCTAAAACAAGAGTCCAGTCCAAAGATGATATTGGTCAGGGTGCCCTTCTTATCCACCCCTATTTTTCTCTTCTAATAAGGACTACTGAGTTTTCTGAATTAGCAACATCTAGATCAAAGTTCAACGAAGTTGTCAGCAGAAAAGCTATTAATTTCACAACTGTGTCATCTGGAGCACATAATAGCAAAGTTACATGATTTACTCCCCTATGGTCTGCACTTTTCAACAGGTTATCTACTTCAAGACAGCTCTTAAAGTTCTCCATGGGTCTTGCTTGGACCTAGGTTGTATGAAACCAACTAAATCACTTCCTATTGTACGAGCTCAAAGAAAATAGTGAAGAAGATTAACCTGCATAAAATACGATGCCGACATGGCAGGAGAACCATCACAATCTCCCTCTCAAAACAAACTCGGCAGAGCACTTTTTCCTGTCCAAACAAACAGAATTACTATGAGACATGTCAAGTCTACCCAGTCAATTGTCCATGAGCATTCGAGGGAGGCAGATGACATTACATAGAGCAAGCTCAGATATTTACATTTTGAAGGCGGTCAAACTCCTGCTGCTGTTGCTTGGTGATTTCTGCCTGCTCACCCAGAGCTGCCTGCAGCCTCCAAACCTGCAGGCCATGCCCACATGGTTATACCAACTGCTTTTGATTTTGTCACTAAATGCATAAAATGCCCCTTGCACAAAAGCGTTACCTCTTCTGCCAGGTCTTTTCTCGCCATCTTTTTTACAACCTCTGGAGGAAGCCCACTGAATGTATTGTAACTGCAGAAGCAGAAATACACGTGGTTGTCAAAACAATGCTACAGATTTATGAGGACCATTTGAGCTAAAGTCTGACCATTTAGGTGGAGGCCCTTGAAATCATCTAGCTCAAGGCAAGGACAAGGCAGGCTAAGTCATAGGTCCTACCTTGATTGCTCAAAGAATGCCCATGGGTTACAAGACACAACACCTATCATCTATCATTCAAAAGAAAGTCCAAAAAGTCTACACTGTCTGCTGCAGATCATTTCAGCAAGCAAAGAGTGATCAATATGGTTCAGTACCTTGTACCATCTGTCTGAAAGAGGCGTGCATGCTCTTCCCTACTAGTCTTGTCTATTGACCACCATCCAAGAAGCCTGCAACCCAATATACGTTGGATATTATCACCTTGTAGAAAGGCAAAATATCTCATCAACAAACCTTGACATATTCAAGCAGTGGTAATGCGTAAAAGCTGTGATAACATCCCCATTCTTCACAATGCCTCCTTTAAGATACCAGGTCCTTGTTGACAACACTGACTACATGAGGACAAGGAAGTACTTTGAACCATGATGGAGGAAGCCACAACAATCTTCTGCCTTGGCCAAAAAAGCCAACTGTTGGCTACCACTGGCCTCAGAGAGGCGAAGCATGACCCATAGCTGCTCCAGCAGCCTAAGCAATGCACAACCAACAGCCACACCCTGAACCAGTAGCAATGGCGAGAATAGCACAATCACAGGCATGTCATGTGCTCTTTTTGGAGTTCCCTGTTCCAGCAGGTTAACAGACATGAGTACAGACACCAAAGAAGAAGCATATCTTCACTGTAGCTCATACCAGGTTAACTCAAAAATGACAATCATAACCATAAGATATGACCACAGGTCTTCTCTGACTGCATAACCTGGTTGCACTGTGACTCTTTCCTTACTTCCAAAACTGCCCCTATGAAATTTTTCATTTAACCTGGGAAAATATGGTGAAATGATGTAATGCTAAGGTTAATAATATTCCAGCTGGAACAACAGGGATGGTCAAAGAAAACTGCAAGGAAAAGAAGAAAAAATAGCAGCAATGAAAAGAACAAGAGAAAAAACTTGTAGTCCAGTCAATAGTGACAGACTTTCACATGTCCAACAACCAACAACAGCACTGTGTGGTACTGACCAGGTTAGCAGATGCAGGCTAATGTCCAACTGTGAGCTGATTTTCTGTTACATGTCCGGAAGTAAAGGCAAGACTCAACTAGGATGCTGGCTCACCCATAGGAATACAACAATACAGAAGAAAACAGAGACAAGACTGGAAAATGCAAAAAGAAAAACATCAGAAAAGGAAGCAGAAAGAGCAGAAGCTGAAAATACAAGGAGAAAAGAACTTTGAGAGCAACTGAATCTTTCTCAATGGCACAGAACATGACTTGTTCTGGATCTACCCGCCTGGCCCAGAACACTTGACATCCAACATTCATAGAGTATGCAGCATGTGGAACATAGTTGAGCAATTTCAATACTTCCTAAACTTCACTACTCACTACATTTGCTGCTGTGATCAAGGCTTGTACCTCCAATTTCATGCACAGAAGTACTTGAAAGAGAAGAATTGGCAGCTTGAGCAAATGACCACCCAGTTCCTGACGCCCACAGAGCCAATCACCATTGTCATCATCCTCCATTGCAGATGTACTCCCATCCAGAGCACTCTCTGTCGTTGTTCTCAACAATGGCACAGATGGGAATATGGATAAGCTGCCTCCTATCTGGGGTGGTTGATCTTGTTGAATGGTAGGGTTGGACCACTTGGTGCACACTAAAAAAGAAAAACACTCGGCGATACTGCAACCATTTCCAGAAGGACATTTTACAAAGCGGAGTTCAGCCAGGAGAGCAACTGAACAAGATGCAAAAAGTTGGCCAATTTACAGATACATCCTAGCCATCACCTTTCATAAGCCTTCACAATGCTGATAAGTATCCAAAAACAGTTTAGAGGGTTATTCCAAACGTTGTGAAAAATCTTCAACAATTGCTGTACAGCAGAAGTTCCAGTACAAATGTCTTCATGCTAGTTCAGACCTAACTTCAAAGCAGGTTCTCACAAAAGATCTACAAGGATACCAAAAAGAAGAAGCCATTAACCCACCCAAAGTTGATAAACAAATCCCACCACCCTAGAGCTCCTACATTTCCTGCAAAGCACCAGGAAAAGGAGGTAAGTATCATAATAATAGACTACAAGACCAGCCCCCCACCACCCCATCTTTAGGACTTCTGAAGCTCATCTACAAGAACATTTCTGCATTTTCATGTGCTAAAGGATAAGAAGACACTAATGTAGCATTTGTTCCAGACAGAGAGGGAATGTATAGCTAAGCCAAGTGGGGGATCATGTGTTCAGTCCAATGCAATTGAAACATGCATTTCATCAACCTGCCACTAAAAACATCTCCAGAGTTTCTGTCTTTCCAACTCAAGTCCAAAGTGGAAGCAAAAGAAAATACCACTGAGCTTGAGAAGGGTGAACATTGTGGCTGCCATGAAAAATACCATGGAGACTGCAACCCAGAAATGCTGCACCCAAATGTCCCCTTGGTGATCAGTACATATTCCTTTGTCAAATGGTATCCATACTGTCATCACATAATTAACAGAAAGCTAACAACCCCTGGAAGTTTTCACCTGTCAGCATTGCAGATTCAGGCATCCCCAAAATTCTCCTTGTGTATTACTTGTCCATGAAAATTGTCTTCAGGTATTAGCATGAGTGGATGGCTAGTGTAGATAGGAGAGAACAGGACATGAAGGCTTACAGGAAGAGTTTCCCAAATGGCTTCATCTGTCATGCTCTCCTCATCACCTGGCATGAGGGCCCTGCACATCCTGCTCCGCCCAATCATTGGCATCATTAGTTAAAAGGACAGTATATCTTTGACTCAACTCTGGCAACTATTCATCACTCAGTTGGCAAAACAACTATCCCAGAGACTAGAACAGACAATCAACCAACCATTTTCCCAGCAAACTACACCAACAGGAAGTCATTGATTTCCTATGCTATGATGGGAATTCAAAAGAAGACTATAACAAGATCATGAGAACCCATGGTACTGCTCAAACATTGAGAGAGAACAAAACCCAAGTTTGGAGTACAAACACCCAAAAAGCATACTAGAGAAGACTTATAGACACAACACCTTGTAGCAGAATGTGTGGCATAAGCTTTTTGATGTACATACACACCTCAAGAGCACAATTATACATACCACCTTCATGAGAACCCATTTTCTTTCAGCCAAAGGCATGTGCACAATCACTCTCTAATTGTAACCTCAAAGCTTACAATAACTTTGCCATAAGTTAATGGGTAGCAAATGTCCTCTATTGTACAGAGATTTTCAACACAAACAAGATCCAGCCTGCAAGAGAACAACATCAATGAGTCCAGATGTGGGACCTAGTGACAAGGGCATAGCAATTGTGATGAGCCAAAGCAAAGAACAAATACCTGAAGTTGTCAATGAGAATTACAGCCTGAAACAGAAGTAATGGTAGAAACACCACCTTCAGGCTGACAGCTGGTACGCCACATACTGTGCACCCACCCTCCAGCAATTATAATTATAGATTGTAAATGCACCTCTTTATCTCTCCTTCAGGGAACAGCAATTAGTGTTGTATTTTATTGAGGAATAAAAGAAAAATTGCAGCACATGCATTCTGCCAACATGACAATCACACAGATGCACGACCACAATGTTGTTACCTGCCAGGCATAAGTGTAAACACCTTGCCAGCAACTGCTGTCAGTCAAAACAGGACCATGGAGACACACACCCAAGAGTGCATAGTCAAAGAAAGGAGTATGTTGGATGAATACCTTCACGTGTATTAAGATAGCAGCAAAGGAGAAGCTCAAAAGCAATAAGTAGTGGAATTGAGACTACAGTGTGGCATGGAGCCCACTGCACAGGACCAGAAACAAGATTAAAACAGTCAATACATAAACATTAAAATTCTGACCAATGAACAGATGATAAATAGCAAGTATTTGTTGACTGAATGTGCTTCCACTTAATCCAAAGGGATACTTGACTTCAAACTCTAAGATCAGAGAAGAGAAATATTTCTGATCTTATGCACTCTGGATGGATATAGGAATGGCAATCAACAATTTGATGAGTGTCTAGTTAGCAAGTGACTCCACCCTGTGAATGAAGAAATCAGCACCTGATGGTGTATGAACAATGACAGTATATCAAAGACTACTGTTAAATCAAATCTTTCTGGACACCAGGAAAATATAACCTAGAACAGCAATTAAAAGAACAGAGGAGGAAAATAAGGCACAACATACATGATGATCATATGGAGGAGATGGAGCAGGCAATGAAAACCGGCCTCGTGCAATGATACCATGGAATACCCAGAGAGGAATGAACACCCACCTGCGAAGGGAAGAACACATCAACTCCTATGCAATAATGCCACTGGCTATGAAAGAACATCACCTGACCTAAGACTGCACACTAACAATGACACTAATAATCTGCAAAAGTATCCTCACACAAAGGAACTAGTGACCTGAAAAAAATTGTGAACAAATGACAATTCAAAACTCCTGATGTAAAGACAATACAAACTTTCCAAGCAAACTAATCATATCAATGTGATTGCAGAGCGGGACTCCACAAAAACATATCTATCAAATTGCAGAAAAATCGTCACAACAACAATTTGAAGGCAATATGACAATGAATCCAGTCCTAACCTTATGAGAGTTGCTCACAAAGTGTCAGACTGCCACCTTCATCACAAATAGCAGTGACTCTGCTGTGACTACCTACTGATTTCATCAGCTCCTGAAGGTGGGTGTAGATATACACATTATGACCTGCCCCAGCTCTGGACAAGTCATTGTGCAAAATCTGCATCCTAAGTTTCTGGTGCATTTCCAGAAGCAATGGGAAGTCTCAGTCATGAACTCCACAAAAACATGAAAAGTAACAAAAAGAATGCTCCAGCCAAACTATACCAAACACAAGAAGAAGTACAGTCATAAGCTTGCGAGTGTCACCCACAAAGTATCAGACCATCAGCTTCATCATGAATGGTGGTGACTAGCTGCCATTACTCCACACTGACTTCATCAGCTCATGACAGTGAATGCAGACAATCTGCTTGGAATTTAGGGCAAACAAATTTTACAAAAATCTGTACTGGGTTTCTGTTGCATTTCTACAAGCAAAGACTTAGCGAAGATGTCAGCTAGCACTCAAGAGGCAAGCTAATCAAAAAATTCTTTGGTATAATCGATAAGCTATAACAAGCTAGTGAAGGTAATCTTTTATGTCACTTCAGCTTGCCCCTGTATAAGCAAAGCATGACCCCTACATAGCAAATAGCAGTCGGGGTCTCCTCTACCCTAAATTTCCAGGAAAACTAAATCAAAGAAAAAACTACTTGTTTAACTGCATTACCTCAGGAAGAGGAAACAAACATACACAGCCATGCATTGAGCCTCAAGCAGGTGTCTATCATGACTTCACATACTTACCCTAAAGACAAAGGATGTTCAGAATTCTAGAAATTAGCAAGAAGCATTTGGAGATTAGTGGAGGAATGCCACAGGCATCATGTACCAGACTTATTTTCTGGTTATGGAATTGCCAAGAGAAAAATGAACAATACAGATACAAAGTCCATAAAAATTGCAAAGGTTGATGGAGAACCCCATTTAACTTTTTCCTACTCAAAAAAAAGGGACTGACAAACCTTCATGAACTGACCATATTAGACGTTCTAGGGTTTACCAGCAGAAGTACAATTTTACAGGTCCCCCCCAGTCTGTCAAAACAATGATGCTTGAAAGGGCAGGGCAGAGCTGACTGCTTCCTACAATAAAATGAGGTTTTCTTTTCAATCTAAACCGAATCAACTCTTCAATTCTCCTGGAAATTCCCATCTCCATGGTATGGCACATGTAGGAGGCCTCTGAGACACATTACAAAAGATCAAAGACACTTGAACACATCTTCCAACCCTAAAGCGAATGGTAATCTTCACTCTGCTATCTGGCTGTCAGGTGAGTCATATGGAAGTGTTTCTTAGCAGTATGACATGTCCATATCAGTACTAGGTACTCCATGCTCTTCAATGCTAGATATGATTACAGAGGGAAAGAAGAAACAATTCCTGGAGAGGAAAAAAAGGAACAATTCCTGGAGTTGGGAGAAATTGAGCTCAAGTACATACCACCAGGAAATGGAGAAGTAGGGAGTTAACTTGGCAATAAGGAGGCCTGAGAAAAAGAGCAGAAAGCTGTGGGCGGCGATCGCCTGTAGCAGACCTGCTATCCTAGCCCACGTCATGTTGTTGCTGCTGCTGTAGCTCCTCTCTCTACTTACGACTGCTGTGCAATGCAATAATGCAATGTTGCTGCAGTGAACAGCGTGAAGTGACTTGCATGTATCTCATCCTGCCACAACACGCAAATTCCAATACATCAGGTAAATTCCATGCCTTGGTTTCCCACCTTCATTCTGACCTTCATCCCTTCCAAAGACACTCCTCTCTTCTCTTCTCTTCTCTTCTCGCCATCGTGCCCCAGGGCCAGCAGCCTACTCCTCCAATGAAGTAAAAAGGATTCCGCGAAAACTCGTACTCCATGCCTGTGCAACATTCTGTCAATTCTCTCCAAGCAAAGATAACCCTTTCCTTTTGCCCGTCCACGTTCTGTCCTGTAATCGACCACTTCGTCGTCTCCAACAACAACGTTTCCTCGGACACAACAACAATTGCTCTGCTTACTACTCTCTCTCCAAAAATCTCTTTTGGCTTTGCAACTTTTTGCACATTCTCCTCTTCTCACCAGTCTGATGCACGTCTGGAGCTAAAAACTCGCAATTCTCCTCTCCATCTGCGGTTCTCCTGTACACAAAAATTTCTCTTCTCGCTCCCTCTTCCTTTCCCTCCAAAACGAGACATCTCTCTCTCTCTCTCTCCGAAAATCTCTTTTGTCTGTGTACCTTTTTGCCAAGCATACATTCTACTCTTCTCACCATCATGATGCACGTCTTGTGCTAACACCTCCCAGTTCTCCTCTCCATCTGCCGTTCTCCCGCCTACAACAATTTCTCTACACTACTCATTCCTCTACCTCCGAAATAGAAACTGCTCCCTCTGTCTCTGTCTCTCTCTCTTTCTCAATTTCTGCACAACCTGAAAAGTAGCGATAATTATATTACAGACTGATGCAACATCTCCTCCTGAAAACCAGCAATGATATTGTCATTACCGACTATGCAACCATGTTCCGGTTTCTGTGGCAAGTTAGCAGTTTTTGACAGGAGAAAGGTTCGACAAGTACCTGAATCTTTTGTTTTCC
>Ga0209208_10007150_pt1 | contig 15236 bp, 11 predicted proteins | sample S1TSphfallax_3_FD_187694 | JGI IMG/M metagenome (GOLD analysis project Ga0209208, IMG submission 187694) | Host-associated microbial communities from peat moss isolated from Minnesota, USA - S1T2_Fd - Sphagnum fallax MG (SPAdes) (version 2) | ecosystem: Host-associated > Plants > Peat moss >...
GGGGGGGGGGGGGGGGGGATCCAAACTCACCCTCCATGACCCCCAAAAGAAAATTCTGATGAAACCCCCCAACCCAACCCCACTGTCCGCCCATCCTGAAACAATAAAATAAAACAAAGGACCCACCCAAAACCCCTCACCCCAACCCCTCAGCCCACCCATCATGAAAAATAAAATAAAAGGACCCACCCAAACCCCCTGACCCATCAATCCAGAGTCCCAAAAAAACAAAACAAAACCTCTTGTAACCCACCCCAACCCACCCACTCTCAAGAAAAACAAAACAAAATCTCTCCCTGAAATGCATGAAATTGTAAATTTAGGAGTTTTGTACAATTAGTCATGAATTTTTGAAAACTAGTGGTAGCCTAACTTAATTCAGACCATAGGTTACTTCGTGAAAAGTGCTTTCGGCGTGCAAAGTTCTTGTTCTCAAGATATTAATATGGATAGACAATGCTCTTTACAAAGTTTGGGCACATGTGACAAAAGTGAAGAATAAGCATTTGTTAAATGCCTTTTTGTTAGACATCTCATTTCACTCTTGACCTCATCCACAAGCATGTGATAAATAACTTTGTAGGGAGTGAAAAGTTGGTATGAATCGATGCAACTCCTCTTTTGATTGAATCCAACCTTTACACCATCTTCATAACAAACATAAATATGTTATGATAGATGCATACAATACATACAAAACAAGGGATCTGTCCTACTGTGGCCTTGCAATTTACATTAAAAAGTATCTTCAAGCAAAATAAGAATTATGGAAATTCAAATATTTCACCATGCAAAAATATAGTCTTCAAAAAAATCCTTTAAAACAAACCAAAATCGTTCAAGATATCATAACTCTATAACTAATCTCAAGTTTCAACACAAGCCAAAACATCATCTTTCAAGAATCCTCATATAAAAATAGACCTACTACCTAGGGGCCAAAATCCCTTTAGCTACTGTACTCTATAATGAATCTAAACACAATATCTTTTGCCTTGTTAGGCAAGGCCAATAAATTCCATAACTATCCTACTAAATACAAAAAAGTTGGTCGTTATGAAATCTATCATTGATCCTGTTAGAGGAGAAAGTTGTGCTTAAGTGACACTAAACCATGATAATAAATTGCATACCATTTTCCCTCCTCTGCAAAATGGTGATAGGAGACAGCCTTAGTCCAGGATTTTAGGTACAACAATGATATTGGGTGCCTGTACCATAGTTTGACTAAATAATGCAAAGCCCACAATTCCAATGTCAAACAACTGTGGCATCAAAAGAAATATACATCTTTGTCCATTATATGTATATCTCCACAAGCTCACAAACAAGCAAGGAAAGTCACCCTATTAATCTTGATGCAATCCTAATGCATCTGGTCAAAATTGCTGACTGCTTGCATGCAGTATCCTCCAAAGCTTCACATACAAGAAAACAAAATTGCAAGTGTGAGTTTTGTTGATGACCCTTTTGCATATCCCCCTGCCTCGCACACATGAAATGAAAAAAAAAGCCAATGAGATTATGATAAAAAAAAGACATCAGACTCCAAGACCAGATCAGTCCACAGATACATCTGCCCAAACATATCCAGGAGCTACCTGATAGATGCAGGAGATTGAGGCTACTAGGAAACAACATTGCATGTGTCCATCCTTTGGTCAAGTCACTGTAGCAATTGCTGCAAATCACCCTCTCATAATCCCCCAAGCTCATTTCACTTGAACCTTAGTATGGACAGAGATGTCAGTGAATTGGTGCATGAGAGCCAGCCATAGCCCCGTGGGCATTCTTCAGATGTCAGATTCTCTGAACCCACATGTGCATCTGCTGAACCAAAAATCAGAATACTGCCAAAAGTACTTGATTTCCAGGTACTACAATTCAAGGTATATCAGGTGCTCCTTTTGAGGACTGAAGGCCAAGAGAAAATGCACATATAAATGGTGAAAGAAAGCATTAGCAACAGAATAGTGTTGTTTAAAAGCTGTTCACAAGCCTGGACACATGCAAAGGTCCAGTGACAAAAACCAGATGTGGCAGTGCCATGGTTTCCCAAAACTACATGCCTGAAAATGTGGTTAGAATCAAGACCTGAAGTGTCCACCCAGTTTTTTTGGGTACATTGGGACAACATGACATTGCAAGTTGGCAATTCACTACCCATTTTCTGCAATCTCAGAAGAGGAACAAGAGAAGACAGGTCCGCTTCTGCAGGAGTTTTGCAACTACAAGATCCTTCATTTGGCTTGGAAGCACCACCAAGTCCAACTCGGAAGTGTGCCCATAACTTGTAAGATTGAAGAGGGCCCATAACTCAAAAGTCAAAACAAGCATCAAATGCTTGACAAAGATTTTGCTCATTGCAGGGTGTAGAACCTGTGGACCATGACATGTCTGTAGGTCTCCCCAGGCCGAACAACAACAGGAGGAAAATTGGGCTCATTGATAGCATTCGGGAATCCTTGTGTCTCCAAACACAATCCTGAGTGGATGCCATACACAGCACCTCCTTTCCCTATCACATCATTCAAGAAATTCCCAGTGTAAAACTGCACACCAGGTGCAGTTGTAAATACCTCCATGGCCCGCTTGCTTGAAGGTTCCCAAAGCCGGGCAGCAAGGTGCAAAGTGCCCATAGCTTTGTCCCCACCATGCTCATCCCCAAGAGCAGCAGAAGAGGCAAAATTAGAACCTGTGAGCACATAATTATGATCATATCCCCCTGGAACTTCTCTGATCCTGCTGCCAATAGTGGCTTCTTCTTGGAAGTCAAATGGCGTCCCCTGTACAGGTGTCACCTCCCCTGTGGGAATTTGGTTATCATTGACAGGAGTGTAGCTTGAGCTCCCCAGGCACAATCTGTGCTCCAAGACATCCTTTCCAGAGGCATGGCCTGCCAAGTTGAAATAGCTGTGTTGGGCCAGGCTGATTGGTGTGCTCCTGCTCAATGGCCTTGCTTCCATGTGTGTCCGGAGCTCTGAACCACTGATAAGTGTGTACCTCACAGAAACATCTACATCACCTGGGAAACCTGCCACAAGTTTCAAGCACCAAAAGTAATTAGTGGGCCATTAAGCTGGCCATGTCTTCTTTTCACAGTTTTAAATTCAAGCACCAAAATAATTAGTGATGTTTTTGTGCAGGTGATAATTTTTTCCAAGTTCGAACACCCAAAGGACTTGCAGACAGGGTCTGCAGTTTCTGAGCTCATACCCTAAAAATGCTTCTGATTCAAGGGCCTATGAAACCAAATTTACTAAACCTCATGGCATGCAAACATGTGGTAAGAGCAAATAATGCACCTTGCTCGCCATCAAAGCTCTGATATGTGAACTGCACACTAGGTCCCTCCCAATCACTTCCCATTGCAGACTGCCACAACACTTTGTCATAGCCCACATTACCACCTGCACAAAACACATCCCCTGATCAGCATAATGTCACAGTACCTGCTTAATCACACTAGAAACCTAGCCCTTTTGTTCCATGACAAAAACATCCAGCTCCAGACTCACCAAAACTAGACTTCAAATTGTATAAATTCTGCCAGCCTTAACGGCTTTACAAGACCTTGATTTCATCCCACTAGGAAAGAACATTTGCTGATTCAATCAATGCGCAAGTTCTAGTTTTCAGAGTTTTGCACACTTTTTGTGTTTGCATATGACAGAAGCCAACCACCAACCATGAAGAGTGTTGGGACCATTGTTGACAGGCAAATTATAGCGCTCCCCGTCAACAGAAAATGTGCCCCTTGCAATGCGATTGGCTACTCGCCCCACAATTGCACCAAAGTAAGGTGATGTGCCATCCTGCACCCATAACCCAAAACACACAACACCTCAAACTCATAACATCCATAACAGCAATAATGTAGTTCACTGTAAACTGTTAGCAAATTACCAAAGGCGTAGTGGGGGACATAACCACTTGCAGGTAATAAATGCAATTGCTGCTAGTTTGATACATGGAAGAATTGACAGCAGCTATCCTTGGGTAAACCATGGGTTTAAAACCAACCATCTGCAACAAAGGACTGTGAAGAGGACACTTAAGACTAGGAATAACAAAGGACACTTCAGGTGGAAATTTGGGCAATATCATCACTATTGTCTTGCACCTTCAAAAGGAGGCAGGACTTAAGTCACAGCACATGATCTGTCCATGCATCCTCATCCCCAGAGAAATTCTTGAACTTGAGTTTCAAGAGTGTGGTTTCTACAAATCGGGATTTTCTGTTTTACACAAATCCTGTTTGCACAAAGATCTCTACCTTTGTGCAGATTAGATGTATGATGGATTCTTCATTGTAGAATTGCCCAAATTTCACTAGGCAGCAGGAGAAAGCACATATATATTTATGGATATTGCATTGCATTACACTGAGCTTTGTTCCTTGAAAGCAGAAAGGAGCTTGCCATGTATGGACCGAGTGTGTCAAACCCAAGCACTATATCTCCACTCTCCCCTGCCATGCACCACCAGCATCCCTACTCACCATCTCAAAACCATCATCACCACATAGGTAGGTAGGTACGTAGGTAGGTGTCTCCTGTCTCCTCCTATCTGGCCCCCGCATGCTGGTTGCAATTTTTTTTTTCTTTGAGACCAACAAAAAAAGCATCCCTAGCTCAAGATCATCATCATAATAAAAAACCGTAGCTTCAAGAGTCAAAAAAGTTAGCATATTCAAATCTCGCCTAAAATGGGGGGTTACAAATTACAAACCTGCGGCATCAGGTACAAAAAGAGACATGAGAGTTGCACCCCAGTTACTGAAAACGGCTCGTATACCTCCTCGCTCTAGGGTATAGACGAATACCCCATCTCCAACACACTCCTCTCTTACACTTCCCTTGTTGCCTGCATCCATCTCTCTCCCAATGTTGTTCTCCACGCTTCCACCCCCCGTTCCCCTCCCCTCCTGCTGGTGGTGCTGGTTGTGGTTCTGTCTCTTCTTGTGGGTTTTCCCCCAATCAAAATTAGGGCACTAGAATCAGGCCGAGAAGAAGATATCTAGAGCTTGCTTGCTGTTGTGTATTTGTTTCTCTGTCTGTCTGTTTCACTCTTTCTCTTCTTCTTCCTCAGTGTCCATGCAACACTCTTGCCTGCCTGCTGCACACGAACGTGGCTGGTTTCCGCACGCCGGGAAGCTTGTCGTGCGCGACGTCTCCGCGGAAGCACCCAACGTCGCTCCGTCCGTCGTCGCGGCGTCTCCGCTTGAGATCCCGAGCACGAAGATTCAGGACCCGCTTGAGATCCTGAGACGTGGATTCAGGACCCCCGCTTGAGATCCCAAGGCCCGGACTCCGGACCCACTTGAGATCTTGAGACGTAGATACAGGACTGGCTTGAGATCCTAAGACGTAGTAGATTCAGGACCCAATTGAGATCTTGAAACATATAAATCTAGAAAACATAGGAAACACTTGAAATCCAGAGAAGTAGATTCAGGACCTTATTGAGATCTCGAAACGTAGATTCAGGATCTGCTTGAGATCCCCGAGACTTAGATTTAGGATCCCCGCTTGAAATCCCAAGGCGTAGATTCAGGACCTGCTTGAGAACTTGAGATGTAGATTCAAGACCCGCTTGAGACGCCGAGACGGAGATTCAGGGCCCGCTTGAGATCCCAGAGGCGAAGATTTAGGACCCGCTTGGGATCTCGAGCACATAGATTCAGGACTCTCTGAACTTCGCAAGACGTAGATTCAGGACTTGCTTGAGATCTCGATACGTAGATTCAGGACCCGCTTGAGATTCGGAAACTTAGATTCAAGACCTGCTTGAGACTTAGATCGAGGACCCGCTTTGAGATCCCCGAGACTTGGATTCAGGTCGTAAACCTCAGTTCAACTTGAAAAATCCTTTTGTTTTCGGCGCAAAATTACAGTCTTTTGTGAAATTTTGGAAAAAAAATTAGTGCAAATTCAATGATTTTTTGGTGAAATGTTTTTGCAAAAAAATCTAAAAAATTCTTAAATATTTCCACATCTCTATGCATGCATGGCTCAAGCACCTAGTAGCCAAAAAATATAAGGATGTTCAACGTTTTTCCTTTCATATTGCTAATAGCAAAATTTGAATGGCTGATAGTTTGGCTACATCACAAAATTGAAAAAAAAAACTTGCAACCCATCTTTTTCTTTTTTCATAACAAAATCAATAATCAACCAATGTTGTGTGAATCCATGTGTTTATTTACTAGGTGTGAAAAGCAATGTTTCTTTTTTCAAATTTGTGATGTTGCTCAAGTGGCAATCATCCAAAACTATATTTAGCCAAATTTGGAAATATTCAAAATAAAAAAGTAAAATTCCTTAATTAAATTTTCATATTGAAAGAAATAGCAATTTTTTGTGATTTTTATTTCAAAATACAAGGAATTTGTGAAAGAAAATTATTTTTTAATATTTTTTGAAAAATGGAAAATTAAAAATTTGTGTCAAAGTGAACAAGCACTCATCAAGGTTTTTTTTTACTTAAATCTTAGATTTGGGGAATTTTCCCCCAAAAAAATAGCAAAACAGGTCAAATTTACAATAAAAAAAACATTTTTTTCCAAAAAAATTCCAATTTGTTGGTCAAAAAATGACAAAATTTGTTGAAACAAAAAGCACTTGCACCTACTACTAGACCATTCATATCATGTTGCTATATTGCCACCAAATATTCCCAAAGAAAGAAACTATTTAAAATAGTGAACTCATGGAATCAAACTTGATGTCTTTTTTGAACTATAAAAAATTTAGGCTTTCACTTATATCATGGCTTGTGCCATGGTCTAATATGGTGATGAGTTTATGACACTACAATCACTTGTCATTAGTCATAATTTGATCCCAAAAAAAAATCTTGTTAACAAAGGAGAATTTTTACATTAATGTGAATTTAGTTTCCCAACAATTGTTCAATATTCCACACCAAGTATTTCTTTCCACGAAAAACTTAAATCACCATGTTGATGGGAAGGAATTTGTTGAATAATCAAATCATCAAACTCCAAATCTATTAATATCGGTATGGAGGTAATGCCATTTGAATATTTAGTATAGGAAACCCTAAACCTTGACTTTACAAAGCTTTCAAGATTTGAATTGCTAAGGCCCATAAATTGAGTGGCAAACACCAAAAATTCTAAAAGGATATAAAATGGACCATTCTCCTTAAGGAAAAACATGAAGACACAAAAGAGGGAAGAGTGTTGTTAGAGAGGTTGGTCAACTAGGTTAACGATCAATGACCGGCAAACAAGCCATGCATGCAATCAAGTGTGTAAATGAGAAAAAATTCAAAGCATTCTAGTGTTTTTTCTTTCAGTCTTTTGATGTTTGCTTTTTTTTTTCTTGTTTATTTTCTATTATATTACATCTCTTAAATACCTTGTTGAGCACCTTCTTGTATAATTTTTTGTTTTAAAGAAAGTAGATGATGGCCTACCCAATTATAAATAAGAGCATCTTCTTCACCATGTGGCTACTAGACCATGACAAGTATGAATTTTGTAGCCTTCTTTAATATGATTACTTTGTATGCTTATAGTTTTCAAAGGTTTGGGATGATGGAAACTCATTTCAAAACCAAATAATATGTGTCAATTTGAATTGTCCTACAAGGAATTAAGGTTTTCATTTAGGGTTTTTGCTTAGCTCATTTGGTTTTGTTGACAAAGCACCCAACATACTTAGTCATGCTAAAACCCACATCCACCCCCTTCCCTAGAAAGAAAAACTAGAAAGGAAAAGAAAAACCAATGGTAGTGAAGGTTTAAGTCTCCTAAAGTTTCTAGATTTTCTTAACATGGTGGGACATATGAAAACAACCACTTTTTGGAGCAAAGGAGGCGAATAATGACAACAACAACACTAGCATCAATAGACAACAAAAGAACAAAGGTAGAAAGGCTAAGGGAAGATAAGTTTTGTGTTTTTTTTTGTTTTTTTTTGTTTGGGTTTTGCTTTGTGGTGGGTCCTTTTTTTATATACTTTTATCAAGCCTAAAAAGTCTTTTTATCTCTAAGAATCTAGTCATTATATTCAAATTAAGTTCAATATAGAGTTTTTATTACATAGAGAGAGACTTCGCCACAATCTTTGGTTTTTTTAAAAAAATTATCACAATCTTAGAGAAATAACAAAAGAAGAACAAATAAATATAGAAATAAATATAAATGTGTTGTAAGTGTGAATGTGTCAATACTTAATGGCTAGTCTATCACCAATAATATGTTTTATTTTTATTTATTTTAAAGCAAAAGATTAAATTTAAGGTGTTTTTCTAATATTGAAATTGAATGTTACATTATTTGAGCATTCCAAAGAATAGAAGACTAAAAGTTTATGGGCCCTTAATTCTTGCACAATTTTTTATAAAAAAATACATAGGTTGTGTTAAACCCAGTAGAGTAAAGATGATGATATCAAAATTTATGTCAAAATTAAAGTTTAACTATCTTTTGAGATTGGACTTGCTTATTTGTAACAATTCATTATTTTTTTCCATTTGATCTGTCCACTCTTATGTGGTTGGCTCTATAGGTTAAAAATTACCATGTTGAAATAGGCAATCTTTAAAACTTGGAACCAATGTGTAATTGCACAAATAGGTCCCAATCTAATATTTGGGTATTAGAGTGTTTAGGTTTTGTTGAATCCAATAGCTTAGTGATTGTGACACGTAGGCCCATAATAAAATTAAGGTTTGCCTAAGTAAAGGACTTATTGGAAATTTTTTTACTTTTTAAATTTCATTTCATTTAATATTATGTGATTAGTATTGTAGATTTAAGATTGTTTTATAACAGTAGGAAATTTTTACAAAGTGGGGTTCGTGTTCATAATAGACCTCTTACCACATGGGCACCAAACGTCCCATGTCCCCCAACTCATCTTATTTCATCAAACCTCATAGTTCCCATCCCCCATTTGCCTCATCACGCGACACCACCAGCCTATCTTCCACCTCATCCCCCATGCAAACCACAAACCACCCAGTAGTTACCCTTTTGATTCTAACAAATCATACACCACCTACTAGTGCCCCCTACCAACCCCCAACCCTTTATGTGAATTAGGGGTCCAAACTTTACACTTTCCCAAACCCCTTCGATCATGCACAGCTAAAACATTTTCCCCCTCCCACTCTCTTGGTCCTTATAGTTGGCCTTGATCATAACCCCCAACCTACCCCACTTCTTCAACACACCTTCAATCTCCACCTAAAATATCATGTCCCACCTTTAGGCGCCAATTTATTAATCAAAGGTTAACTTGTCATCAACATTCTTGTCAAACATCTAATTCATCCAATCCAAACCCTTATGATCATCCTAACCCAATACCTTCCCTTACTCCCATTCCATTTACATCAGCTTAAACTTGGGTTTCAACACTAGATGTCTTCAAATCCTTTCATTTAAGCTTTTGTCATCATTATTTGTATAACCACATCCCCATTGTTCTATGGTGTGATGTACAAATGGCATTTCATTTTCCATTGGATAAGCTAACATAAGATTCATACAATGTGGCAGCTTGGCACTTGCTCCTCCTATTACCCTAATAGTGTTTCGCTTTGCCTCTTTGTGGAAGGGCAATAAGCCATAGGGAAACGCAAATTTGATTCAAGCACTTTTTAGTAGGTGATTGGGAAAACTTGTAAGAAGAGTTTTTTTGGTGAACCCAAGCTCTGTCAGCCAATTTGAGTTCCGTCCCTTTTCCCCAACATGATCTTCCAACTCACAAACGTTTATTCCATAGTTTAGCCTTTGGCCACTAGGGGAATACTTTTGGGTAACTCACATTTGGGCACCATTTTCTTTCGCACCCACGTCCTCCAACACCACCTTAGTTTTCACCACATTACACCCCAAATCAAATGGCTACTTCCTATTTCCTCGAAGACTACAAACCAAACCAAAACCTCGAGCTTTCTTTTGATTCTTTCAAATTAATGTTCCAATGCATGTCGCATTTATCAGCAAGTGGTCCTTTTGGGATAGTTTTTGAACACCTTCAAGATTATTTTCACCTTAAAGATTTAGCAAGTGGATTCTTTCAGTTGTTCCAACTTTGTTTTCATATTACACAAGGCCACATTCCACCCCAAATTGCACGTGTCCTTGGAACAGCCCACCTCTTAACCATGACCAAGCCTTCAAGTGGAGTTTGTCCCATTACATTGGAAGAAACATTATATTGATTCACAAGCCCCGCTTTTTGTTTTCAATTCCGTGAAACTTTTGTAACACACTTTTCCCCGCACTAATTTATAGTTACAACTTAAGGTGGTTGTGAAATAGTAATGCATGGCATTAAATGCACCTTAAAACTTCACCCCGACTAGGTTGTTCTTCACCTAGACGTAACAAATGCCTTCAATTCAATGTCAAGAGGGGTCATATTTCAAGAACTTCATGCAATAGGTGGGGACATCATACAATTCATCCATTTTGTTCGTGCATTTTATGTATTTGAGTTTCTTTTGTTTTATAGTCATTGTAATCGTGACAGTGATGTCACAATCATCCCATTTGCCATGGGGACTTGTCAAGGTGATCTTTTGGGGGTGGGGGGCATTATTCACTTTAGCCCATTTTAAGGCTTTACGTTCTACATCTAATCATTTCCCCTCTTGTCTATTTCCATCCATTGTAGACAACATTCACATTAGAAGTCCCTTTTAATTATATCATCTGCCTATGAACATTTCTAAACTAAACTTCATGCCATAGGTCTGTCCATCCAACCTCAGAAATGCGTTACATGGCCACCTTTTGGCTTGTCATCAGACTTATACATTCCATCCCAGTTTACCACCCCATTCAAAGGAATTAGAGTCTTGGGAGTTCTGCTAAACACCATAACTTTCACATCGTGCCTCATCAAAGATGTCTTACAATAAAATGCTCAACATGTGAACCTTTTTTCTAAAATGGGTGATGTTCATGTGGCCTTTGGAATTTTTAACTCATTGTTTGTGCAATGTCCATCGTATTTTTTATGATGCACACCTCCATCTTCCACTTTCATAAAGTTTCATATTTCCTTTGACTCCTCCCTCTGGAAAGTGTTTGGATGTTTTTTGGGTCTAGGATCCTTTGAAAGCCCAAAAGGACCTTTAGCTCATTAACAAGCCTCCTTCCCAATAACTTTCAGTGGCGTCAGGCTCATATCGACGTCCATCAGGGAGTTGGGCCCTTGTCATTTCAATTATAGTTGTTGGGTTTATGGTTGATGAATGTCCCTTCCTTCTTGAAACCTTAGCACAAGTTGACAACAACATTTCCTTTTTAACAACACCTCAAGGCGGCATGTGAACTTCTACCACCCCCAACCCGTTTGTGTCTTCCTCCATTTGAACAATTCATTGGGCAACAAATGGTTCAACTTCAAAATTCCATCTCGAAGCATCTACACCATCATACCCTTTCCAACATGTTTTTCAACGAAACATCTAAGGCCCATCATGCTTGAATTTTACCATGTTTTGGCCCAAGCGTAATTGCTTGGTTTACAATTCAACCAATTTTTCCAACCTTTCAATTATCTTCCCCAATTTTTTGCACAACATTTCGTACACGACTTTGATTACCCCATCCTTTAATTGCAAACATCCTTCGATGTGTGTGCACACATCCCATCGACCTTATGGGTATCCACCTTTTACGTTGTGCTCATGGCAACAAACCCATTAAAACCCATGATGCAATTTGCAACACCTTTGCCACCATTGCACGAGATGTTGGTTTCCATGTGGTACGAAAACAATTATATGTGTTTCCTTCAACCACATTCAACTTCTCTCGTTAACGAATTGACATTGTGCTTACCAGAGATGGCATTCACATCTTAGTTGACATTGTTATTGCCAACCCGACATGAGCAGATTAACTTGATCTTGTGCAACTTAAAAATTTGTTGCATTAGATGCAACTCAAGCCAAGAAAAAGAGCTATCACAATTGACACCCCATTGATTAATTCCTCCCTTTAGCAATTGAGGTATTTGGTTATTTACACAAACATGCCGATGTGTTTTTACACGACCATGCCAATGCCATTTGGAGCTTGAAGGGGACAAAAGGCCTTCATTTTTCTACCTTGGTCACTTTCTTTTCTCAAAAAGTTTTAATCACATTACAAAGAATGCAAGCATCTTTCATCTTAAGTCGGGCAATAATTGTAGGCTTAGCTACTTCCCGACTTCCATCCCTTCAAGACACACCTCCCATCACCATGGCCAACCTATTGTAAGTTGTCGGTTTTTGACATGTAAATATGGTCAACCTTTCACAAGCGGTCGGTTATGGACATACATAAATTTTCATAGCAACTTTGAGCCAACTTAACGTCCTATCACTTCTCCCTTTTCCTTTATTTTACTCCTTTGTACATTTCCCTAATCCATGATGTGTTTTTAATGAAGATTTACATGTCTTTAAGAATAATTCTCCTACATGTAAGAACCTCATAGGATTTTTTTTAATGTGGTTGAAGGGCACATTCTTCACCATAGTTTTTTTGTCTGAGAAAGGCTGGTGTTTTGTTTTTCAAAATGCTCTCCCAGACTCCCTTTTCAGTGAAGTAGCTGGCAGATACCTACCAGATATTAGCGGGGGCAAAAAAAATTATAATAGTCAAAACATCTAGATCTACCCATTCCTTATTTTGGTCTAAGGCAAAATTTGAATACGAAAAACTTATTATGAATTAATGTTAAACTCCAACTTACGTACACTAAGTCAATGAGATTTTTTCCATTTGGAGCTGTTTTGACATTAGCATCTTGACATGTTACTTCACACTTGTAACAATCAGGTGCATGTCCTGGATGTAATGTCCTCTTGTTATCCTAGGATTTGTGCACATTACCAAATTAATTTCATTATAAAAGTGACCGAATATTGGTTGTTTTTGCATGATTGACATGATGTGCCAGTCTTCTTGTAGTTGGTGCATGTCATGGGAAAAAACATATTATTGTAGTGTTTGCAGCAATTATTCACTGATATTCATTTTGACACACTCTTATTTGTGTAGTTCTTATGACCTTGGAGACTTTAGAGTTGGGTCATTTGCTGCACTTGCTATGGCACAAGGTTGCACTGTCTAAATGGTTTCCATATTTTCTAGAGTCTCTGATTCTCAAGGACTATGCTTCATAGGCCTTCTTCCATGATGGGTTTAGCAAAGCTCACATGGTGGCATTGATCTGGAATGGCCATGATCTGACTTATGCAGGCTACTCTTGACATTTGACACAGATTAAGGATCAGGATTTTGTTATTCCTATGATTGTAGTTTTTTTTCAAAGAGCTGCAGACTTATGTCTTTTGGTTGAGTTACATGCATTTGACAATGAAACCTGCAGGTATGAGTTCTCCACTACCAGGATGATCATTTGGAAAGATCTCCTCATTTCTTCTCGACCTCTTCTCATATCCATTAGTTTACTTTCAATCAATTTATAGCAGAATTTTGTTGTGAGATCATCTTTATGTTTGGCAAGTTTTGTATTTCGTGTTCAGGCGGATCACAGCACAGTAGATGATTGATTGAATTTTGCAGGTCTTTTGCACCAAGAGCAAACCCAATTGTAATGCCCCATTCATTGAAAATAGTCATGGGAGTCAATGGGACATGAAGAGGGTTTGTGTGAGTTCCAAAGTTGTTTAAGGTCCCATATAGTTATTCCGATGGCTAGATGTCAGACACATGTTGGCTTGCAAGGTTTATTGGAAAGGTTTTAGCCAATGTTGGGCAGTTCTCACTTTTTAAAGACAACCATTGGTTCTAGTTCGTGTAAGAGTTTTGAAGAACCAGTCCAATTCTTCAACAAATTTTAATTCCTAGTCTGGTTCTCTATAAAAGGAACTGTCAAGTTTTCCTTCATAATTTTCCTTGAAAGCTAATTTTCAAACTTATTGAAAGTTGAACTCGAAGACCTCTAGAGAGAGAGACCAATGTCTGAACCACAAGTCATAACTTGCCATGTCTAATAATTATGATTGTTTTTATTTAAAGTTTGTGATCTTGATGGCTCTAAAGCTAGCCTAAAGCCATCAATAAGCATAAACTTTAATTAAAATGGTTCTCCTAATTTTTCAAATGAGAGGAGGTTGCATAGGGATAAAGACATTCTTTGAAACCAAAATATCTTGAATTCAAGCCTCACTTACTTAGCAACTTATTTTCTAGACTCTTTATAGTGTAGACATTTTATGACTTGTCTACTAGCTTCAGAACTCAACCCAAGGGGGCTCAGTTCCCTTTGTAACCTCCTCAGGTATCAAGTTGAGACCCATGTAATATCATGTTGGTTCTAAATGAAATGGTTATCACTTAAAGTGAGAACCTTCATTTTTCAATGATAGAATCAATTTGAGAACCAACTTTTAAACCATCCCCTTGAGTAGTACCCGCCCAACACTAGGTTTAGCCTTCAACAAGGCCGCATAGACTAATCTCATTGGTTATTAGGGCAGTTCTTAAGATTCATAACCACAACTCTCAAAATATCAAAGACCCAATCTATTATATAATTCCGTTCAGTCCTTACTGAATGGTCCTCCACTCAGTAACTTTGTGGACAGGGGCCTGGGAGAGTGGGAGTGGCTGGGGCCTGGGAGTACCTACTTTGGTTTTGGCTCCCTCCCTCTTTCCCCATTCGCTCAATAATAGATTCCGCTCAGTCCTTACTGAATGGTCCTCCATTCAGTAACTTTGTGGATAGGGGCCTGGGAGAGTGGGAGTGGCTGGGGCCTGGGAGTACCTACTTTGGTTTTGGCTCCCTCCCTCTTTCCCCATTCGCTCAAGCGTCGAGCAAGACAAAAAGCACTCGCTACGCCTCCACCTGCCACTCTGCCTGAAACCCTGCCCTTTCAAGAATCTCCTGGCAAAATTTTGTAATATGTGCTCTGACATGTTCCTGTATATCTATTTGTCATTGCAGAGCGATGCAGTGGATTGTCTCCTCCCAGAATCATACGAGCAAGAAAATTCAATTTCGATACCATCAATCTGGTACAAAGGTGATGATAACATCCTCCTGCTGCATAGATAATCTCAAGTATATATGGCTTGGGAAGAAGAATCTGTTTTATGGTGGAATGGAAGTTCTTCCAAGTCTGCAACGTTTCAGATGAAATGTTTTTTGGTTTGTGTTTCCAGATGAGAGTCAGAGTTCTCTGGCAGACAATGTGGAACCAATGGCTGAGAGCTGGATGATCACCTG
>Ga0209208_10007151_pt1 | contig 15235 bp, 7 predicted proteins | sample S1TSphfallax_3_FD_187694 | JGI IMG/M metagenome (GOLD analysis project Ga0209208, IMG submission 187694) | Host-associated microbial communities from peat moss isolated from Minnesota, USA - S1T2_Fd - Sphagnum fallax MG (SPAdes) (version 2) | ecosystem: Host-associated > Plants > Peat moss >...
TCCAAGCCTATCTACTTGACTTCCTTCTTCATAACTAGCTCTTATCCTAAACATCCTCACTCCTTTCCTAAGAACTATCTCTTATACTTATAACTATTCCACCCCATTTCCTTACCTACCAACATAGACATGAAAAGACAAATTAATATGTGTCCATCATATTTATATTAATTGAAATTAAATTCGACATTGAAATAAATAATGATGAATTATTAATAATCATACGGAAACATAATAAGAAAACAAATCATCACTGGTAGTGCATGACAATTTGGAGCTCAAGTTTAATTATTAATTAATATTATTATTATAGGGGATGGTGAATTCCTGCTATTTTGCATTTCTTTTTTTGAGGAAAATCTGAAAAAATGCATGTACCAATGTGAGTTTTCTAGCAAAAACTCAGCAATATTTTAAAATCTTTGACTACTGCAAAGTGGTCAAAGACACTTTTAAAAACTTAAATTTTTTCTTAAAGTGCAATTGATCATGATTTATATCAGGTAATGTTGCATGCTACCTCTTTCAATGAGGGGATAGGGGATGAAAAGAGGCTCAAAAACTTTTCTTTTTAGGTGAAATTCGCTTGAACAATTACTTCTTTAAGATGTCCAATTTTTTCCAACTTTAATTAAACACATGCACAAAGCTACATAAACCCAAATGATTAAAAAAAACCCACATCATTGTTTTTAATCCAAAGTTGCATAGGGTACAACCCTCTATTCCAAAATGCATAAACACCACCAAAGGATGTTTATTCATTCCACAAAAGAAGATAATGGACTTACGTTTAGACAAAAATTGAGTGCATAAAACATAACAAAGCCTAATTAACTTCAACAGTTGTCCTTTGAAGCTTCTCATTTTCTCCTGTTTCTGCATTTGTGGGAGATGATTGCGTTTTGCAGAACCTTGGTGAATTTTCTTACACTGCTATCATGTGAACTGTTTCCCTCCCCTTGAGCTTTTTCCCTAACTGCACTTCATGAGTGTTACTTAATTCATTTGTTCACATCCAACAGCATCACAGATTTGTGTTTACCCATTAGGCCTGACAAGTGACCTGAAAATACACTAGACCATGCATCACAACTTCTCAAATTCATTAACCAACGACCACTGAACCAGATTAGATAGTAAACCCTACAACCCACAATCTGGCCATTTAAATATATGAGGCCAGCATGACCAAATGTGCCCCATTCATTAAAGACTGGGCCACTTCTTCAGCACAAGAAGACCCCAAGAAATATAGTTGATCTTAGTTGTCAACTCAATAGCTGCAAAAAGTAGACATTCCGCACATCACTGTAAAATTCATCAGAGGAGCCACCATCAGGTTCCATCTCACCAACAGAACAAGTTTCAACAGAGCACGTGTTGTAGCAAGATAAAACTGTATAGACTACCAGGCAGGATAGATTCCACCAGAAACCTGCATTTTGCAGGCAGATCACCGGAGCCTTCTTGCTTCCCTCTCTGATTCGAGGAGAGTCAAAATGTCACCTGCATCACCAGTGAAGACACTTTCATCTCAATAAGCTATGTAAGAGAGATGAAGAAAAACACACAAGGAGTGTGTGATTGCATTAAAATTGTAGCAATAAACCTTCTGCCCAGTTTACTCCTGAAAAGAAAGACAACATGAGGGATGGGCACAAATAGTATTAGAAGTGTAAGAGTGTACCTTCACGCACAGGTCCCTTGACATTGCGCATGATGAGTCGATTTTGGTCATCCAGAAACTTCACACGCACTTGAGTCACTTGTCCCCGGGACCCTGTGCGTCCAATCACCTTCATCACGATTGCCAACTTCACAGCTGAATCCTGCAATTTCCAAAACAAACCATGGTCACAACAAAACCCTGTAAGTCTTCTAAGCACCAAAAAAGATAGTCAAATCAACAAGCTAACAAAGCTTGCAATAGTTGTGCAACACATACTAATCCATGGTAGTCCTGTAGAGATTTTGGTGTTCCAAGACGCAGTTTCTCGAGCAAAAAACTGTTTTTGACCTATTTGTTAAACCAAAACTCTTTTACTTCACAAGCCTTGCTCAAAAAGAATATCCAAAATCTGGCACCCAAAACAGAAACCCTAATTTAAAAAAAAGGCGAAATGGACCCAGAAGCGCTATAGGAACTTATAAAACAAAGCTTCACTGACCATCACCATAATTCCAGAAAGAGGAAACACTGACATGGATCAAGACTCTAGAACCAGTCAGACAAAGGGAAAATCATTTCTTGGAATGTCAGAAACTACAAAACCAGAATACAAAACATGTGAGAAGAAATGAACATTCTAAAAACATCGAAGTCTAAAATCATCAGGGAAACATAAAATCCAGCACAAACTCGACAGTAACAACCATAAAAGCGGGTAGACAAACGTCACTTCTTCATTAAAAAAACTCTGATAGATAGTACAAGAAAAGCAAGCAAAATAAGTTTTACAAGAAAAGAAAAAGAAAGCGAAAAAGGAGAGCACCATCTTGAACCCGAAAAGTTGAGGAAGTAAGTAATATGCCAAGCGCGAAGGGGAACTAGCGATGGCTCTCCACAAGACACCACAAGAGCAACACGAGCGAAAAGCAAAAGAGGGATCTTAACAGCCGCCTCCTTCGTTCTTCTTCTTCTTCTTCTCATTCATCAAACCCTAATTTGAGATCCTGAAAAAGAGGGCTGTATACTTTGAGGTCTTGAAAGAGAAGTGGACATATATATTTTGAGATCCTGAACGAGGTCGTCAACCGCTGTTCACTTAACCTCTACACTGAAATAAAAATCCCCAAACTAGGAGTGGTCTTCAAACCCTAAATTTGAGATCTTGAAAAAGAGTAAAGAAAGAGCAAAAGAGAGATATGCTTTTGAGGTCCTCAACGAGGTCGGTAACCACTCTAACCTCTAAAGTGAAATGCCAAACCGGGGGTGGTCTTCAAACCCTACACTTGAGATCTTGAAAAAGAGAAAACATGTACTTTGAGATCCTGAACGAGGTGTAAGATCCCTCCTTTTTGCTAGGAGGGATCTTTACAACATTGTAAGTGTTGGTTTTGTGACCATTGCCTTCACCCTCTTGAACCGTGGGACCCCTCATTACACTTTCGGTACCATCTAAAAGCCCTTGACAAGGTGTTGTAAATGTTTGTTGTTTCGTAATTTTCAAACCAACGTATATTGAATTTAGAATGTTTTTTTTCATTGGAAAATTCATTAAAAATTACAATAATTTGTTTTTCATGGCTAGAAATTAATTGTTTATGATCACGACTTACCCCTTTTGTAAAGAATTGGTTCAATTTTTCCTTGGTTGTTTTTGTTTCATTTTGAGATGTAACCTAGCATGGGTTTCTTTAACACTTTCAAACCTTTCTTTATTATTTCTTTTGTTTTGTTTTGTTTTGTTTTACACTCCTTTTATTTTCTATAACAATTTTTTTCATTATAGATGCCAAACGAACACTGAGAAAAAGCTTGCTTGGTTTTGAATTTGAAAAACAAGAATCACAAGAAGTTTTGTAGCAAATCTTCAATTTGAAAATGAAGACAAGATATGAAATTACCTTGAAAAAGTGAACAAGATCCTCAGAAGAAAAATCTTAAAACCCCTTCAAATCCCTCCTATAATCTAGCAAAAAAGAAATTACAAAGGTTAAAGAAATAGCAATGAAGGTTGGATGCAAAGATGGAGCTTACACACAAAAGAGGATGATGATAGCAAAGTAACCATGACAAACTTTAGGGCAAATGTATTATTATTTTAAAAATAAACTTTCAAAGAGAAGATAAGAAATCTTTGTATTTCTTTACATAGACGAAGGGTTTGCATTGAGACTTTAGGAATTTCAATCCCTCTAACACTTGGGCCAATGGTGCTTGAGTTCACACTTGGACCCATAAGGAATCTTGTTCAACTTGCTTCATATTTTGGCCAAGAACACTTAAGCCATTTCAAACAATCAATGATTTTTTATCCTATTGATCGTTTTATGTTTGCCTTCTTACATCACATAAAAAATGCATGGGATAATTCCCATTGACCATCTTATTTATCCTTTAGTATTATCACCATTCCCATTACATGGGGAATGCTTTTGGCACTCCCAAACCATGGGGCCAATCACTATGAACAACATTACAAAAGGTTTAATACAATTGGGCCAATTCATTCAGATCTACGCCCTCCCTCCAGCCCCTCCCTTGGGTGTTCTTAGTACCGCTAGAAAACCTTTGATGACTAGAGGTGCATGAGAATGTTTCATAATTTTTAGACCTATGATGCAAAAGTTATTGAATTTTGAGTATTTTCATCAGCAAAAATTCAAAAAAAAATCTTTAGGAAATTTGGGGTGCAATCTTGGTATCCTAAGAAAGCCTTTAGTGAGTATGGCTACATGGAGATGATTTCATCATTTTCACAACTATGTGTGTGAAAGTGATTGAATTTTGAGAAAATTTTGTCATTGCAAATTAAATAATGATTTTAAAACCAATTTTTAGGAAAGTTGGATTCCACATGAACATATATACTTTATAAAAGTATGTTACAATAGATGCTCAATTGATAGAGGCAACACTAATATTCATGAATATGAGGTGACCCCCAAATACATCATGAAATTCCTATGAGTGCCTTTCAATTTGATTGAACCCACTTGTTGAATGGTTGAAAAATCAAAGCAATGTAGGAATGAGCTATGTACACTTGTGAAATAATTGACATATGACTAGCAAGGGGGCTTGTGGGGGGACCATAGTTTGGACATCAACATTGACAACATGAATGGGGATGGATATCAACTTAGAGGGATACCATAGGGAACATGAATTGGGAGCACGTAATACAAATGTGCATCTTTTACAAAGGTTTGGAAGATTGTTGGAAATATTACACAAATTTTGCACCTCACATGAATTGATGAATGTAGGAGGGGTTTTTTTAAGGAAATATAACACTCCCCAAATTTCTTTGTTCACATGGGTTCAAAGAGCAAAGAAGTGTAACACAAGAGTCAATGAATAATAAACTACACATTGTAAAACCTATTTGAGTTTTGATTGAGATATTACCTATGGGTACAACCACAAGCAACGTTTTTTTTTGTTCTTTCAAATTTTGTACTAATGAATTCAATCTCATAGGTTTTTGTCTTTTAAACGATGACTTGAACAAGGTCACATTGTCATAGATTGTTATTGAAATACCAAAGTACCTTTGCAACTTCAAAATTAATTATATCATTTTTTGAAATGTTGGAGAAAAAAAACTCAAAGAGAAATTTTTTTTGAAGGAAAATAGAGAATCTTTTATAATGTTCTAGAATACTAGTCTATTTTCAAATATAATTATTATTCGACCCTGAAATCTTGAATTTGCCATCGTATTATGGTAGTCAAGGTATTGTTGGGTGTTGAAGTGAGAAGGAACAAGGAACACCAATTCAATATTTCCATTTTAGGGCAATCATCTTTGTTAGATTCTTTGTTGACAATCTTGGTCTTCTTTGTATAAGCAAATTGTGTGCCCTATTTCTTCACCCTACAACTCCAACATTCAACAATGTTATGTAAAATCTTTTTCTATTTTAGCCAACAATTATAGAAAAACTAAATTAACAAATGATCATATTTTACAAGTATATGTGATAGTTTTAGATTCTCTCAATTTATCATTTTAATCTTCCAAACCATTGGGGTGAACAACATTATTAGACTCACACCTGTTGGGTTTCAAGCCAAAACTCTCGAGTTTTCCCCCTACCAAAAAACAAAGGGAACTCATGATAAATAACTCACATGTCACAACTTTTATATTTTAGCTAGTCGTCATGCTTTTGATATGAATGAAGAAGATTGGCACTTCTAACTATGGTTAATCCATTTTAATTTTTTAGATCTCAATGAGAGAGGAGGGCATTGTTCTTGTTTCAAGGATTACATTAATCACCAATACAATATAACTTATACAGAGGCTAAGATGAGAACAAATACTCCTTGCATGACATGATTGAAAAATCAGATTTTGAAATGCTCCATCCCATGATTTCTACAAATTGCATGTGCACAAATAATTCCTATTTCCCACATCAAAGTTTCATGTTACACCCTCACATTCATAGAACATTTCGTCTTCAATCCATCAAAGATATCTAGAACTAGTAAGAGTAGCTCCACACCCACCCCCAAAATTTGGGCATGTGTACTTGTGTTTATCACATCCAACATACAATGTCAATTATTTCCCCCATGTTATTTTTAAACATGAAAAATTGGACAATGAAAAGTTATAGACTATTTGAATGCCAAACTCTTGGGCCAATAGTTATAGCCGATTGATAAAAATTAGTCATTTTGTTTTACTAGTCATCTTGGAGGGCACTATGCCCAAGACATATCTGTAGGTCCAAAGTGCAAATCAAGTTTCACACTATTGAAAAAAAATTATACTTCATCGAAAATAGTTTACAAAAGCCATTGGCAAAGATGCTTTATCATTACATAATTTTTTCCCATTGTGATTTCACATGTTGTGCATAGCCAAATGTGCTTAAAGCCTTTCATGGTTTTAAAGTTCCATGGATGAAGATTTCTTACACAGTGCAACTTGTCTTGTCCAATATTATGATTAAAAAGCTTCCTTAAAATACTTAGAAAACTTGAGGTAGGTTTTTATGGTACCTTAGTGTTAACTTCAGTTAAATGGACACCACTTGCATTGATAGCTAGAAACATTTGTAGAGGCATTCCTGGATCCGTGCTTTGCTATCCAATTCACCACCCATCCCACCAAATGTTTTCACTTCCATGTGGGTGTGTTAGCATTTAAAATTAATCAATACACAAATTGCCAATCTTTCAATAATATGCTTTCTCAAAAAACTCAAAAAAGTAACCAAAAAATTATTATAATTTTGAGATTAGTTACAGTTGAGAAACATTTTTTTATAATAATGTACATGTACAGTTGACTTGCCTCAACAAAGAAAAAACAAGACCCATAAAGAGGGCAACAACTTTGCAAGAACTCCATATAATCTTGTCTACATTCAATGAAGTTCTTCCCTGCTGGTAATGCATCTAGGGTCTTGAATATTGCCTTGATCCATCGCTTATCCCTACCTTGAATGAACTCTTTGGCCCCAAATGTTTCAGCTTTCAATTCTCTATTCCATTTGTCAACAACAACAATATCCTCTTAGTGTCCATTCCAATTTAGCCCAATAGAGTTCTTATGCCTACTTATAGGTGTAAATCCATCCCACTCTTTAGGAGTAAGTAAGTGTCCAATCCTTCCTCTTTTTTGAAAAGGATATCCATGAAGATAAGGTGCCCTCCAAATACACTAGGAGTTTTCTAGCATAAGCATTTAAGCATTAGTTCTTATAATGAAAAGGAATTTTCAAGTGTTAATTGGCTTTCATAAGAAGTTGCAGCCTTTTTGTGACCTTGCATGGTGAATGAAGAAATGAATCATAGTTGGTCAATGAGCTTAGTGTCATTTTCTTCTTTAAAAGGCGATGAACTATGAATATTTAAAGGATTGCATGGATTAATAGGTGTACGTGATTTGTTGTTTTGAGATATTTGAACCATAATTTGCTCTTAATTGGAGTGCCCCCAACATCAAAGCATCAACCTCCGCAAGAGTAAAAAATCCTGTCACCACTTCATGCACTGCCTAACAATCCCAACTCCATTCCAACAAAGCTAATCATGGATCCTTTCACATATATTATAACACCATGCTATCTAAGGGAGGCCATGTTTCAAGTAGAGAATCATTGGCAATTGTTCACCCTCACCACTAAGAATTGATGTAATATTCCTAATTTGGGTTCCCAACTTAAATGTAATTCTTGTCAAAATTTTGGTACTGAACTTATCTATTCAAATGAATGTAATCAAAGTGCAGTCTTGATGATAGGAAGTTGGAACAAAGTTTTTTTCAATTTGGTGATATCAAACATTTGGCAATAGTTTCCCAAAAACTAGAAAAATTACTCAAATTCACACTAAATGAATGCACATTTCCCAATTTTGGGGTTGAAAAAACCATAAAATTTGTCTAAAGAAATCCAAGGTATAGGATTGTCTTTATAATAATTTAATACCTGAAAATAGTCAAAAGACAAAACCATGGCCTCAATTGCAGTGCTTGGAGATGCAACATTGCACTTCAAAAAAAGCTTCCGTTTCATTATGAAGATGGGTTTTAGTTCACTTGTGTTAGCTTGTTGAGAAATATTTAAATCTTTAGTGAGGCCTCCATTGCTAGTTTTCTCAAGACCAACTTGATTGTTTTCCACATTTTGGCAACTCGTGGTTAGACCATGATTCCATCTTGCCATTGAATCTGTTATATATTCTCTTGAAGAAAGGAGGGTTTCAACTGAAAGCAAATCATAGATGCATCAAATGTCATGTCAAGAAATCTCCCACATATGGTTTTTTTATCAAATAATATTGTCTTTTTTAATATGTTTGTCCATTTGAACTTCTTGATCAAATTTGCAACAAACAAATAGAAACCACAATAATTTTGTTTTTGATGCTTGTTTAGTGGTGAAAATAAAGATATGCGATTAAATCAAAGTCATGTACATATTTTCTTTTAGAAAATAAAAAGTGAAAGCATCATGATAAATGATTGTGAAAACATGGTTCTCAACATGGTTCAATTCTATTGAATTTTATATATGGAAGCTTTGTAATATTGTGGATCCATGATCCTGCCTTAGGTTTTAGGTGCATATTTCTTAGTACTCTACTATAAAAACGTGAAGAATCAACTTTGTGACATAGAACCAAACTTCCAATGTGATTATAAGCAAAAGAAATGGTAAGCACCACATAGTCAAATAGACAAGGTACCTCATAGAGCTAAGTAGTCAAGTATAATTTTCATGCATTTAGATTTAATGGAGATGGGTCTCAATAAATTAATCAAATTTTCTTTTCCACATTGCAAAAAATAAAATAAACAACTAATTCAATGGTACTTTAGATTTTAAGGTCCTCAAATGAAGTGCAAAGGAGACCTCCATTCATGCCGATATGGAAAATGCCATAGTACTTGGCCTCCAAGAGACCAATCTTTTTTACCATTTCCATTGTCAATTCTTCAGCTGTGCTCATTGGATCAATATTTTTAATCTGTAATATTCATGCCCATTGTGAAAAGGTGAGTTCAAATATACCAATTCCTTTAACAAGATCAAATGTTCATTGTGTTTTCTTTTCTAGTAAATTTTATCTTTTTTTTACAAAAATATCTTGGAATTTTTGGGCAATTTTTTGATATTTCAAAACTGATTTTTAAAAAAAAAATTCAAAAAATTTGATATTGGAAATTTTTGTTTTTCTTCTGCAATTGCAATTAATTTTTCTAATCATTGGGGGAAAAAATCGAATTTATACTATTCAAAAATTGAAAAGAAAAAAAAGGAAAAAAGAAAAAAATTGATCCTCATCCTCAATTGTGAATAACTTGTTGGAAATATCAAGCATATGAAGTGGAAGAAACCTGGCAATTTCCACCTGGAATAAAAAAATGGATATGGATGTATTCCTTGTTCTGTAAAAAACAAAGTTATGTTAGCTCTAGGGATGAATTTACAATTCACAATTTATCAAATTTTATCATCAAGACATAATTCATAAAATTGTGATAAAAGGTATGAGGAATACATTGGCCCAAGCTCAAGTATCAAAAGCTTGGCCCCAATATGTTTATAAAGTATAAATGTCCAAGGCATGCCCAAGATTCTACATCATGTTGATATAGTAGCATGTGCCATGTTTGAAACCTGCAATTTTTTTTGATACCTACCCCAAAACTAGAGTTAAATGAATGTCGAAAATGCATTAAAAGGCCTTGCCATTGTGCTCAAGGCCACATGGCTACCCCTAGCTAACCACTATACAATAAGAACATGATCATAGGAAATATGCATGCATATGTTTTACATGCAATGCCAAATGCACAATATACATGCCATGGATAGGATGTGTGCATGTATGGAATGGGGACATGGGTGGTATTGTGACTAAACAACATGTGCCTTACTAACCAAGTGAGAACCTCTTGGACAATGGCAAGGACTTTTAATGTATTTAGGAAGTTCATTTATGCAACATTACATTTTTCATAATGGCGGAAATACAAAAGTCAATTGGAATATGAGGAGTGGAAAAAAAGACCTCAACTGCCTTGATTTCTTTTGGTAAAGGAAGAAATTGCCTAGGTCCATTTTGAGTTAACTTCTTCATGCGTTTTAGACAATAAGATGCCATACAAATTAAATTACAAGTATGTTGGTCTTTGGACATAAATGTTGCCCCCTTAAATCCATCTTCAGCCACCTAGAGATAATCAACCAATTATCATGAGTTTCCTATAAATTTATTATTTTGATATTCATAACCCTTTTTGTCTAAAGCATCATAAAACATTGATATGCATATTTACCCATTTTGAAAGCATAATTAACATGAAAGTTTAACCATGGTTTGCTAAAATAGATGTACAATGTTTTGCATAAAACAAGTTTTAAGGTTATAGAGGCTAAGGATTAAGGTCACACAATAAGCTTTAGATGAGCTTCCAAATATAGCTTCAAGATAGAAGATGGTGTTAAAATGCCACAACAAAGTGCCAATGCTTGCCATCCTTTTTGACAACTCAACCTGTGTTATCTTTTCATCACCCATTAGCAATATTTCATAATTAGAATTATTCATTGCAATATGAATTTTGTCATTTTTTGTCTTACATTCAATAATATCTACTACATCTTCATTCACACCAATAATAGACATGGCAATTTCTTGAAATGCTTAACAAGTCAACTAGTTGAAAGTTTATATAATAACCCAAAACAACATGATTGTTTGTACCCATGAAAGGTCATTTGAATCATTCAACCATTTGGGGTCCATAGGATGAAGTTTTGCCTCTTGGGGTTGTAGTGGACTTGCTTGCAAATTTGAAAGAATATTTCATCAGACAAGTTTGTATGCTTCATCCCCATGGATAAAATTTGGCTTACATGATAAAAATTGTCATATTTTGATGGTAAATCTCCCATGTACGCCATCAAATCTATTTCCATCAACCTCAATTTGACACACAATTAGATTTAAAATGTCAAGTAAGGCTTTGATTTCCCTTATTATCATAGTTGTTACATATGGATATAATGTGACACATAATTTTGAAATTTGGGGAATTTTTCCATGTGACTAGAAGGATCCCTAAAGAAAATGAATATTAAATGGAAATTTTGGAGATGAAAAGAATGTAAAGCTTACGTGTAAACACAGTGGTGGCAATACATCCACTTTGCACATACTTAAGTAGTGGTGCTTTCAAAGGTTCCTACCACCCACACATTTTTTGGTCATGAATTCTATTATATATATCATCATGGTCAACTTGTCAATGTGCACTAAATTATTTTCTATAAAAAAATGACTTAAAATAAATAGGAATTATAAAGTTATGCCTTAATGAATTGGAGAATGTTATCTATTGTCTCCCCATAGTTGAGATTGCAAAATTGTGTTGCAAATTGTTGGAGAGGAAAGCCATCAACAACTTCCAACAATCTTGTGTGTAGTTTCAAATCCATATGACTCAAATCATTACAAACTTGAATTCTTCCCCTAATAAATAAACAACACTATTTAGCACTACAAATCATAAACATTGCATATTTGTGAAGAATGATATAATTGAAATTGTGTAAAAAAAATAATACTATTTAACAATTTGAAAAAAATGTGTCATTAAAAAATTTGCACAAGACAATCATACTTTGAGTTGCATATTTGAGCATCATTTGCCATTGTTGACCCAACAAATTGATAATCCTGTACTGTAAACATGGATAACAAACCATGAGGACCCCAAGGTGAATGGTTCTTATTTTGGATGATTGTCATTTCCAATTTGATCACAACTTAAAGTGTGCAACAACCTTTGAATCTTTCCTATGTGGGTTTTGAAAGTTCGAAGATTACTTGTGTTGAACAATTTGAACTATTATCATTACTTGGGTTCATATGGTTTATTTGGATTTGGTGGTTGCTTCCGCATTTGTGTTTTGAAAAACTTGGTTCAAATTTATCCATAACACAATAATCACCACCCTTGCCATGGCCATGTTGTTTTTCATGCCATCCTATGGATGTGGCAAAAGGTATTTCTTCCAAAGTACTTTCATCTTCAAGTCTTGCCTTTAAGATATTGTCATTACTTGGTGTTTGATCCTTGTGATTATAAAAAATACATTGTTGTATAGAAGTGGTGTTATTGTTGCCAATAAAATTGTCCCCTTTTGTCAAATAAGGCATTGAAATAGTAGTAATGTGTAACGAACCAAGTGCATTCAAGTTATCCAACTCCAAGCAATGTAAACAATATTTAGATTCTGAAGATATGGCATTCAACAATGTGCTATTAGTTTCTAATGAAATTGTTGTTTTACATTCTTCATTTTCATGGTGCCAATTGTGCGGTTCAATTCCACATTTTGTTATTTCAAGACATGTAGCCAATGTGCCAATGTCTTGATGATTTGAAATTTCTTGCTTTGGTTCCATTACATGTTTAAGATCCAAATGTTCCTTTGGTATCACAACATTTTGAGTGCTTGAAAATGATTGTTCTGGTGCACACACACATTGCAAATGTTCCACCAATGCATCATCTTGAGAATGTAATAAGTCTTGTTGTTGTTCTTGTAATTTTTCAAATTGCAAAATTTGTGACAATGCACAATTTTGATGATTTGAGATATTGACTTTTGAAACTTCCTTTTGTACATTTGAAGAAGGTTGTAAATCATCATGTTCTCCTTTCCTTGATGATGTAGTTGGAAATGTATTAAGGAGTTTTGGAAAATTTTGTTCACCTAAAGAATTAAGGGGCACCATTGCAATTAGAGGTGGTGCAATCACATGTGTGATCATTTCAAGTGGGGACTTATCCAACGTTGTAGGTGGGAACATTGGTGCCTTTGTAGTTATATTAGGTGGGAAGTGTTTTGTGGGTGTAAGTTCTTTTGTAGACAAGAACATTGGTTCTTCCATCACCCCTCCCATTGAAGATTGCAATATTGTGTTTGATGTAGGTGGGAAATTTTCATAATTATTTACTTGGGCATTTGGTACAAACTTTCTCATAGATGGAAACACTTTTGGTTCTTTCATCACCTCTTCAATCAAAGGTTGTACTATTGTTGCCAATGATGGTTGGAACATCCCATTTTCTAATTGAGTTTTGGTTGTAATTTCTTTCGTAGAGAAGGACATTGATTCTTGCATTGCTTTTCCTTCAATCTCTCCCATTGATGGTTTTAATATTAATGCCTTTGTTGGTGAAACCATATTAGTTTTTAATAATGTTTTTGGTGTAAGTTCTTTTGTCAAAGGGGACATGGATTCTTCCATCAAACCTCCTTCAACAACTTCCTTTGAAGGTTTTAATATTGTTGCACATGTTGGTGGGAACATTTCATTTTCAACTTGAGTTTTTGGTGTAAACTCTTCTTTAGTGAAAGACATTGATTCTTCCATTGATCCTTCTTCAACATCTTCAATTGAAGGTTGTAATATTGTTGGCAATGTTGGTGGGAATATTTCAATATTTAGTTGAGTTTTTGGTGTGAATTGTGTTATAGATGGGAGCACTGGCTTTCCCATCTTTGGATTTTGTAACGTTGTTGCCATTGTAGGTGGTAACATTTCATTCAATTTGTGATCACCTTGGAACATATCATCAACAAGGTGGGGTTCTCGAGTACCTTGTGGAACTCCTTGTGGAAACAATATTTGTGCCTTATTAAATGGAGGTATTTCGTGAATTTCTTCAACTTCTAAAATAGATTTGGGCAAGTTTGTTAATGGTGACATCCCACCATCAATTAAGACTTGTGAATTCAATGATGGTGGGATTGATGTTATCAAATTTGGAGAATGTGATGTTGAAATTGGAAATGTATTATTTGTTGATGGATATGACAAGATTGTAGTTAATGGCGTTACATCCGTTGGTGGTGATCTTGAACTTGAAAGTTGAATAGATGTTACTAAATGCGGAGATTGTGATTCTAAGGAATCAGATGTATCACTTGTTGGTTGATCTACATATATTGTACGTGGGGTAATATCAACTATACCATCTTCCAAGAAACTTGAAGGTTGGACCAATACCATCAACTTTGGAGCTTGTGATTTGAATGTTGAAAATATATCATCTAATGGTTGATCCCCATGAGACTTTGAAACAAGGAATGACTCAATCATTTGTTGAGTTTTTGATTGTTGTGGTGCCATTTTTGGAATCATGAAACTTGCAATAGTTTTAGTTTCATGAATATTAGAAGAACTTGCAATTGTGGTAGGGATTGTTGATGTTTTCTTAAGAATTCTTGTTGGGTCTTTAGACACCATAATATCTTCAATTAGTTGTTGAGTTTTGGAAATTGGACCAATGTATGTCATTTGCCCATGCTCATCCCCACTGTCGTCATAATTCAAACCTAGATTTGAAGATGAAACATTCTTGGGTTTCATTTTTTCCTACAAAATTTCAAAAATTTACATCAAGAATATATATATATATATATATATGTACAAATTCACTAGGGCATGTAATTGAGATCATATTTTTTATGGAATATAATAACCATATTTATGATCCTAGATCTTAAAGCTCTTTCCTAAAACAAATGAATATGAAAATCCATAGTTAATCTTCAAGTTGAATAAAGCTTTATCAAAATGAAATGTCTTTAACCTAAAATCACACAATTGCCAAGGCATTTCACCTTCTTAAGTCGATTGCAACAAGAAAACATAAGTTCCAATTGACCACCAACAAAAGAAGATTTTGAAAGTATATGAATTTCCAATGTTACACATTCCAACAAACTTATGAGAGATTTGACTAAGAGGTTAGGAAAGTTGTGTGCATAGAATTTGGGATAAAGTTGGTACTGGAATCAAAAGGTGTTTACATGAACAAACAAGAAAGAAACATATTGAACCAAGATACTGATCATGTCTTGGTTCATTAACATTCGTTATATTTTTCATAAATCTATACCTATTACATATAACTAGTGGGTGCCCGTGACCTTCGGCCACCTTGGTTCATGTTTTAGAAACTTTTAACTTTTTTATTTTTATTTTAATGTATTTTTTATTTTTTTTTATTGTTTTATA
>Ga0209208_10007152_pt1 | contig 15232 bp, 9 predicted proteins | sample S1TSphfallax_3_FD_187694 | JGI IMG/M metagenome (GOLD analysis project Ga0209208, IMG submission 187694) | Host-associated microbial communities from peat moss isolated from Minnesota, USA - S1T2_Fd - Sphagnum fallax MG (SPAdes) (version 2) | ecosystem: Host-associated > Plants > Peat moss >...
TTGGCATTCTTGAAAAGCTCTGAATGCATAAGGTGCACACATTGGTTTTGTGACATTTCACTAGAATAAAATAGTCATTTGCAACCAATCTTTGCAATTAAAAGTTATCGTTTGCAACTATATTTACAATTTTGAGTTGCAAAAATTGGTTACATTTACAACAATTGTTATTCTAGTGTTTGGAACCATGTTACACAAGTTATTGAATATTGAACATTTTTTGTAATGACAATTGAATTAAATCAAATGAAAAAAAATAGTGGAATCTAGGTGCATTCTTGGTAATATTGGAAAAATCTTGAATGACGAGGATAATGGAATTTTTTTCATAATTTTTAGACCTAAGGTGCATGAGATATTGAATTTTGAATTATCTTTGTCCCTGAAGTTTCAAATAAATTTTAAAAATCAGGTTTTGAAAAAAAAATCAGTTCAATAATGTGTTCACACTTAGAGAAACATGTTTACCATACAACCCAACTAAGATTTCCTTTCATATTTGGATCTTCAAAAATTGAATATATACCTTGCATAATAATGTTCATATGTTGAGTTCACCTTATATTTATGTAATGGGTTCACACTTGGACCAATGGGGCATGCCACACTATTTACCTTGCAAAACAATGTTTATATGTTGAGTTCACACCATGTTGGGCAAATATCACATTACAAAATTCCATTGGATCTAGTTTTCAAAATAGATTTTGAAAATTGAACTAGTTATGTAGTATTTTTTAAAGAAAAACCCATTTCAAATATCCAAAAAGGATATCAAATACATTTTTATAATATTTCACCAGTTTTGAGAATGTCAAATATATAATCAAACAATATCTATTGCATATTCAAGTTAGTTTTCATAATCCGGATTAACTTTTTTCAAACCTAATTAAAAGCTTTCAAAAACTTAGGATACTTCATCTACCTACCTTTAATAATTCACTTTCTAGCCCTATCAACTACCCTACACCCTACACCTTACCCAAAACCTTTTCCTTTACCACCATACCTACTTGATATGGAGATCTAGGTAATATTATGATATTCTTCCTAGGTAGGATTCTGATATCCTATCTAGATTTCAAGATTTGAAATCTAGATTCTGCTCCAGATATCACAAGACCATAACCTTGAGATATTTCATCAATTATGAGATCTCTGGACTATTGCCTCGTCTTAGGTCCTTTATTTTGAAAATGTCCCCACCCTAGGGCTTTACCCTACACATAGTGACTTCTAAATCAGTTAAGCCCACAAATAATTGTATTTAGTTGACCAAAATTACTCTTATTTCCCAAAAGGATCACTCCTCAAAATGGTCCTCTTTTTTCTTTTGTTAAATTCAAATTAGTCATATTATTAGCCAATCACATAGTTACTCCATGTAAAATGAATCCCAAAACAACAAACCTCCCAAATTAGCCTTATTTCCAAAAAAGGTGAACCCCAAAATTCCTCTTATTCCCCAAAAGGATTTACCTTCAAAGTAATCTTACTTCTCAGAAAGAATGAACTCCAGATTAATCTTATTTCCCAGAAGGATTAACCCTAAAGTGATCTTATTTCTCAAGATGAATTAACCCCAGATTGATCTTATTTCCCAAAAGGATTAACCCTCAAATTAGTTCCCACTAGTCAAAATAAAATTTATGAACACAAAATAGATTTCAAGTTGAGAGGGGGAGAGAGAGAGAGGCTACACATGAGAAAGCAACAGATTGGGTGGATGAGAGAAACAGACTCAGCAAGAGAGCAAGGGAAAGAGAGAGAGAGAAAAGAACAAATCAGGTCTCAAGATCTCAAATTGGCAGGAGTTAGGTGGCTTCACTAGCGTCCAAAATTTCTTGCAGGCGCCGTAGGCCTCCTGCACGAACACTGGTCACTAACTGCCTCGTTTTCAAACGTTTCAGATCCGGAGAACCGCCGGTTTTGGATAGATCAAACCCTTGAAAGAACCGACAGGTTTCAAAGAAGAACCGGTGGTTATTTTATTAACTCAAAAAAACTTGTGGACAATGGGTTATACATTAAAAAAGGGGTATTTGATAGTTCTGAGAATTGTGATTATGAATTTTTAAAATCGCCATGATACCCAGCAGGGGTTTGTGCAGTTCATAATACCCGCCCAACAAAAGTCTACATCGCCAGTGAGTCATAGGTGTTCTCAGGACTCTACCAAGACGTCATCGATATATTTACCTCCAAATCGGTAGGGGGCCAACCTTCAAGATTCGCAAATAACCAAAGTTGCAATAATTAGGAATAGGTTTCTAAAGCTCGTAGCATCTACCCTACGAGGTAGATTCACACATGTCAAACCCATGGTCCCATGCCCGACACCCACCTATGTATAACATATCTACCTCTCTACAATATACTTTTTTTCGACTCTGGATTTATTTGCTATTGACCATCCATGTCGCTTCCTTCTCCCTCAAAAGGCTCAAGCTACTGTGATCATCATCACCCATGTCACCAAGTAAAGATGACTTGTGCAACATGATTGTCTAAATATGGACACTGGGTGAAATCAGCAAACAGGAAACGTGTGGATGTAAAACGAGAATCGTGGCAACGATGGAGCCTGGACGGAACCAATAAAACACGTTTACAGACTTACATTGCCAACTCTATCCTCAATTATGAGATGGAAATCGAGCACTTGGGTCGAAGACAGAGATGAACGAATGGTTGAGTGCGCACAGAATCGGTAAACGTGTACCTGCCGTCAGTGCTGGCACAATCCTTCTAGGAAGTTTTAGGGGAGGAGAAAACAAATAAGAAAGATATGTGAAAAGAAGAGTTTAAGAAGAAATGGGAGCAAAAGAGTAAGAGAAGAGTGTGGAAATTTCAGGGAGATTGTGAAGCGGAAACGCATCAATATGTCTAGAGAGCTATAGGAAGGATCAGGTTCTGTGAATCTATGTTGTGATGGAGACACTTTATAACATGTATGCTCTTGAGAGGGTAAATGACTTCTAGCAGGTTTTAGGAGAGCAGAAAGTGAAGAGAGAACATATACGAGAGGAGTTAATGAATGGAATTTGAGTGGTTGGAGATATGGAAAATTCATTCTCTCAACATAAGAGAAAAGATAATGATGTTTCACAAGGGCCACCAAAAAAAAGAAAAGGAGATGTTACGCGTAACCCTGGTGTGATCAACACACCTCCAGTCCTGGGTGAAAATGCTCCTTCAAGCTCTAGACAAGGCACCCATGTGGTGAGTCCTCTTGATTTTATGATTGAACTTGTTTTGCACAACTCTTTTTCTTGGGTTTTCTGAAGCTACATGTTGAAATTTGATATTAGTTTATGAGCTTCCTTGTTGAATACTAATAATTTTGCTTGCTTTTCCGTTGCATCGTTTAAATCAACCAATGTGAAATGAAGTGATATCAAGACAAACTCTTACATTTGGGATTCATTTTGCTATAACAAGTAAAATTGGTGAGAGGAAACTTTGTCAATTGGCATTGGCTATGTTCATATATAGAATGTGTAAAGATTGCAACTTCGATGTAGATTGTGAGGAACTCCAAAGTGGTTTAAATCCAACAATATAATTCTTAAATAATTTTCTTGGACATTACTCTTGTGATTGTGTCTTAATCCCTTAAGAATTGCAACCCTTGGTGGCCAAAATTTGTGGAAAAAGAAGTGAAATGAAAATAATTAGATTAATTAGGTGGTTTTAATTAAAGAACTTAGAATTTGAAGATTTCAATTTTTAGCATTAGTCCTTAAATTTATTGGCTAATATTCCATCATACCGTTATGTGATGATAGTCAATTATTGAATTATATTTTGAAACTTACTTTGCATGTAAATGATCTTTTTTTGTGATTCACTTGACTTTTTGAAAGAAAATAAACAAGCCTCAAAAATTTACGAATATGGGAATGGAATCAAAATTTTAATTTTAATTATTTGGCAAGATGAATATGGTATTGTTTAATTCAAAGATTATTGTCTTGTTGTACTTTACATTTTCAATTAACTATATGTATTTTGTCAAATATTGTGATCGTACATTTCATGAATCTTGCATTTTTTAAATTTAATATGCGATCAAATTATTTTCAAGACTTATTTGATGAATCTCGTTGACATTTCTTTTGTTTTCTTTTGTAGAAATATCCAGTGCATGATTTAAATCCTGATTGTACTTCAAATAACCCGAATTTGACCATAATTTTCTTCCATGGGATTGCTTATGGGATTGATGATGATTGGAAACAAACATGGACAACACGCCCCATCGATGGTAAACAAGAATGCATATGCTGGCCACAAATGTGGATCCCAAAGGACTTGAATGACAATGTCAAAATTTTGTCACTATCATATGATTCTAATGTTGTGGCAAGTGTTCACAATGATGTGACTGAAATTGGCAAAAACCTCATTCAAAGCTTGGTTACAGATTCAAGGTGTGACAATTTCCTTATTTGTGGGCATTTTCTTTTTCATTGTGTGTTTCAATTAAAAATAATTGATTGTATTTTGACATCTTTGAATAGATTGTTCATGTGGAGCAGTATTGTGGTACACATTAAATCTTGAACACTTTGGAACTTTCAAATCCATTGAAGAGAACATGAAATGGTGTTTTGGTGTTAATTTTCATGTTGAGATGAATTATTGACAAAGTTTATGTTCACATTATCAAGTCATGGGAATCCACTTTGGTTGTAATGACAATTTGTGACAAGAACTTTTTGAAGTTTCATATTCGGCACTTGAACTAAATTCAATTACCTATATAATTCATTGAATTTGAATCCACTTTGTACCTATATTTAATTTCAAAACAAATGTATCTTACTTCCAATTTCCTACATTCTATTATTTGAGTTAGATTGTCAATGTAACACATAAAACCTTATCTATACATTATCATTTTGAATGGAATTCCTACATGCTTGTGCATAATAACCTATTTACCCACATGTGATTGGAACGATTTATAGGTAAATTTTCAAAAGAAAATGAAAACTGAAAAAAATAAAATACAAACATATATGTTATGGACTTATGGCTTAGGTTGTTGTGTTAATTGAAAAATTGCACCATATACAATATATGATGTTGTGACTATTTGTACATGTACATTACCATTAAAAATGTTGCTGATGCATTTTTGATGTATTTTGAAATATTTTGTAGGTATGAAACTCTTTGGGACGGACCAGTGGCAATGGTTGCTTATAGTTTCGGAGGTCTTGTCCTCAAAAGCTTGGTGGTTGAAATGCACAAACGTGTGTATCAAAAGCAAACAAATAATTTGGATGTTAAAGCACAAAATTGTTGTGAGAAAATTTTGAAAAATCTTAAAGGTGTGGTGTTTTATAGTGTACCACATGCCGGTGGTACCCAAGATCTATCAAAGTATTTCAAGTGGCAATGTCAACAAATCACCAAGGATACAACCCCATCAGGTTTTTTGAAAAATATGGAATCCTTTGACCCAACAATGGAGCAACTTTCAATAGATTTTAACAAATCTATTTGCGAAGACATCAACATCTATGCATTTGTTGAAGGATTACCTATTGATAATGAATGGGTAAAATTTTCATCTAAACATATTGACTATCCAACTAAGTTCCATAGTTGAACATTTTTTATGTTACAAAAACTTGTGTTGGTTTAACTTTTGAAACTAGTAGCGTTAGTTGTGAAATTGGTCTTAAGTTTTCCCTTATTTGTCCATGAATCCATTGCAACATGTATTCATAGAAAAAATTGCAAATTCTTTGTGAATAGAATTTCAATTGAAAGAAACACCTTTGTAGTTTTATTTTAAATTCATTTGTAACAAGGTTAAATGAAGTTATGTTACAAATTTATTTGATTTATATAGTTTGAACGTAAAATTTAAGTTATTGTTCCAATCATCATTTGGTTACTACATTACATTTGACAATTTGCATATTAAGATCAATCCAATCAAATCAAGGAGTTCCAACTAAAATAACTTTTGCATTTGTATAGGGAATTTTAGTGCCAACGGCTTCAGCTGTTCGATTATCGAACAATAACTATTACAAAGTCGAAGATGCTAATCACTTGACAATTTGCAAGCCACCATCAAAGGACCATTTAAGCTATTCCAAATTATTGGAATGTTTGAAAATTTTTATGAAGGTAAATAACAATGGTTTTAGTTTTTGCAATTATGTATGTTCATCTATTTTGACTGCAAACATTACATCATTTCACTTAAATTGCGTGCCACAATTTTTAGGATATTACCATTATTTGAAATAAAATTTATTTTTTGGGTGAACTTTGACAGGAAAAAAAAAAACCAACTATGCCACCTTTGCCACGTTATGAGGTGGCGTTGGAAGATAAAGCAAATGTCGTACATAGTTTGTTACAAAAGGAATCTATTGTTGCATTGGTTGGAATGGGCGGGATTGGGAAGAGCACTTTGAGCAAAAAAGTGTATCATTTGTTCCACAACCAATATGAGAAATCTAGCTTCTTGGAGGATGTGAAATCGAAAGACATCAAGGATGTCAAAAAAAAAATTTTACAAGATTTGTGTGATAGAAAGTTACGTAAGGATGAAGATGTTGATGAATATCTTGATGAAATCAAGCAATGCATGATATCAAAAAAAGTTTTAGTGGTTGTGGATGATGTTGATACGACAAAGAACCTTGGAGACTTGCAACTTCTTATTGACAAGGATGCCACTGATGTGGATTGCAAGAGCAAAGTACTCGTAAATTGTCGAAATTGGCAAATATTGAAAAATCATGTAAGTGAGTCCGCAAAAGTAGACATGGAATTATTGAAGGAAGAAAAAGCAAGGGAACTTTTCATGGCGCATGCATTCAAACATGGAAATCGTGTGACAAATGAGTTGGAAATCATTTCTATGGATATTATAAAAGCTTGTGGGGGCCTCCCTTTAAGCCTTGAAGTATTGGGTTGTTATTTGTGTGATATTCGTGATTTGAAAATATGGAAAGGTGCATTGCACGAATTGAAAGCTGGACGAAATATAACAGGGGGCTCTGACAATGAAATGCTTTGGAAAACTTTGCGAATTTCTTATGATCACTTGAATAAGACACATCAAGACATGTTTTTGGATATTGCTTGTTTTTTTGTCGGTTTCCAAGAAAGTTCGTTTTGTCGAGTGTATTGGAATGGAGATGATTCATTTATGCTTATATTACAAAACTTGAAAGATAGATCTTTAATCAAATTGGCAGAAGATGGCAGTTTGTACATGCATGAACAATTACGAGACATGGGTCAAAATATTGCAACGGAAGTTATAATGAGTCGATTTATATGGAAACCAAATATATCTTTGCAAAAGAATCAGGTTTGAGCAACACGTGTTAATTCATTCCTATGGTATATATATTTTGTCAAATTTTGAAATGAAACCATAAGTTTTAGTTTTATTCAAGGAAATGTAATTTTTTTCATTGAAACATGACATTTGAATGAGAATTTATTTTTTATTAATGTTGACAATTGTTTATAATTTGTTTGATGTGATAGGTGGTGAAAGATTTAGAAGGCATTTCTTTTAAGGAATGTGAAGTTTTGCCTTCATTTTTCCAAAATGGCTCAAAGGAGTTTCACAACCTTAAGTTACTTGATCTAACAAAAGCTTCACCAAATATGGTGGAAAATTTCATCCAAGGTCAAGATTTGAATAACCTTCGATGGTTGTGTCTCCAAGAATGCATGATCCAAAAGTTGCCAAATAATTTGTTTAATTGTTATCACTTACAAGTACTCCATTTAACAAAATGTAATCGTCTACAATTTATTTTTGATATTTTAAGCCGTGACCTTAATATGTCAATATCTATTGATATGAAAGAATTATCTACACCTATTGGCAAATTGAATGCACTTTTAGAACTTAATCTATCAGGGTGTTCAAGCTTGCAAGAATTACCAACATCTATTGGCCAATTGAATGCACTTCAAGAGCTTAATCTATCACAGTGTTCAAGTTTACAAAAATTGCCTACATCTATTGGCCAATTGAGTGCACTCCAAAACCTTCATTTGAACTATTCGAACTTGAAAGAATTACCTACATCTATTGGCCAATTGAGTGCACTCCAAAACCTTCATTTGAACTTTTGTTCGAATTTAAAAGAATTACCTACATCTATTGGCAAATTGAGTGCACTCCAAAACCTTCATTTGTTAGCGTGTATGAGGTTGCGAGAATTACCTACATCTATTGGCCAATTGAGTGCACTCCAAAACTTAGATTTGTCAGAATGTTGGGGCTTGCAAGAATTACCTATATCTATCGGCAAATTGAGTGCACTCAAAAACCTTGATTTGTCAGCTTGTCAAAACTTGCAAGAATTACCTATATCTATCGGCAAATTGAGTGCACTCCAAAACTTTGAGTTGTCAAATTGTATGGGCTTGCAAGAATTACCTACATCTATTGGCCAATTGAGTGCACTCCAAAGCTTTAATTTGTTAAATTGTCTAGGCTTGCAAGAATTACCGACATCTATTGGCCAATTGAATGCACTCCAAAACTTTGATTTGAACTCTTGTTCAAGCTTGAAAGAATTACCTACATCTATTGGCCAATTGAGTGCACTCCAAAACCTTCATTTGTTTCACTGTTCGAGCTTACGAGAATTACCTACATCTATTGGCCAATTGAGTGCACTCCAAAACCTTCATTTGTGGGGGTGTTCGAGCTTGCAAGAATTACCTACATCTATTGGCCAATTGAATGCACTCAAAAACCTTGATTTGTCACACTGTTCGAGCTTGCGAGAATTACCTACATCTATTGGCCAATTGAGTGCACTCCAAAACCTTAAGTTGAAGTATTGTTCGAAGTTGCAAGAATTACCTACATTTATTGGCCAATTGAATGCATTTCAAAAGCTTAATTTGAAGTATTGTTCGAGCTTGCAAGAATTACCTACATCTGTAGGCCAATTGAATGCACTCCAAAAGCTAAATTTGATGGAATGTTCGACGTTGAGAGAATTACCTACATCTATTGGCCAATTGAGTGCACTCCAAAACCTTCATTTGTCAAAGTGTTCGAGCTTGCGAGAATTACCTACATCTATTGGCCAATTGAGTGCACTTGAAAACCTTGATTTGCAAAATTGTTCAAGCTTGCAAAAATTACCTACATCTATTGGCCAATTGAGTGCACTCCAAAACCTTCATTTGTCAAAGTGTTCGAGCTTGCGAAAATTACCTACAACTATTGGCGAATTGAGTGCACTCCAAAACCTTCATTTGTCAAAGTGTTTGACCTTGCAAGAATTACCTACATCTATTGGCCAATTGAGTGCACTCCAAAACCTTCATTTGTCAAGTTGTTTGAGCTTGCAAGAATTACCTACATCTATTGGCCAATTGAGTGCACTTCAAAACCTTGATTTGCAAAATTGTTCAAGCTTGCAAAAATTACCTACATCTATTGGCCAATTGAGTGCACTCCAAAACCTTCATTTGTGGGGGTGTTCGAGCTTGCGAGAATTACCTACATCTATTGGCCAATTGAGTGCACTCCAAAACCTTCATTTGTCAAAGTGTTCGAGCTTGCAAGAATTACCTACATCTATTGGCCAATTGAGTGCACTCCAAAACCTTTATTTGTCAAATTATTGGGGCTTGCAAGAATTACCTACATATATTGGCCAATTGAGTGCACTCCGAAGCCTTCTATTGTTTGAATGTTTGAGCTTGCAAGAATTACCTACATCTATTGGCCAATTGAGTGCACTCCAAAACCTTCATTTGTCACACTGTTCGAGCTTGCGAGAATTACCTACATCTATTGGCCAATTGAGTGTACTACAAAACTTTGATTTGTCAGAGTGTTTGAGCTTGCGAGAATTACCTACATCTATTGGCCAATTGAGTGCACTCCAAAACCTTCATTTATGGTGGTGTTCGAGCTTGCAAGAATTACCTACATCTATTGGCCAATTGAGTGCACTCGAAAAGCTTGATTTGTCACATTGTTGGGGCTTGGAAGAATTACCTACATCTATTGGCCAATTGAGGGCACTCCAAAACCTTCATTTGTCAAAGTGTTCAAGCTTGCGAGAATTACCTACATCTATTGGCCAATTGAGTGCACTCCAAAACCTTCATTTGTCACATTGTTGGGGCTTGAAAGAATTACCTACATCTATTGGCCAATTGAGTGCACTTCAAAAGCTTGACTTGAACTATTGTTCGAACTTGCAAGAATTACCTACATCTATTGGCCAATTGAGTGCACTCCAAAACCTTGATTTGTCAGGTTGTCGAGGCTTGCAAAAATTACCTAGATCTATTGGCCAATTGAGTGCACTCCAAAACCTTCATTTGAACAATTGTTTAAAGTTGCAAGAATTACTTACATCTATTGGCCAATTGAGTGCACCTGAAAAGCTTGATTTGAACTGTTCGACTTGCAAGAATTACCTACATCTATTGGCCAATTGAGTGCACTCCAAAACCTCAATTTGTCAGGTTGTCAAGGCTTGCAAGAATTACCTACATCTATGCGTCAATTGAGTGCACTCCAAAACCTTCATTTGAACAATTGTTCGAACTTACGAGAATTACCTACATCTATTGGCCAATTGAATGCACTCCAAGAACTTGATTTGAACAATTGTTTAAACGTGCAAGAATTACCTACGTCTATTGGCTAAGTGAGTGCACTCCAAAACCTTCATTTGTCAGGTTGTCAAGGCTTACGAGAATTACCTACATTTATTGGCAAATTGAGTGCACTCCAAAACATTCATTTGTCAAGTTGTTGGGGCTTGCAAGAATTACCTAGATCTATTGGCCAATTGAGTGCACTCCAAAACCCTTGATTTGTCAGAGTGTTCAAACATGCAAGAATTACCTACATCTATTGGTAAATTGAATGCACTTCAAAACCTTCATTTGAACTATTGTTCAAGCTTGCAAGAATTACCCACATTTATTGGCAAATTGAGTGCATTACAAAATCTTCATTTGAACAATTGTTTGAAATTGCAAGAATTACCTACATCTATTGGCCAATTGAATGCGCTCCAAAACCTTCATTTGAACTATTGTTCGAGCTTGCAAGAATTACCTACGTCTATTGGCCAATTGAATGCACTCCAAAACCTTCATTTGTCAAGTTGTTTGGGTTTGGAAGAATTACCTACATCTATTGGCCAATTGACTGCACTCCAAAACTTTCATTTGTCAAGTTGTTGGGGTTTGCAAGAATTACCTACATCCATTGGCCAATTGAGTGCAATCCAAAACTTTCATTTGTCAAGTTGTTGGGGATTGCAAGAATTACCTACATCTATTGGCCAATTGAGTGCACTCCAAAACCTTCATTTGTCAAAGTGTTTGAGCTTGCGAGAATTACTTACATCTATTGGCCAATCGAGTGCACTCCAAAACTTTCGTTTGTTAGGGTGTTCGAACTTGCAAAAATTACCGATGTATATTGGTGGATTCAATGCATTCTAGACCTTCATTTGTCGAGGTGTTGAAACTAGCGAAAATTACCTACATTTATTGGGGAATTGAATGCATGTCAAAAGCTTAAGTTGTTGACTAAATGTATATTATAATGTGTAGGACTTGAAGCAAAACTAAAATTATATATAATGTCCATAAGATTTCATTCATTTTGAATTATTATACAAATCACATAAAAATGATTTTGGTTTGAAAACTAAAATCTGTTATAAAAATCTTGAATTTTTAATTGATTCATAATTGCACTTATATATTCTAATGTACACAAATAAATTATAAAGGTTTTAAAAGAACCCTTGCGTGATAATGTTTTTTTATTAATTTTGAAAATCCAAGTTATTGTTGTCAAATGATTAAATATATTAAACCTAGGTATATGTTTAATGGGAAAACATTTTACAATCTCAAAAATTCATAATCATCAATATTATCGTAACATAATGTAATAATGAACAACATTTTAAATTCATATGATTGATGTTTATGATTTCAAGACATTTGGAAAGCTTTGATAGGGAAGATTGCTTTTAATGGTTGCCCTTTTACATGGATAAAATTTCATGGACAAATTTTCATTAAAATTGGTACTTTGCAATTAATTTATTATAATTAGGATTATATTTGTTGAATGCTATTGGGGTTAAAAAAATATTGATTTTTTAATTTTGCATCCAAATGTAAACCTAAAATGCTTTAACTTTCACAAAACACATTAGAATTCCAAGATATGATTGAATTGTAAATATATTATAAAAACATAAAAAATAAATAATAGAACAAATTAATACATGGATGAAACATGAAATATTCATATTTGAAAAATGCATCAAAATTCAAACTTGAAAGAAATCGTCAATCTTTTCCCTACAAAATTTCACTTTTTATGTGGGTACATCCATAATTTTTTGTCATTTGCCTTTGTTTTCACATCATTGGGTTGACGTGTGGTTTTAATGGATGGTGGATGTTGTTTGATGTTATCATTGCTAACCCCACATGCACATATTTGGTTTTGTAAACAACTATATCTCCTGGGGTTATTGTGATAATTGTGATTTAGATTAAAGATAGTTTTTATTATGATCGATATTTAGTGGACATGTTTTTCCTTTTTACCATAAAGGTCTTTGGATATTTGCACGTATAAGTCGACAATTTTTTTTCATTGATGTGTTAACATGGTGTGAATAAGGAAGGACATTGGAAGTCCCCTTTATTTCGATTTTGTGTTCATTTTATAAACAAAGCTAAATTGTTAGTGGCGTTGCAATGAACGTGGGTGATCTTTATTTTAAAATGTGTTGTTTGCTATAGGTGAAGGTTTTCATGGCTAGATGTTTTTTTTAAAGGTTCTTTTCTTCTCTCATTATTTGATATACTTATCGTGTTTGAGAAATTTAGATATTTGATTTGTTCCCATTCCATCATGATCTGCCTACATTGGAAGATTCTTCATTTGCTTGGACATGAGTCCTTCCATCTTGTGTCATTTTCTCTCCCTTTGTTGGGTGCTTTGTTTTATTGATGATTAATACATTTTCATCCTTCAAAAGCAAAGTTAAAATTCTTGGAAAAGACTTTTCAATGATGGATTATACAATTTGAGCATTGCACTATTACACACTAGCAATGAGAATCAACTATTTGTTTTTTCTCTTATGGCTTTCAATAATTCATTATTATTTATTTCAATGTCAAAATTAGTTTAAATTAATATACATTTCATGAACATGAAAAGACGCATGTTAATTTGTTTTTATCACGTCTATGTTGGTGGATAAGGAGAAAGAGTGAGTGAAATAGATATAAAATGGAGATGGTTATTAGGAAAGGTGGGAGATAGTTGTTAAAAATAAATAAAAATAAAGTCGTTATTAAATTTTTTTATAAAAAAGCTTGAAAATGAGATAGTTAGTTTTGAAATTGTCTTTGGAATGGTCCATGGGCGACCATGCAAAGAATTCCAAAAAATCCCCATATACCAGTTCTGATTACTCATCACTGAAATTAATCCTTCTTGTGGATGGTTGCCAATGTGACTATATCACAAAATCCAAAGAAAAAAGAAAAAAAACAAAACGTTGCTATAAACTTGAAATATAACAAAAACTTATTTTCTCTGAAAATTCATTCCCAAAAAAATTGTTGATTTTGGCTTCTTTAGAGACAAAATATTACGAATGAATGTTTGTTATTTGAAAATTTGAGGCCAAAAGATTGCGAAATCTCGCCCCGAAAAAACAAAAAAAATCAGTTGCCGCCAACTATTATAAACCATAAAATCATTGAGGTTTTCAAAGATTGGATACTAAGAGGGTGGGGGAGCGCGGAATGCAGAAACCGCTACTGTGTTTTCTCTGCCCACATTTGCACCACTAGAGAGAGAGAGAGAGAGAGAGAGAGAGAGGGCGACAGTTTGCATTTTGCATCATGCAGGAGCGATTGCACTAGGTATCCGAGTTTCTCTCGTGGACGAGCTTCTGGATTTGCACCACTTAGTTCAATCGCTTCGGCCATTATCGACTCTGATTTCGCAGAGAATTCAATGCATGAGAATCGCCTCTCCTTGCGTGCCCTCCTCTCCATTACCCTCCCTTTCTCCTCCTCATCCTTCTTTCTCCACAATACTTATTCGTTGCCACTAGCATCTTCTTCCAGTGATGCCCCAGAACAGACATGTGTTGTTGATTCAGGGAGCCACCCGAAGCGTACAAGAGAAAGAGCTGCTGTTGCTGCTTTTCCTGTTGTTGAGTTCCGTAATTCTGTGAGGAAGAAGAAGAAGAAGCAGAGACTAGGTTCGGAGTTGCTTCAGATTTCGAGGGAGCCGTGGTCGATCGTCGGTCGATTTGCAGCTGTGGAATATAAGTACGAGTACAAGTGGTGTTGCGGATCTACAACGTGATCACCGCACAATCGATTGTTTGGCCCTAACCGATGGTGAGATCCGCATTTGTTGTTATGTTGCCAGCCTTCACCCGCTGTTCCTCGGTCAGCCTCTGCAGGTCAGTATCCTCTGCCTTTTCTCAACAGCTTTTTAGGATTCCTTTGAGAATATGCGCAATGCAGGACTCTGTGTCATATCCAGAGCACAGGAGGATCCTTGGAGATTCACAATCTGAAGTTGCTGGCAGGGTCTTCTGCACTTTCTTTGCAGGTTCATAAAACTTTGTCGAATTCACTGTCCTTTGATGCTATTTGCAATATTGTTCAAACCACTTGAGAAGTTTTGGACATGTAAGGGTATGTGCACATCATGTCTTGTATTTCGGAAACACAAAGTAATATCTATTTTCATCTCTGTAAACTTTGTGTGACATAATGTCTCCTTTGACATTGTGTGCAGCTGCCAACCATTCCCTCACTTTCTCTCAGTCCCACAGCTGCAGACATTGGGAAGATTGTCTGCGAGAGCCCTCAACTGAAGAAACGAGTACATAATTCACAGGTGGAGATATGCGGCTTGCTTCATTGCATCGGCCCTCCATTTGTGCTTCCTTCAAAGGCTTCTCCTCTAAGTGCATCAGTTGCCAAATCTGCCAAAGTCTTGCTTGGAATGGTACCGAAAAGTCCATCTTCAAATAGGAATCAGCAGGGCAGACTATGTTGGGTTTTATTGTGGAGCTACGCATGTGTCCTCACATCCCTAGCTGTGAGCATAATGCTCTACTGCCCGCTGTTGGCAAAGAATGTGTGCATGTCTACTTTTCTGGTTCAGTGGCTTCTTGGC
>Ga0209208_10007153_pt1 | contig 15232 bp, 11 predicted proteins | sample S1TSphfallax_3_FD_187694 | JGI IMG/M metagenome (GOLD analysis project Ga0209208, IMG submission 187694) | Host-associated microbial communities from peat moss isolated from Minnesota, USA - S1T2_Fd - Sphagnum fallax MG (SPAdes) (version 2) | ecosystem: Host-associated > Plants > Peat moss >...
ACCCTCGGTTGAGTATTATCCTAACTAGTGTCAATCTGGTATCAACTTTTGAACATACCAGCCTAGTACTAGTCTTGGTATTCAGTATTTCTTTGAATTCTCATAACAACCTAGTCCTTGGCCCTTACATTGGGTCCTTTCTAGAACTTCCATATCAGTCAAGCTTTGGTATTGAGTGCAAAATTGATTTTTTGGCTAGTACAAGACAAGTATGTACCTCGTATTAAAGTTATTTGGAAAAGGGCTATAACTTGGTGCCAAATAGGGCAATTCAGGCCATATAGATGGGAACTTGCAAATTAATGACTTGGGTTTTTACAAAATTAAAAATGGTAGGGGTAAAACTAGTTGCCTTGAATCTCTTATATCTAGGGTTTTGCATTGCATAGAGCATTTGGGTGTGTTGTTGAGAGAGGTTTTTATAGAAGGAGAATTCTCAGCAAGGAGTGCGGAGTTGAAAGCTTCTTTTTGCATTGCTTCATTTTTGGTAAGGAACCTCCTAGTATTTTTGGAAAAGAGTGGATAAGTGAGAAGTATTCTTGTTTTTATGTTTCTCTTTGGCAAGGATTGCTAAGAGTCATCACCAAGAGCCTGAATATTTTTGTTTTCTTGCTAAAGAGTGTGTGAATGAGAAGTGTTCTAATTTTTATGTTCTTTGTGAATTGTTGATTTTTAATTTGTTCTTTTCAACAAGGAGCATTTTTATTTTTCACATGTGCTTATGTGTGTTTGAGAAAAAGAACCAAGAGTTTCATTTTGCATTCAAATGAGAAAAGTAATACTAAAATAATAAATAAATACACATATATTAAAATCTAACTATTTGGATTAAATAGTTTAACGTTGACAATTAATCAAAATAAGAAAAAACTAATCTACAATTTTATCATCAAAACAAATTAGTGAGAGGCAATAAACCATAATGTGTCCATATCAACAGTTATTATATGTCATGTATAATCTATGGCATGCAATTGTGATATAGTTAAATCAAAGGCTATCAACACAATTTTTTGGTATGTATATAGTAACCAATTGTATTAACTAGTAACTGGTGAAGCAATATGATTTTGAAACTTATTTTATTTATTCTTGGATAACATGTCCTTAAGTTAATCAATTTGTTATGTGAACCAGTAATTGGTTTGTTATAGTAACCGATTGTCCATAGAACAAGTTAATTTAATTTAAACTTGTGACCAATAATTTTTATTTCGATTTTAAGTTTATATTGGCTAATGACTATTTAAGTTGAAACAACAATATGACTTGGTACAAATAGGAGGAGTTTTGAGGATGATTGGATTTTTTTTCTTATTTTTTGTAATTTTTTGAATTTTGATTTTATGAATAATACATTTTTTAAAAGATTTTATTGTTTAGATTTCAAGTGTGGAAATTCATATTAGTTATGTTCTTTGTAAATAAAATAATAAATTTTTATGTTTTTTTTTCCATATTTTTCATATCTGAAATAAAACTCACTTGTTGTTGATTTCTGCAAGAAATAATTAAAAACAAAAAGAAGAAAAAATTTATAATTTAAGGAAATTAAAAACACCCTCAACATTTGGCGACAATGCAATGGAATGAAATTATAAACAAATCATGTTTACAATCTTTGGTTTCAACAATTTTATTTATTTATTTATTTGTGAATTTTTAATTTGGATTTGTATTTATTTTAATAGAACTTTATAGGATTGTTTTATATCTTGATAAGTTTTTGATTTCCTATGAAGTTAATTTGAAGAATTTTTAAAATTTGCATGTTTGTTTTCTATATATAAAGTGACTTGTTGATCAAAAGAAATTTGAATTAACATTTGTTTGAAAATAGTAAAAGATGTTAAGAGTAGTCACAAAGGACCTTAAAAGGCAATTCCAATTAGGAGCACCACAACAACCTGTTCATGAGGCAATTTAGTCACAAGGACAACCATGTTTTCAAACCGAAGGAATTCAACCAATGTTCATAGCAATGAAACTCAATAATTCATTATAGTAGATTTACCTCTTCATTAAATATTAACATAGCAAGAGGAAAGAAGATAATCACAAGTATTTTCAACTGGTTGATTTTTGACACCCCAACAGTGGCCCCAACAACAAAGGTTGAATGCACAACTAGATTATCAAAAACATCGCACATGTTTGACATGTTGATGAAGTAACCTTTGTAAAACAAAGATGGCAATATGCAATGCCCAATTCCTACATTCCCAAAACTATTGTACCAACCCAATCAGCATTAGTTATTGGAAATTACACATTTGAACCAACTCCAATTTTGAATCCAACCATAGCAAATTTAGAATTGGAACACAATCCATTTTTAAACTAGTTGGAACAAATACATAACCTAGAGCAAAAACCTTCATATCAACCTTAATCCCAACCACGTACAGAATTGGTAAAAGTAGTCATAGCACGTGTTGTCCGACAAACACAACCATGTACTCAAAATATTTGGTCGAATGTACCTGTTATTGGAACTATTGAACTACCACCTATTTAATGAAATATATTGGTTACAAACCCACTACCTGATGTTGAAACTACATTAGCATGTGCAAATTATCAATAGGTTGGAAATGAGTTCAAAAATTGTCCCTTTGTGGATGATAAATTAAATGACTGATGAGAAAAGAATTCAAAACTTTTCTACAACTTGTTATATTAAACACACTAGTGACACATGTTGGTATACCTATGCAACAAATTCAACCACAACTGGGTTTGGTTACCAACCCAACACTAGTTAGTCAACACTTAGGTTGGCGACAACCTGTCACACCATTAATAGCATGACAACCTAAACTTGTACCATATCCACCATATCTAATGTGGTATAATATAGTTCCACCTTTTGTACCCATGGATCCTAACATGTATTTTATGGACTATTTTAAAATCAAAAGACTTGATCCATTGATTTCTTGAAGAAAATAAATATATGCACAACTGGTATTACCCAATTAAAACCAATGCCACTTGTTGAGCGAATGGAATAGATTCATTAGTAGAAAAATATGTGTTTTTCAACTTGTCTTTATCAATTAATATAATTGAAAGATGTTAAAATTTCAACTATTTGAGTTGAAAATGACATTTTTTCAACTATATTAGTTAACAAAAACAAGTCAAAAAATACATGTTTTTCTACTAATGATCCAATATCCTATTAGAATCCCAATTTTTGGATTAAAACAACTGATTTTAGATCCAAGAAGTGTACCTATTCAACAAGCAATGACAATAGCTTTACCTATTAACATACTTGTTGCCAGTGGACAACTTGTCTATGGTAATGGTGTTTCATTTCATTAGCCCATAAAGGTTAATCCACATTCACAACTAGATGGAGAACTGCCTAAAGATTCACCTAATGGAGGATTGCCAAGAAGAAGATCACCTAATCAAGACCTATTTGAAAGACCACCACTTGATCCACCTATTGGATTTTACGAATGGCTCACACTTGATCCAAGGTTCATGCCACCATGGTTCCAACAAGTTGTAATTCAATTTGAACCAACCAGTAATATGCCATATTGAAAGCTTCAATATCCAATGGCAAGAATATGGAAGTTAATATCATTAACATATTTGGTTTCACTTTATAAGACAATATCTTGGAGTGGGGCAAAAACTTTGTACTAGATCACCCCAATTGCATTTTTGAGGAGTTGGAACAATCATTTTGCAAACATTTCCAAATTGTGAAAAATGATGAAGAAGTTTACATGCAATTGAAGAATTTCCAACAAGTCGATGAACAAGTAGAGGTCTACTACAAACGTTTGTTGAAACTTGTTAATTATTTATAAGTGAAAGCTATTGATGTATTCTTTACTATGATTTTCAGAGCAATACCTTCATCAAACATAAGGAAGTTGTAGTGATCTGTGAAAAAAATGGACTAATTATAACAAATTATAACACTTTGATAACTCAACCAAAGTCCAAACCGATGACACAACCAATAGTTCATTATACTATGGTTAAACAACCATTAACCTATTCAAACTATGGAAAAACAGGTCATGCCAAGGAAACCTATCAAAATAAGAAAAGAAAAAAACATGTAATACATGTTGTACTCACAAAAGTTATTAAACCAATAGATGAATTTATTGCACAACCTATTAAACCAACAAGAATACCGTTGAGGTATCTTTGTATTATCTATTATAGCTCTGAACACCATGCACCAAATTGTCGTAGAAAGATAAAAGTTCAAAACATGTTTTGGACTAAGCCAACAACTACTACCATTGTAGTAGCAATTTTTTAAAAAACCTGATAATGTAATAGTTAATGTAGTTGTTACGGTCATGACATGTGGCCAAGTATTAGAAAAATAGGTGCTTAGAAAACATGAACCAGTGAAGGCAAAAATAACAACTAATTAGCAAATAGAAGAACAAATGCGTGATTCCTTTGTTCATATTATCAAAGAACTACAAGGGAGTGATTCAACATCATAAGTACTTGTTGATCTTAATGGCCCACTTCATTCAAATTGGGCCAGTTTACCAAAATTATTAAATCAACCGGTTATTTATAAGCAACATGTTTAGTTGATTACACAAAAAACATTACTAAAAAAGACTTTGGAAGAGATTTTGAGGGACATCAGCACTCAAGTTTTGGAGACCAAGTATGTGATTAACTTGGGGCAACTCTTTAGGATTGTGCTAGACATCAAACAATACATTTTCAAATTGGTTAATTTGTTCAACTGATGCAACTTGAACTTGTTCATCCTAAACCTGCATGTGCAACAATCACTATTGACCATTTGATGGCAATGATTCAAGTTCAGGTTAATAAGAATTTTACTGATGATGTGTTAATTGATGGAGCATAGTAGTGACATACTCTCAATTCGATTCAAACATACGCGTATTTTACGTATTTTTGGGCTTTTAAAAAAATACTTAAAAATACTTTATACAAAGGCCAATTTTCAAGCCTTTGTATTTTTATAATGATTTTTTAAAAATACTTGAAAATACTTCTTTTTGAGCACCTTTGAGAAATACTCGTATTTCGTATGTCACTACTATGTGATGGAGGTTCTAAAATTAATATCATTACTGAGAACCTAAAAGTACAATTAGGTATGTCAAAGCCTAATCCAGTGCCTTACAATCTTATGATGGATCAAATTATAGCCAAACCACTTGGTCTTATTAAGTATTTGAAGATATTTGTTCATGGAATTCCTTGCATTATTATATTTACTATTATTGACATTAATGTTTTAGATTCTAATTACTCAATGCTACTAAAACGCCCATGGGTAAGAGATGCCAAAGTATCCCACGATTGGGGAACTAATATTGTTATTATACAAGGAATAGGTACAATAAGGACCATACATGTTACTAAGAAACTTGGTGTTCAAACCAAAAAACCAAAAGTCCTAATGTGTTATGATTTCCATTTTGGAATATCAAATGAAAAAGAGGATGTGATGTTTGCCACAAAGTTAAGCCTATTTTCTATAGGAAATATAGCAATACTTACTCATATTAAATTTTTTCCTAAATCAACATGCATACTAAATTTGAATATAACAAAACTTGTTCCCAAACAACCTATTGAATTAGTATGTGTTTTGGTTGTGAACCTAACTATCCACTTGACATTGTTAAACAACACCTACCTAAGACCTTTTTCCATCCAAAAGTGGGGGTGATGATCATTTATGAAACACTTGCTTAAGAGTTAATACAAATGTAACCATAGCTAATTGGACAATAACTAAAGAGAAACAACTAACCAAGGTCAACTTGGGCACTAAGGAAAATGTGGAACAAGTGAAAGTGAATGTTTCATTTGAACTGGTTGTCTCATGATAGCTAATTGAACTTTTAAAGGAGTTCAAAGACCTTCATGCCTAGACATACAAAGATCTAAAAGGTATTCCACCAAAGATTGTTCAACACAAGATTGAACTTGATACCACAGTACCACTTGCTCATCAAGCAAGGTACTGGTTGAATCCTAATTATGTTACTATTGTCAAGCAAGACATAGATGAATTACTTGCAATTGGTTTCATCAAACCATTTGAGGAAGCAATCTGGCTATAATCGATAATGGTTATTCCCAAGAAGAATGGGAGGTTGAGAATCTATGTTTATTTCAAGAAGTTTAATGCAACAACAAAATAGGACCCTTACCCATTACCTTTCATGGATGAAGTCATTAACATTGTTGTTGGGCATGCAGTTTATACCTTTTTAAATGGGTTTTTTGGATATCATAAAATATCAATTACACTAGAAGATCAACACAAAATTGCCTTTGTGCCAAACTAAAGGGTTTTTTGTGTGGGTTGTGATGCCATTTGGTGTCAAAAATGGACCGCCCACTTATCATAAGGCAATAACCAAGATGTTTTGTGAATACATCAATGTATTCATGAAGATTTTTCTTGATGATTTTATGATTTTTAATGGCATGTTAACTCACCTTGAGAAACTCAGAAAATGTTTTATTAAGTGTAGAAAGTTTGGTATTAACTTGAACCCAGACAAATGTACATTCATGGTGTTTTCAGGAATCATTCTAGGTTTCATAATGCCCAAAGAGGGCAAAGTCATGGATTCTAATAATATTGAGGCTTTAGTAAACATGCCAATACGTATTAGCCCCTAAGAAATTCAAGTTTTCGATGAAATGGCATAATTCTATAGGTGTTTCATCAAAAAGTTTGTTTCAATCATGTCACCAATCACCAAGTTGCTCAAAAATTCTAAAGTTTTTAAATGGAGTGAAAAATGCCAAAATGTTTGGGAAGATATTAAGAATAGTTACGTACAAGCCCCTATTTTGATCAATCCAAATTGGAAGCTTGAATTTCATGTACACACATATGCATCTTAGTTAGTAGTAGGAGTTACACTTAACCAAAACCCAATCAATAAGTTCGATCAACTAGTTATGTATGCCTCCAGATTACTAAATTTAGTTGAAAAAAATTACACTATTATTGAGAAAAAAACATTGGCTATGGTCTATGCTTTACACAAATATAGACATTATTTATTGGGTAATCGATTTGTATTTTATGTAATTAACAAGCCACAAATCTTTGGCTAAATAACTAGGTGGTCATTGTTATTTTGGAATATGACTTCAAAAAAATTGATAAACATGGTAGATCCCATTTAATGACAAATGCACTGAATATACTGCCCAACCAAGCATAACCAATTGGTGTACCTGATCAAACCATTGATGTTCACATGTTCATTTTATAACCAAAGTGGTTATAGAGTGTCTATGATTACCTATAAAATGGGATGATGCTAGAACGATTTACTACTTCATAGAGACAATATTTAATTCAAAAAGCTAAACCATTTGTGTTATAAAATGTAATACTTTATAAATTTGGACAAAACAACATATTTTGTTGCGTTTTGCAACCAGAACAAATGCCCATTATACTATAGGAATTGCATGGTGGAGTTGGTGGAAGACATTTTTCTTCAAACAACATTGTTAGAAAGATTTTTTATGCCGATTATTGGTGGCCACTTATGAATAAAAATGTTCGTGAAATTTGTCAAACCTATGATTTGTGCTAGAGAACAAGTGACCCATTCACACATAATATGGCAAAATTAATTACTACTCTACTTGAAAAACCTTTCAAAAAATTGGGATTGGATTTCATTGGACCCATCAAACCAAGAATCGTTATTCTAGCAACTAGTACATTTTAGTTGCCACTAATTATGTCACTAAGTGGGTGGAGGTGAAAGCTTTGTGCACCAACATAATTGTTGTTACTGCAAAGTTCTTATATGACCACATTCTCACCTAGTTTGGCTATCCATTTACAATTGTGACTAATCAAGGCACCCATTTCATTAACTATGTCATTCATTATTTAATTGATCATTTTATACTAAGACATACTAGCTTTATTGTCTACTATCCACAAGGGAATGGGACAAGCTAAGTCTATTAACAAAGTCTTTGGTACATTGTGCACAAAACTAGTAAACAAAAATTGAAACGATTAGGATGAACACATGTCCACAATTTTATTTTTTTATAGAATTGCTTTTAAGGTTGGAACCAGATACATTCCATTTCAACTTGTTTACATATTGCACCCATTGTTACCAACAAAATACATGTTACCATCCAAGCTAAGACAAATTCATGATCCATCACTTGTCAGCATTCTCATTAGTCACATGTCAAAACTAAAGAAACTTCAGGAAAACTAATTAGTAACACAAGACTTGGTGGCTTTAACCAATGGAACTGGTTGTTATGGTTCCATAACCGGTATATTAAAACCAAATACTAGTTTGGGGATTATGAACTCTATGGTTTCCAGGGGTTGTCAAAGTGCATTCCCCTAAATTTTAAAGATGATGGTTTAGACCTTATAAAATCCAACATTGTTTACCTAACAACATAGTGCTATTAATGACCATTGATAAATTTGATCTTAATCTAGTACTAGTTAATATTAACAAGTTGAAACCTTATAGGTTTGTAAAGGATCAAACATTTCAATTTATTTTGGTTAAACTTAAGGATTTATTACTATAAGAACTGATTGAAATAGGCCAATCTAGTAACCTATTCATTGATAAATTAGTTGAGACAAACCACTTTGGTAACTTGTTGATTAAGGATCGAGTTAAATCACATAATGAAGGTATAATAATCAATAAACATGTGAAAAGATAACCAATTGTGATCTATCCAAACAATAACCGATTGAAGAAAATACCAATAACTTGTTGAAAATTCAACTAGCTAAAGAAGTACCTATTAACTTTATTCCCACACAAACCAATGATATTTCAATTAACCTAGTTACAAGTGTCAGTTTCTTAGAAAAACATTTCCTTAAAGATCACATTGTTTTCCAAGCATTACCACCTTTCACTTTATGGCTAGGTTAAAGTATGATTGCGTGGACCCACTAGGAACCACTTCAAAGGACAATCAAGGAACAAAAATTGGCCAAATAATATTCAAGGGCCCTTTTCTTTAAATGTTTTCATAATTACACATTTTTTCCTCATGTCTATTCATTGCATCCCAAAGTATATGGCTTAAAGTTTCCATTATAAAAAAAATGGAAATCATTACAAATTTGTATTCTTGATTGATGTGACCCCTTTAGGAATCAAGTTCTTAAACTTTGGAAATTCATAACTAAATTACATCTACTCAAATAATAACTCAATAAAAAATCAAATAGGATACCATCTAAACTACCTTAGAAATTATATTCACAAAAAGAAACCCAAAACCTTGTTTGAAAAATGTTCCTAACCAAAAAGTTGAAGGAAAATAACCATTGTGATGTTCCTAAAATTTTGTGTGAATGTAATGAATAGGAACATCAAAATTCAAATTTTTTTTACATTGTTAAAGTTTCAAATGTTAATGTATTCAACAATTTTTTTACTAAAAACCTTTCTTTGTATGTTTCCTATATTTTTTCAAAGTTTGATGGGTCTTGAAAAATGAAGGTGTGATGTTCCTTGTGGGACCACCCAAACATACTTTCACCCGGCTATAATATAAAGAACCGACATACTTCTTGATGTGTCTTTTCATTTTTGAATTCTTTATACCTCTTGTTACACCAAGATGAAGAAATGAATGCCTTGGATCAATTAAGAGGGAGTGCAAGTAAGAAAGAGGGAAACTTGAGGAAACAAAGATAAAAGAAAGAAAGAGAGCCCCATAGAATTAGAAAGGAAGTTTATAGAGCAACCAAAGTAATTTACATTGAACTGCTTGCATCAAGGCCGCCTCCTACATTTCAAGAGAGTAGTGAGAGTTTTGGAGAAGATAAAAACATATAAAAAGAGATTTTTGAAGCTTTAAAACGTGCTGCAATTATGGGAGAAGGACTTGAAGAGACATCGAAAGGTCTTAGGCAACATTTTTCGCCCCATACACCTACAATAATTGTTATTAGTGACTCTGACGATGAAGAATAGGTTGAAAAGAAAGTTGTAAATCAACTTGTTGAAGTTGAACAACTAGTAGACTTTTTGTCATAATCGATTCAAGGAAGGTTCTTTAAAATTAAACCTGATTCACACAATAACCTGTTGTTGTGCCCACCAAGGCACGATCTATACATAAAATATATCTTTCATACTTTAAACCTTCATTTGATTTATGATTTTATATGATACAATTTTGTTTCCCAATATATCATAATTTTATTAATAACTTGTAATTTAAACATATGAATCCATAAATTTTATCCACATAAAACATGGATCATAAATCAGTCATAATATCTATCTATCTATATATATAATAATAATTGAATAATTTTCTTAAATTATATTTGTTGTTCAATTTACACATAAAATTTAATATAATTGTGTAATATATATATATAATTTGATGATAGAATTTTATTTCAATGTGTAATAATTAATATACTCGTATAAAATATTTATAAATGCATCATATACCAATTATATTCAATAAAAATATACTTAATTTTTAATATTATATATAAGTATAATATTAGTTGAAATCAATTCCCTACATGTTGTAATTCATTTTGTGTGAATTTATATTCATAATCGTTTTTTAATCATTGTAAAAAAAAATTATGATCATATTATGTATGTAATGACACGTCATTTTGTCCACATCATTTGCATATTCATTATTTAGTTATATTTGAAATGATTTTATCCTAGTCACATTTTCATATGATATTTTGGACATTCACGTCATTTTGTCATCGATTATGGATGTCATATGGATGAAAACTTGTAATGAAAAAATGACATCGTCCTTTTTATTACCACATCATCATTTACTAGTAAAATGCAAAATTAATATATGACTACAACTTTTTACACATAGAATGGAAGTAATATCCTATTATTATAGTCAATTACTAGTCATTTAGGACATTTAATCATTGGTTTATTGGTTGCAAAGAACAACATTTCTTCTAATAGGTGTAAGGGGGGGGATTGCTACATCATGGGAAGGTGAGCTCCCGAGGTATGCCCCACTAGACAAACATAGTGGAAATGGAGGTGGAAGCATTTCTTGTTGACAATGATAGTTGCTAAAGGGAGGATTTTAGGTGTTGTTCCATTCAAAGGCGAAGGGGAATGAAGGTACTAAGAATGGTTGTTTGGTCTAGTAGAATAGCAATAGAAAAGGAGGAGTTGAAGGAAAGGGGGTCTAACCTAAGGAGAGGAATTAAAAGGTTTGCATTTTTGTGTGAGCAAGAGAAATAGGAAGGAAGATAATCAGTCAAGAGAAGTTTGAGTAGGTAGTGATTGCTACTGTGATTGGAAGTGGAAAGGGAAGGAATTAGGGAAAGTAAGGAAAGAAGCTAGAGTTGCTGCTAGGTAGGAAAGTATTTTGTTAGGTGTGAGTAAGAGCTTGGTTGGGGTAGGAAATCACCAACTAGGAATTGAAGACTCCAATGTAACTCTCCTTTTTTTTTTGAGGTGTGAAGGTTTGAATTAAAATTTTCTTGTTCTAATTGTTGTATCTTGTATGTGTGGTTATGGTTGTGATCCATTGTTATTTAGTGTTTCAATTAGTTATAACACAAATATGGGGCTAATGTTGTGGACAATCGAAAGGGTTGTTGTCTAGATCACACAAGGCATGAGGGGTTAAATTGCCTACAAAAAGACATGAAGTTTATTACCTAGTTGTGACACCTTTTGGATGTCCTCCTTGGGGGGGGGGATATGTCACCCACCAAGCATATGGGTGACCTTTGGATGAGGTGATACGTTCATGGATCACCTTTAGAGGTGTTAGGTTGGTTTGCATCCATTGGAACTAATGGGCATGTGAACCAACAATTGTAGCATCGACCTACATTGGTTCGTCAATTTAAGCCCAAATCTGTTGCCATTATGCTAACATAACTAATTGATAAACTCCCAGTGGTCAAACATTTTCCAACAAGTATGCACATGGGTGCAATTGTGTGGTCTACAAATATTGCAAAACATAAAGTCAATTCCTAGAAAAATCCTAATATGGGGATCAAAAAAATTTGACTTGTGCCAACATGTGAATGACGTTAACACAATCATTTTGAAATGACTAAATCAATTAGCCCAATCCACTTTGAATCATGTGCCCCCAAAAATGTGATATTGTTTGATCAGGAATGTTTAGAGTAACCCTATATCATCAATGATGGCAACAAGTTGGAATATTGTTGTTGTAACATCATAACATGTTGTATGGAGGCCTACCTATAAGCTTGTGGATCCCTTTCTATAATGGTATTGTTGTACATGAATGTTAAATTACAAAATTTTGACTAAATTGGAACTAATGCCTCCAAACATCTCCAATAAACATATCTTGTTGTTCAAAATATTCCATTAAATAACCTTAATATTCAATGGGTTCAATCCTAATGGCCCATTATTAACATGCATAAGTAATTGTGGGTTTGGTGACAATAAAATGTGCCAAACCTATTGAATGTAATAATTTGACAATGCTTACAACTCAACAACATGCTTCGTAGTGGCATGGTATCTATTGCCAACTTTTGGATGGACAATATCTCTCCTACCATTTACATTGCCAATTCACCATTAAGGTGTTCATCCTAATCATGGATGTTATCTTCCAATAATTCAAAGCCATGGGAAAGGCTTGAAAATTCAATCAACATAGTTGACTTACTCAATTTTCCTAAATGCCCCTCAATAAATCTCATTAATAGCAAAGCCATGTGGTTGTTTTTTGTTTGCCATCCTAGTTATTAATATGCAATTTCTTCCCAAAAATTTAAGGTTATCCTATGGGGCATAAAATCACTCCTCCAACCAATATGTTATAGGATGTAACATGTGTAACCACTATTCGAACCTACATTGAGCTATAATATGTTGGTTTGTTGGATTGATTTGGATCACAACCTTTTGTTGATGTCAATATTTAATATGAACATGGTTTTAAATTGACATTGGTTAATCCAAAACCTTATGTTGCCACTTTGCCCAACATTAAGGGTTGAAAATTTGAATTTAGCAAAAGGTGTGAACATAATAAAAGGAGACACAATTGCCTACTTAGTGATTGTATATTCTTGAGATGTTCCAATAAAAAACCTTCAATTCTTTTTTATACTAATATGTTAAGGTTTATATTAAAATTTTGATAAAAAAACTCATTTTCAAAGTTTTTCAAATCATTTTATAAGTCATTTTACTACTTTAAAAATTAGTAACATAACAATGTATTAAAAATGTTTTTGCGTATTTTGAATTCATTAGATTAATTTCAAATTAAATATATTTATTTTCTTGTTCCAATCTTATATTATGAATGTTGTTATATGAATAAATTTGACAATTTCAACACCAAATTATATTATTATTTTAAAACATGAAAAACAAAGCATTGATTACTCTTGTTATAGTTTTGATTAGTGTAATTGCATTCCAAAATCCTATAGGGTAATACCATTGTGCCAATGCCCCCTTCAATTGAAAAACCCCTCATCATTATATACCACAACCACATTGGGAACAACCATTGCCTTATTGATTGACACATTGGGAGGTTTTGAAACTTGGTTGTAGTCCCATGCCAAGCTTTAATGACCTTGGATACTTTTATTCAGTTAACTTCAAAAATATGTTGGGGATTACTTGGTATCAAAATGTCATTTGACATAGTCACCATCCCTAATGTCCCGCCCCCCCTTTTACATAATGTGATTACCAAATGGAAGATTTTTATTGGTTGAATATTGGGAATAAATAATGTTTCAACAAAAAATGATGGTGCTTGATACATCAATGTTGTTACCTAAATCAAAATACTTGGTGCCCTCAATCCATAAATGGAATTGCAATCCTTTTTTATGTCATTATTGTATATTGGAACTTGACACCCACATAGGGTTGGAAACTATATCCACCAACAAAAATGATTATGGTAGGTGAACCTAATGTTCAACTTTCCACTATTAAGGATTTAATCTTTTGTTATAGTCACTTTGTGATTCATGTGTTTGAACATTTGCTTCTATTACCAATGCAACCATTGAAAACATCTTAATTGGCCTTGAAACCTTAACATGGTTTCCATAGTTGTTTAGGACATGCCATTTAAAAAAATATCCAACATCACTTCATCTAGGGCCAATGGGCTTGAAAATATGGCTCTACAAAAATATTATGGGTCAACGTCCAAGTTAAAAGACGATGTATTTTTTCACTCCTTAACTTGCTTCAAAACATGCACATTCAATTTCACCTATGTTACCAAATTCATCAACATGTTTGTCATTATATCCTCTAGGCATGTAAATCTCATTTTCCATGGTGTTGGGTTGATTTGGAGGTGGCTTAGTGACTAACCTTTTAGTGGTCACACATTTACTTTTATAGCCTTTTCCAAAATCATAATTTTTTTTAACATCAACAATTTGTAATTGACCTTGCCATAATTCCGGATGTAAGGTGAAATGATGATCCACATGTGCCCATAAATTTTATAATAGGAACATGGTTGGTTAAAGTTAGGGTTGGAAATGATGAATTGAAGTGGATTAGGGCAATCCTTTTTTTTACTAGGCCTATCACATCTCCAACATTTTGTCCTTTCCTCATTGTTCAATGGAATATGATGAAGATGCACCACTTTCTTCCGGTTTAGCCACCTTGATCTTTTATGGTGTGACTTGATTTGGTTGGCCATGGGGTTATTGACTTGGTGATGTTGGAAACTTTGCGATTTGTCTACACTAAACTCAAGAATCATAGCACATTCCTTCACCATATTCAATTTGAAACATTTCGATAATTCAAACACATTCACAAATGTAGGTTGTGAAATTAAAAATAACACAACATCTTGCACTCATCGCCTAAGCCCCTTGTCCAAAATCCCATTTTAGAATTGAACGTGTGTTTTGGTGACCCCATGTGTCATAGAGATTAACTGTTTCATACATGCATATGTCTCTCGTAAATTTTCATGTGACTTATGTTGGAATTCTTCAAACTGTGTAGCTTTTCCATTTGAATCATTAAATTGATTATTTTTCAACTTTTGGATAAATTTCACAACAAGGTTGAATCTTGGCAAAGGACCCCCATCCGTTAGTGGAAGAGTTAGCAATAGGGTTAACAATAACCAAGTTGGTGCCATGGGTTTGTTTGTTTGTTTTTTTCCCCCCCTAAGTTGAAACCTTGTTTGG
>Ga0209208_10007154_pt1 | contig 15231 bp, 17 predicted proteins | sample S1TSphfallax_3_FD_187694 | JGI IMG/M metagenome (GOLD analysis project Ga0209208, IMG submission 187694) | Host-associated microbial communities from peat moss isolated from Minnesota, USA - S1T2_Fd - Sphagnum fallax MG (SPAdes) (version 2) | ecosystem: Host-associated > Plants > Peat moss >...
TCCCAGGTGTGGCAATTTTTGTACTGCTTGTTGAGCGTTCGCACTTACCATCATCCATGGATAACATTCAGTTGCCAGATTTTAGGATTCACTGGATCATCCAGATTCCTTACTATCCTTTGAGCAATCCAAAACAATCTATAACTCAGATGCAAATACAAAGAAAAGGAGTGACAAAACTCACAAACCATCACTCCAGCAGCCATCAGACCATGCTGTTCCCTTCCTTCCTTCAGGATGTCTCAAACTCTTCATCTTCCAGCTCCATTCACAAAGCAAGTCTGATCTTTTTGTTCCACCACCCTACCAACCTCCCAAGAAAGATAGTTGACCATTTAAGGCTCTGAAGTCACCCCATGAGATAGACAACACATGCCTTGTAAAGAATTCACATCCATGTTCACAAAATTCACACAACTGGGCAGAAATTCTCAAATAACCTAATAGTAACAGTGGAAGGAAAAGCTTGTTTTTTGTCTTGCATCTTTTCTCACTCAGGTCTTTTGCATAATCCACTTACATTTATGGGAATTGAAATGTCTGGACATTATCAAATACATCCCAAATTTAAGAACAAGAGGGCAAATGTGAACCTCACCCAATCAATGTTGCAATGATGTCAAAACGAATACCCTCCATACTCGTGGAGATGCATGATTTATATTCAGATGGGGGGAAAAAAAAACATGAATCTGCTGCAATATCTAGTGTACATCTCCAGAACCAATTCTGTCAAGTTCACGATTTCACAAAAGATTCAAAAACACCCATCAAAAAACACATCATTCCCATGCAGAGAACAGAGAACAAACCCCGAATATTCTAAAATCTTTGTCAGGAAAGCTCAAACCCTTATGAAGCACATATAATAATGAAACAAACCAAATCTTTCCCAAAGAAACTTTTGAAACTGAACATCAAGCTACAACATTAATATTTTCTTCTGCTGCATGCAGCTTTCAAGTTTCTGGAAACCAGAAGATGAGATATTATCATTCCATCAAGTCCAAACCCCAAGATCCCGAATTGGGTACTGTAAATTAGAGCTCAACCTCATACAATTAATCAAGAGGCACTATTCATTCAATGTTATGTGCCCAAGAGCAAGGCCAGATGTGTGGAATGAAAGAGTGCATCTTTTGAATTGGAAACCCACATTGGCATCCACCCACAAATACACACACACACACACACACACACACACACCCACCCAACAAAAAACCTTTTGGAGTCTTTTTGTTCCCACACTAGGAGAGGCTACTACTACTACTACTACTACTACTACCTACTCTCCAACCAAAACAAGTTTCAATCTACAAATGCATGTGTGCATGGGAACAATTCTATTCTTGGCCTCCACAATCCACAAATCAAAAGATCCATTGAAAGAGGTTGTTGGTTGAAGTGAAATCTAAAGTTTACCACCAAAATTGATGGTTTTCTTGAGTTTCATCCCCCGTTGAATGCTAATGTACTTATGGGATAACTCTATTATGAGTAGGATTACAAGTTTTGCATTTAGAGTTTGTCCCTCAAATGCCTAAGAAGGACAATCCTCACACATTGGGTCCTCCTGATCTCCATTACAAAACTACATTTTCCCTCCCATTTCCCATTTGTTGTAGTGAATTCAATCATTTTCAGTAAAGTTTCACAAATTATAACTACAATTCTTTTTCGATCAAATAACTGGGCAAGAATTTTGATAGGACTCACTCTCATATGGACAACACTCTCCATTTTTCCTCTCATTTCCTCTTTTGTTTGTTGTGCAATGTTTCATTGCATTATAGTTCCTCACGTTGAAGTAAATAGATTCATATCTTTATTAATGTTGGATCTATAGCATTCAAGATTTAATCACTCGGGATTTGATGACATGCAATTGGACATGATGAGGGATAAAAAGATTTGGGGTTCTCATCATCAAATCCACACAAAACATGTTTTTGAAATTTTATCTTGCTCAAAATGAAAGTGAAAAAACCAATATTTCCATGTACTTCAAGAGCAATATATCTAAAGTGCAAGGTTTTAACAAAACCATGCAATTGAGGAAAAAGTTTGGGTCATATGATAAATTAAAAAATGCTTAAATTTAATCAATTTTGTCTAAAAGATTTGAATTGACAATATGTAAGTAAGTAATGTTAGAACTTAGCTTCAAGCTCACAACCAAGGTTGCGATGTGGCAAGAAAGAGGCCAAAACCTAAGACACAAGGCGAGGTAAGGAAAGTGAATCATACTCTAAACTCAAATGGGAAGCTTTTTAGAGATGAAGGGAAACATGATCCCATGACTCTCGTTATATGAACCCTCACTTCACGAGTTGGGATTCTTTAAGAGTTCAAGTATTTGAAATGAAATTCAAGGGATCAATTCAACTCCAAATCAATCGATCTTTTGATGATGAAAAAATTCTTCACAATAGTTTTTTGGAATGTGTGTTTGGTGTGTGATGGTAGTGGTGGTGGTGATGATATCATCATGTAACAATAATGACATCATTATGTGTGAGTAGTGACATCATCATAAATGTGGATAGAAATACATATCACATTTTGGTAGAATTAATTAGATAGGAGATAAAATTACTCATAATCCAATAGAAATACCTACATCTAGTATAATTGCTACCTTGTGAGCCATTAAAGTTTTCTTTTTGTTTTCTTCCAATTTAATTATGGCCTTAAAACCTAGTATATACATTTTGATAATTATTCAAATATCATATCATAGGTTTTATACAATGTTGCAAGGGTAAATGTAAATACACATAACCCTATCATGCAAATAACTTTTTGTCCATTTATATTTACATGGGGTAAATGTAAAAATAATTGATTACATTTACATGGATACATGTAAATATTTTTGTCAAGTTACAAGTGTAAGTATATATATTATATACCTTTAATGACTAGGTATAATTATTTGCAAGTCATATTAATTAGTTTTGGGTGCATCCTAAAGCCTTTATTTTATTGTTACTTTGTCCTAGGCCACTTTGATTGGTCATTCACAAAAAAAATCCCGACACTTTTAAATGTTCCTCACATACAAGTTTTTAGTATTAATAAGGTGTTGTGAATATCTTGGGCCACTTTGATTAATTCATCATCAAATGTTTTATTCACTAGTACCCATGTTGACAATTTTTTTCACATTTTTTTTTCTTTTTTTAGAATTTTTTACACATATTTACATAAATATGTATAATGATCGCATTAATAAAATTTGATTATCTAATTCATTGGAAAATAATATATTAGAATATTTGCAAAATGGTGAAAAATGGTGTTTTGACATCTTAGATTGAATGTGCACCTTTGAATTAATTAAGGTTGCAAAAAAAAATTCTAGAATCTATGATTAAACATGTCATTAATACAAAACTAAACCAAAAGCAAAAAAAAAGAAAAAACTAACCTAATGAAGTTTAGTTATAAATTTAACATGAAAAGGTACTTTTTTTTAAAAATAATTTAAAAATAATTTTTTAAAAAATTTATATATATATATATATATGAAATATGATTATGAACTATATTTTAAATCCAAGGGTTTTTTTTTTTTTCCAAATTTTTTCTGTGTAAAATGGTTGAAAATTCACCACCAAAAAAAATCACTGCCCACCAAAGGGTACTTATAATTAAAAGCTAATTTCCTTGAGAATGGATGGATGGATGGATGGATGGTGGATGGGAAATGAACGACGGGGCCATAATTACAAAATCATCCATTAAACCTTTCACAATTAGATGTAATCTTAAATGACATTTTTCAAATGATGTAAACCCACCCCACTTGGAATTGTATGGGTACCAACCGGGCCAATACTGCCACCCACTTGGAATTCTGTGGGTACCAACCGGGCCAATACTGCCACCCACTTGGAATTCTGTGGGTACCAACCGGGCCAATACTGCCAACCCACTTGGAATTCTGTGGGTACCAACCGGGCCAATACTGCCAACCCACTTGGAATTCTGTGCGTACCAACCGGGCCAATACTGCCACCCACTTGGAATTCTGTGGGTACCAACCGGATCTATACTGCCAACCCACTTGGAATTCTGTGGGTACCAACCGGATCTATACTGCCAACTCACTGGGAATTATATGGGTACCAACCGGACCAGTACTGCAGAGTGCACAATCAAGAGTCCTCCTTGGAAGCAAATGGACCCACACGGGGGCCCTTGGGAGACGATGTGGGTCCTACATTTCACAAAGCTCCCAGTAAAGCCCTTAGTAAAGACCTGCCGAAGAGTTTACTAGTGTAAATTTGGAGAGGCACATTCTACAGTGGAATTTTGGCTTCCCAGAAATGAGAGAGTGCAGAATCTCACCGGCCTTTTCAAAAACCAAACCGTTCCGCCTCCTGTAATCGTCCGGATTTCATAAGGCTGGGCAGAAAAAATAAAATAAAATAAAAAAATTCTGCCCCACCCCGCTGTGATGGTTCTTGCTCGTTTCTCATCCACGAAGAAGATGGTCTCATCCACTAAGAAGATAGTATCATCCACGGAGAAGATAGTCTCATCCATGGGGGACATAGTCTCATCCATGAAGTGCTGCTTTGCTTCTCATAATCCTGATCGGAGCTCTTCTGGTCCTCTTCTTCTTCCTCATGCGGGCTGTGTGTGGTGAAAGACTCGAGCAGACTTGCGAGCGAGCGAGCGAGCGAATGAGGGAGGAATGCGCGCTCCGCGAGAGAAGAAATTCTTCGTGGCGCTGCAGCAGCGCGGCGAGAAAGCAACAAGCAAGCAAGCGAGAGAGTTCTATACGCCTCTTCTTCTTCCGTTTTGGTGGTGGTTTTGGGAATGAGTCGTTATAAGATTGGGGGGACGCAGCAGCAGCTGTGGAGTGGTGGGAATTTGGCCATGGGAAATGAAGGAGGAGGAGGAGGGGGCGCGGAATTGGAGCTTCCGCAGGATTTGTTGTCTGTGCTTCCATCCGATCCTTATGAGCAGCTGGACGTTGCGCGTAGAATCACGGCCATGGCTGTGACGGCCCGTGTGGCCAAATTGGAGTCCGAGACCGGTAAACTGCGCCTCAAGCTGGCCGAGAAGGAACATGTCATCCATGACCTGCAGGAACGCGTTGGCGATGCGGAATCCAGTTTGCAGGAGACAACTGCACGCTTGTCACACGCATTGGATGAGCAGGCAGGTTCCACACTCACTCCTCCTCCTCCTCCTCCTCCTCCTCCTCCTGCTGGCTTGCTTTCTTGCCATTCTTTCTCTGTCTCTGTCTCTTTCTGTTTTTCCGACTCTCTCTCTCGTTTTCCCCATCTTTTCTGCGCGATCGTCGTTGCTCTTGTTTGGCATGCTCGTCCTCCTCCTGTGCAGCATCAAGTCAATGGACTAATGCGATTTGAGCACATGGCCGCTTTGAAAACTTGTTTCTGAGACAACAATGTCGCATTCTTTTTCTTCGTCTCCTTCTCTTGTTATCTTCCACCACGCATTCGCATGTCAGCTCCAAGAGCTTAAGCTCAGAAGTAGTCAAGGAACCTTTGCACAAGATAAGACTGTCTGTGGAAACATCTTGACCATCCCCACTGAGACCTTGAGCATGTGAAGGGTTTTTAGGGTTTCACCAGTTGAGAAACTCCGGTCAAATTCTTGTGTATATTGTTCTCATAGTGTCAACTGCCATGCTTTCTAGGTTCTAAAAAACAATTATTTGTCTTGCTTATGGGGATGCAGTTCAAACATGTAGTTTTCTATTATTGATGTATGTTCCAATTGTTTTTGCTGGGCAGGCAAAACTAGCCAATGAGAAGGATATGTTGGCAGGGCAAGTGAAGAAGCTCATGCGTGATGTAGCAAAGGTAATTGACATCATGATGACTTATGTGCCACTTTATTTCTGAAACTTACTGCTTGATGAGTGCTTTGATTTTTGCAATTGATGTTCTCTTTTGATTCTGTTGTGGAAATACGAGCAATCAAAGTCCTTCCTGTATTGCTGTTATTATAACATTGTTTCACCCATGCCTCTTAAGGGTTGCTCAAGACTTTGAAGGTGGTCTATCAAAGACGACCTGAATTTTTAACAAATGTTTTCTCTGTTTGCTTTTGTCACTATGACAGCTTGAGACATTCAAGCAGACTCTCATGCAATCTCTGCAAGAAGATGACGAAAATCCTGCAGTAAGTCACTTATATTGTTCATTTGATCCTCCAAGCACACCCTCTTTATTTGTATCTTATTTTCTTGAAGCCAATCATCATTTTTGTGGTTTCAGGGTGAGGGTGGTGAGAAGCGAGGAGCTGCAAACTCAAATTTGGCAATCAGAAGAGCATCACGTAAGTTACTTCATCACCAATCCAGGTTCAGCAATAGGGTTTATCTCATTACTTTGAGGAATCCTATAATGTGTCCTGCTTCAATAACCTAGAAAGCTATACAGAGAACATAAATTATTAGGAAAACACAGCTTTTTTATCACCTGCAGTGACTTCAAAGCTCTGCTTTTGGACTTCACAGAGGCAGAGTCCACAGTGAGCAGAGCTCATGTCATTGAAGATGATGGTCAACCTGCCGACACCTCAGTCACAGACTCTGCTGAGCCAGTGCAGGAGGAAGAAGAGCAGCACCAGGAACCTGATGGTAAGGTTGAATCTACCTTTTACTCGTTGTGTCATTTGTTCCCTCAAGTGAAGAGAACAAGAGAGCTTTGTGCAATTAGGTTTCATCAAGTTCCATTCCCAATTCCATCACACATACAGGGGTTATAGAGGTGAGGTTGCACAGATGTATATCAAGCTGCAGAGAAATGATGGACTGGATATTTGGGTGTAAATGGATCAGAGTTCTCCCATGAACTATGAACCTCATGATATTTGGATTGATATTGATTGGTGCAAGTAGGTCCACCGTTGAGGCAATCATCATCTTATCAAAAGTTGCGCTCAACACAGTCCTTGACCCCTCGATTGACACCCCAGCAAACTCCAACTGGATCACCACAACAACAATCTGCAAGAGGTTCTCCACAGCGCACCATGTCAGGAAGTGATGCACACCGAATCCCTCTTCCATCTTCACAGCCTACCAGTCAGTCTACTACAGCCCCAAACTCTCCGCCAAGCCATTCCTCCATGCCAAGTATGTTTCTGGTCTCCGCAAGAGTTTGGTTGCCTCTTCTTTTTTCTTGATGTTTTTGAAACTTGAAATTTGGAGTTTCCACAGGCTTGTGTTGAGATCCTTCCAATTCCTATACCAATACCTATACCATCTTCACAATGACTTCATGTATCATGTTTAAGACAAATGTTTTCTCACTTCCTGAAAGGGCATCTTCAGATGAGACACTTGTACTTGGATCTTGATTGATGAATCAATTGTTTTATTCTGCCAGCACGTACACCCCGTCTTGATGGCAAGGAGTTCTTCCGTCAAGCCAGGTGTGTGTGACCCAATTTGACTTCCTGTCATTGTGTTGGGTTTGAGCATGCTTTGTCAAAAGAAAGTTGTAGTCTATTGTCTCATGCACTTCAGTCAGCTTTCCTGGGTTAGATGTAGAGGAGTTTGTCCGGTACCCAGAACAACTGATCCTCAACTGTTTTCATCAGGCCAGTGTCAGGTGGTAGATAGTTAGGGTCCCGGACTGTAGGAATGTGTCGGGCTTCCATGGTAGCAAACTGAAATTAGGTTCCCCTTCTTTTTTCATTTCTATCCTGTCTTCATCTTGTTGTAACTGCTATTTTTCTTTCTCCTGGTAGCCCTTGAATGTGGTTGTAGTTCACACAGTCAGAGTTTAGCAACAGACTTATTTGGGGTGTAACTTTACTCACTTCCTGTCAGGGGTGTATTGAACCTGCAATGATTGAAAACCTTCTGTGAACCTGTATCTGATGCTAAGAGAATGACTGTATAGCTCCCTCCTTTCAGATTCCATTCCTTGCTCTATTTCCTATAGTGTTTATTTTGAAGGCCAGAATCTTGGCTCATAGTTATGCTTTGATACATGAGTCAGTGAGGCAGACTCCAGATGAGCCATGCTTCTCTGGGGTGAAAATTGATTATTTTGAATAATATGGGCACAGGAACCGCTTGACATATGAGCAATTCAGTGCATTCCTGGCCAACATCAAGGAGCTGAATGGGCACCGACAAACCCGGGAGGTAAGATACCTGCTATCATTGTTTTGAAATTCTGGGACCAGTTGTTTTCTGTTAGACACCCACATGAAAAATGGTTTGAAAGCTTACTGTTTCAACCATTGAGTGGTCTGGCACTCTTTATGGTCCACTTAAGACAAATGGGGATGTTATGCTCTAGTTTCATAAAGGGGTCAGTTGTTTCTAGCAATGTTCTCTTCATACTGCAGCCTACCAGAGTACTGTACAATGATGCAAGTAGCACTCTGAAAACCTTACTTGAGCTTAAGAAATTGAGAAGAAAATTTTCCTTGGGTCCTGACTTCAAATCCACCTACTGCACCATAATTTCTTCCCTATCATGTGTCAATGGGATGGTTCTATCCAGGTACTGATAATGTGTGGTCCTTTGCTAACTTGTGGTCTCTGCAGGAGACACTGAGGAAGGCTGATGACATTTTTGGTCCAGACAATAAGGACTTGTATATTGCATTTGATGGGCTTCTCAGTCGCCATCTTCCTTCATAGGATGTACCATGCCCATAATTGTATGATATCTGCTGGTTTTGACTTCATTATGATATTCAGGTACAGAAGAGCAATGCTAATTTTTTTCCATGAAGAGACTGGTGTCTAGTGTTTATAGTAATGTTTTTCACTGAAAGAAGTTGAGGATTATACTTGTGAATTTACTGCCTTAGTATCCAGATATGGCAGTGACATTCTCTGCCTGATCACAATTTGGTGACCAAAGTTCCATCATTTCAGTGTCTGCTCCTCTCAGCTTGAGAGTTTCCCAAAAATAACATTGGGTTTGGCACAACATAAAAGAGCTTGTGGTGTCTACTTGCCATCTCTGGCTAATCCTTAGTCATCTGAGGAGTTGGAAGTACTTCGAGGTCACACATTTTTTTTACTCCTGGCGGTTATCAGGTATAACTGGTTTGGAAGTGGTGTCTAGAACAAAAGAGTGTTTCATCATCACTGGCCATGGAGCATGGGGCTGCTAACAAACTTGACACCTTGGTAATGACCTACTGTACACCATTCCTTGGCAGTGAGCTACTGTAAATTTTATTGCCTATAAATACTTTGTTCTCTTTTACAATGAGGTATTTTGCTTCATTTTAGTTTTATGTATTCCTGTATGTATACTTGTTGATGTTGCATGGAGCTCCTGTTTCCAGAGGGTGGTGCCAGTTCAACAGCAATGTTTACAGGTACATGAATATGGCCATTCATAGAACCTCCATGATTAGATTCAATCAGGTTTCAATTGGTGCTAGCAGATGGAGAAAGTAGCAAAAGGACTCTGAGACTCCCCTTAAAACATTGCTTCTCTGAGATACCAATACTCAGCATCAACATGTGAACTGAGTTTCTGTTGCAATTCTGGAAACAACGGAAGAACTGAGCCATACTACTGGCTAGCAACAAACCACAACAACAACGACAAGAGAAAAACAGACTGACACAGAAAGGGAAAGAAAAACTGAAGGACAGGAGAATAGGGAAAGACTATGAACAAGTGGGCTTACAAGAAGCTCCCCACTTACAAGACCTGAAGCAAAATCATTTTGAAAACGCCGGAAGCAAAAATTCCTTTTTGGAATTTTTCTTTAATAAGCAATCCTCTAATTCTTTTGAGAGGAATTTTTGAAGGGTAGCCTTTTACCTCCAAAAAAACAATAAGACTGACCATCTGAAAGACAAAAAACTTCTTACAACTACAAAGCCTCAAGAATCTGTAACATTGACTATTGATAATCCCCAGCTTTGCAGTCATTGAGATATTGGAATGAACATGAGGCATTCTAATCATTTCAATACCTGCATAATCTGGTTGAAAGTCTTTGTCAAAAATGTCAGAGGATAAACCTTGAGGAGTTTGTCTCACAACTAGATCCAAGAAATTACAAGAGAACCCTTTAGACATACAATTCAATTCACAAGATTTTTTTGGGTATATGCCGCTACCAAAAGAGTCCTGGTTAAAGTACATGAAGTTCACAAAATCTGGAAAATCAGGAACAAAAAGATCGTCCACAAACGTACGAACCAGGGACAATCTATGAAGCACAACAGGACATGTGCTACTCTTCAAGAGACATTTAATGAAATCAAACTCATAGGTAAAGAGATAAAAATTTGCCAAATAGACCACACAATTACTGCCCATGGGGATACCAATGCATTGTCCATAAACACCATGACCAAAACAAAGAAACAAATTGTCCAACAAGAAATCCAGCCACGCAATCAAATCTGAACCCTCCACAACTTTAAAGCTGCGAAGATTTTCAAACAAATTGGTCTTTCCAGCCACAAAACCTAAAGTCCAAAGCTGTTTTTTGAACCATCAAAAACTTAAAAGCTTCAGCATCCGATTAAACACTTTATTTATCAGAACTCTCATACAAACTTTTAGATCAATTAGGTCAATTTTAGTGTATAGAGTTTAGAAATCAAAAGACTGCAACAGAAGTGGGAAAGCTTTATCAACTTCAGATCTTGAAAGATTAAGATTATATATTACCTCCACCACTCCTGTAGAGTCATTGAGATTCCAACTACTAACACAAGGAACATCTGCCTTTTTGAGTTTAGACACCCAAATGCCATTGACCGCAGGAAAGATATCTTTAAAGAAAGAACTGAGCCACTTAGAAACTTCAGTAAGAGAAGTAGAGCTGGCTGCACAAATAAATCTAGGTTTAATTGGGTTTCTATGAAGCTTCCAAACAGCACAAAGAAATGGGAGACAAGGACCACACTTACCACCATTAAAATTATGAGTCTTATTAAAAGAGAGATGAAATTTCAGGATGTCAGATTGGGCAAGACTGGAGACCACATATGAACCAACAGGAGAATTAAGCTCAGAGAAAACAGAAGAAACATAAAACTTCGTACAAACAAACAAAAAAAATTTACTACATTTATCCATGTAGGTAATAACCAAGGACCGTTGGAGACTCTTTAGATGATCCAAAACTCCTAAAGGAACAGACAAAGAAGAATCTGAGGAGGTTTGAACCTCGGAGGAAGCATGAGTCCTCTCCCACACAAACAAAGGAACTTTGGCTTTCCACTCACTTAATATTCATTGAACCCCTAGAAGCTCTTCTTGCTTGTTGACAAACGTTTTAAGACCTTTATCAATTGCTTCTTCAATAGAAAACATAGACAAGAAACCTCTTCTGAACTTAGTGCCTATAGAAAAAAGTTCAATTAGACTGGGCCTTGAGTTGATATTAAAACTAGCAGAAATAACATGACCATGATGAGAATCAACAAAACCAAGGAAACGATAACAATCACAACCAGAGTGAATAGTTTTATTAACTTTAGACACAAAAACAGATCTTCCCAACTCCCTATAGCTGAAAAACTATTGTACAGAAGTTTTAACATATTTCCAAGCAACTAAGGGAAGGGACCAAAACTTTCTAACAATAGGAGGAAGACAATCTAGCACAGAAGGAAGGTTTAAAATGGAAGAGAGATTCAAACCATCCATATGAGAAGAAACAAAGACAGAGATCTCTACCTAGGAAAGAGGCACTTGATGGGTAAGAATGAGGAACTTTTCTCTTAATAAAAATGCTCAGAATTTTAGACAGTTGTAAAGCATGGTCAACATCAATACTGAGAACAGAAGGTGAAAGCTTGCACAGCAACAAAAGAATACAAACCAAATTCTTGGTCTTATACTTAGAGAGAAAAACAATAGAAAACTTACCTTGAGACATAAGAGAAGAAAAGAAGACTAGTCTTCTTTTGTAATCTCTGTAGCCAAAAATTCCATGAGGAGAAAGTTGTGGGACACCACTAGGATTTGGTTGCACAACAACAGAAGGTGAACCATTCTCTTCAAAAATTGGGAACGTAGGAGGAGGAAAACTTACAGAAACATTATGAAGAACATTGACAGGAATGCAAACTTTGTTATTAGGATGAGCAAAAGAAGGATTACTGCCCTTTCTCCACAACATTGCAGAAGCTTTATGTACCCTAGGAGAACGTCCATTGTTTGACTTCCCTTCTAGGTTGTATCCTCTTGGAAAGAAAGTGTGCAAAATATTCATCCATTTCCTTTCCAAATGAGAGGCAGCAAGCTTAAACAAATTCAGAACAAAACAGCCTTCAGAATCTAAGAAATTCCCATCTACTTTTTCAATAGGAAACACTCTTTGGCAATGGCAGCATATAGTGGCTTAAAGACAAACTTGCAAGCCTAGACAATCTTTGAGCTTCTCTTACATGGTCTTGAAAACTCTCAAAGACAGACTTACAATTGAGGTAGGAAACTCTATTACGTTATAACGTCTCTACTTAAGAAAGGTGAGGCATGCAAACACATGTGCACATCATTACCAATTCCATCCTCCATGATTTGCCCACACCAGAATATCTTGAACCCCTTTGTTACCATCTTTGTTAAGTATACATCCCACCAAACAAAAGTGACAGGAGGCAGATATGGCTAAGTAGTCAAATAGGATAGAACTTTAATATTGGTCACACTCATAGACAATATCAAACTGAAACATTGTGGCAGAATGATAAAAAGCACTGCTTTGGTCAGTCGAAATCCTAGAAAGTTTGTGCTAATATATATCCCCAAAATATATGAGCACCAGATGGAATATTTTTAAAAAACTCCACACAAAAGTGCTTCTCATCACAAGGGGATTCTTCCAGAGACTACACCCATGACTGCAAACATTTAGGGTACCTCTGCAGGGTGGCTGGCAGGTTCACTCATGCAGCCACACTTTCAGGTTGTAGAAAAGGATTTGGTATCTCCTCTGTTCCATCTGTTGGAGCAACTAGCATGACTGCTGTGCCTCGACACACCTGCCAAGCCAGGTGGCAAGAACCAATAATTCAGACAGGACAGGACAGGACAGATTTGCATCAAAGTCTTTCAAGGTTCTTCAATCCTTTTGAAAAAACTTTATTCCACAATACTGTGGCACTCAAAAACATGAGATCTGATTCAACTGCAAAGACAGAGAAACTCACAATTAAGCCTAGAGGTCTTGTTTGATCTGTTGTCTTCAAGGGGTCATCTTGATCTGCAAAAGTGCATGTAAACACACATTTGTTAACACAGCAGTCAATTAGCTGCCTGCTATTCAAGTGACTTCAGGAAACCCAGATCTCACTCCCTTCCAATCAAGTGGTCTGATGCAATGCACAGCTCTGAGCCCTATACATTATCCTTCTAGGTTGCCTCCTGACAGCTTCCAAAGGTTCACTATGCAGTGCAAAACCTAAAACCTTGAACTCCATTCTGATGAGTGGGTTGAAGAACAATGACCATTGACACTCGAGCAAGCATAGCATGTCCATCAGGTCAAGGAATTCAATAGCTATGTGCAGACGCAACCCAAACAAGGGATGACATTGGGCACAATTCAACAGTCACCCCAAGACTTTGTGAAATTTAGGTCCAACACTTGTAGACTTTAGTGCAACCATCACTTTGTCGCTCTTTGTCTCTGCTAGTATGACACAACCTACAGCTCCAGAAAACAACCACAACTTACAAGTGTCGAAGGACTGTCATCACAGCTCCCTACAAGCTCATTTTTTATCTCAAACCTAAGTTTCATGCCCTGCTAAGGTGAACCATGCCCAAACTTGGTTCTTCTACAAACATGACATGTCAATCACAAACCAATTAGCACAAATATGCAGTGAGGATAGAACCCAGATGGAGGAGGACAAATGTAGGGTAATGAAAGTGCAAAAATAGATTCAGATCATACCTCTGAGGTTCTCGACAGCCTCATCCAACACCAGATTTAGCAGCTGGTCATATCCTTTCAATGTCCCCGTCACTTGCCAACCACCAAGGCTACACTCTCCATCAACATGCTAAACAATGGGCCTCGAACAAAGAGATGAAACACATTGAAACCAAACAGTTGCAAAACAAAGCTCACACTCTCTTTTTTTTTAAACCTAGGGACTTAAATATTGCAGCAAGAAGAAGATTTGCAATGCACCTTCCCGACCTCCAGTGAGCTTCACCGACACTCCTTTGTCCACAAACTTTGACAAATCCAGAACTGTTTCCTTTCTTCCTGACTGGCAACCACAACCAAAAGAATCGTGTCAGCGTGCTCTTGACAGTCCACAACGACGCATTTGCAGAATAGACACTCTTGACCTTGAACCCCCACCTCCATTAAAAGAAAACTCAGACAGCATATTCATGATACCAAACCATCGTCATCCTTCAGTGAGACCTCCTGAAGAAAAAAAACTTTCAAATACTTGTAAGTAAAACACCCACTACACAAACAAAAAAAGACAGCACTAAAAACCAAAACACCTACAAAGAAACAAACAAAAACAAGCAACAAAAAAACACACACACTCACGCACGCACAAGAGAACATCCAAGTGTGCAAACAAAACAAACACACAAAGACAAAGAGGGAAAAAAAAAAGAAAAAAAAGAAAACATCAGCCAAAAAACAACAGAGTGGACAACAAACGTGCACAGCAAACAAAACAAGAAAAGCAAGCCCATTTGTGCGCAAGCAGAGATGAAAAGCTTCAGGTAGAAGTTATACACACATACATACCATGGTGAATTGTGTGTCGTGACAACAGTGTCATATACTCTGGTGTAAGAAGGGAAGTGAGGTAAGCAAAAGCTCGCGAGAGAGACGAGAGACACACGCACACAGAGAAAGAGGGAAAAAACAAGAGGAAGTAAAACCCTAGTGCGCTTCTCGTGGGAAGACAGACGCACGCCCGCAGGCACGCGGGCAGGCAATGCACGCAATGCACAATTCTCATCCATTAAGGCATTTCCCGATAATAAACCTTATCACCCGTCCTCGTGGATGACACATCTATATCATCCATAGAGACGATTATCTCGTTCAGGAAGGCAGATTTAGTAGTTCATAATTCGTTGATGAGCGTTTGTCGTATTCCTGGTTTCGTGTCCGGTGTTGCGTGCAAGGACATTGCTGCACACAGAAAGAGCGAGACGACGACGACGACGACGACGAAGAAGAAGAAGAAGGGATTTGCGTTTTGCTTCGGTACGATAGTTGCAAGCTTACGGCCATGGAGAAGAGCACGAAGTC
>Ga0209208_10007155_pt1 | contig 15231 bp, 10 predicted proteins | sample S1TSphfallax_3_FD_187694 | JGI IMG/M metagenome (GOLD analysis project Ga0209208, IMG submission 187694) | Host-associated microbial communities from peat moss isolated from Minnesota, USA - S1T2_Fd - Sphagnum fallax MG (SPAdes) (version 2) | ecosystem: Host-associated > Plants > Peat moss >...
CAAAAAGAAAAGAAAAGTGGGTGACATATATATATTTACTATCTATAGCCAAGTTTATCCAATCAATTTAGTATCTTCATGGATGAATGTAATACCTGCATGGATGATGCTATTGTCTCAAGAAGAGAGAGTAGCTTCTAGCTCTCATCCATTAAATGCATTAGTAAGTATTGTTCTTGAAAGTCATATTAAAATATCATTTGATTTTCTTTAAATTTTAATGTTGCAACCATCCATTTTTATGAAATTCATTTAATTGATGGAATGAATGGCTTGAATCAATGGTTCAATATTGATGTAAATATGAGCCTAATAAATTTCATAATGGATGTAAATATGAGCCTAACAAATTTCTCATTATGATATCGAAATATTTGTGTAGTTTTTGCTAAAATAATTGGAATTGGAATTGTTGATTTGAAAGGAAATCTAGCCCAAATCTCAAATTTAGTGAATTTTTAGCATTTGATTCATTAATGGATTCTAATATTCAATAATTCATGTTTGATTTTTTAAGGGTTCAAAACTTCAAATGGGGTGTACAATTTACATCTAAATGTTAATTTGAAAAGTTGTTTTTAAAAATCCAATATATCACCCATAGGGTTTATGGTTCCATAAAGAGAGATAAATTTGTTATTAATGTTGTTTTTAAAAAATTCCCAAATGATACTATTTTAAGATTTTGCAAGATGATCATTTGTCAAATATTAAATATAGTTAAATTTGTTTAAAGGTCTATGTATTTTATTCATTTCTGTAATGAGATTGCTTCATTTATGAAGTCTATAAAATTTCATTAATTTTTGTCTTTGAATTAGGAAATAGAATAGGAATGAATGTTTTTAATCTCATTTTTTCATATCATATATCATCATTCAAAAGGAATTTAATGGGCAATAATAAGGAGCTAGAAAAAACCTCAAATTAAGTATGTATTGATATGATGTCATTAATGTCTAATTGTATAAATATCCTTTTGAAATACGTATTGTGGAGATCTTGATTTTGAAATATTTATGTTTTACCATTTAAAACCATGGCAATCATGGCAAGTTGTTGTTTTTTCATTCATATGAATATTAAGGATTCAAGCAAAAAATCCATTCGATAAAATTTTTAAGTTTAAATTTCGATTTAGGACCTTTTAAAGTGAACACCTATTGTGTCAAAAGGAATCAAATTTGCAAAGGACTATCAAAAGGATTCATATAATTAAAAGAATTTGATGGGGGAATTTTTTTAAAATAAAGACCTATTAACCATATTCAACAAATATTTATATCTTAAAGTATGTGGAATTCTATAACTTAAAAAATTCAAAAAACTTTCCAAAATTGATCAATGTTTTTAGAATTTCAAAAGTCCTTTACCACATATAAATGGGGTATAATGTACATGATGTGTTAAAAAAAATTGTAGCTTATTATATTAAAAAACCATAAAAAAAATTTAAATGAATTTTTAGGTATGATTTGAAATTATTATCATTTTTAAAGATGAAACATTAAATTTAGAAAGAATCAACACACTTTCAAATTTTCATATTTATTCCAAAGTTATAAACAAAAAAACATGTCATGTAGTTCAACAACTATAAGCATTTATTATAATAATTTGCAAAAAAAATATTCAAAACTTAATTTGTATGAAAGATTTTTTTTGGGCAAAAAGACATGTATGTATTCTAAAGTAGTACAATTGGGTATCTTGTTTGTAATCTAAAAGTGATTCTTATAGGTTCAAGCACACCTTTGTGCCTTTTCAAACTATTATCACTAAGATTCATTGGGAACAAATGTTGGTCATTTGTATGTTCCAACCTAACCAAACCGTGTGTAAGCATGTCCTGTTGTTTACTTCTAATAGCTTTCAATGAAGAGAACAAATGTTGTTGCAAGGTTGGAATTTTTTATTGTTATGTTTAATACTTCAAGCCACACTATCTCAATTAGGTTATTGATGTTGCTTGTTTGCTAGAGATCATGATGTTTTGTATCCTAAGAGGTGGGAAAGTCCTCGATCTGTGGAAGGTTGTGGTCCAAATACTAGAGTAGACCTACAAGTTTCTACAACATTCTTAAAAACATTCTATTATGTGCAATGGTGGGAAGATATGAAACAACTCCCTAAGATTACAACATGGTCATATATAGACAATTGTACATGGAAACAAAATGAAACTTATAATGAATGGAGATGATCTACAAACATTAATAATATTTTGGATATGGATGCCCCAAATAATAATGAAATGGATGGAGCAAGATATAAACATCCATGTACATTATCGACCAATGACCATGTGTGAGAGGTAGGGAAATAACATATCATACTTCAAAATGTTGATTTCAACTTGTGCATTGTCCACAATGATAGTGCTTGGCATCCATCCACTAGGCATTCATTGTGATAATGCTCTCAATACAGGGTCTAGGTCACATTTTCAGGTTTTCCCAATTACTATGAATGCAATTGGTATTCCATTTTGCCATTGATTGAACACCATCATGGTGTACAAAACATACTGGAAAAACATAAAAAACATGTTCAAATTAATTAGTATGAAAGCACATTTATATTCCATGTAGATCAAATTTGTGTTATAAAAGGATAGTGTGTTAGAACTAGGATAATGGAGGATGATGACATACCCTAGTTTGATTTCTTCCAAATGTAGCATCAAATGAAAGGCAACTCCCATGTCCAAAATTTGCCATCATTTTTTATTGCCAAGTGGTTTGAATCCTTAATGTGAGAGGGGTTCATCGTATTTCAGTAAATTGAGATCCAAAGGGGCATGTTCAAGATAAAAGAACACCAATTTCAGGTTTTCCAAAACCCACATTCTCACACTCATTGGGTCCTTAGGATGTTTTTGCCATAATTCATCAACCTTATTTTTGGCTAGGTTTTTAACATCTCATGGTAGGACAAATGTGTTGTGGTGACATGCTCATTTCGTTGTGCTTGTTCCTTGACACATGATTTATGACGTGTCATAATTTGTGCATGGGACAACCATTGCCTTAGAAGCTACATGAGGTGTGCTTTCATGGCATCGGATAATTGTGAACCCAATGCATGTCGATATCCAATCATAGTTATCCCATGGCAAACCACTCTTTTTTTGTTTATATGTTTTGCATGGAGGTAGATCAATTGACATAAGTCGTGGTCCAAATACGGTTGTTTTGCAATGACAGACCTTTGACACCCGTGTTTAATTGACATCCCAAACATCATCTTCCCTATCCTTGTGCTTTGCCTTGACAACCGAATGGATTCATGGATCTTTGTTGATGGTTTATTTCCCTTTCATTTCATGGATGCATCATTGACCTTCCTTCTTTTATGTTTTTATTGCATAATAATAGAAAATTTTGCATGTCTTCTGGAAGAACATGGGTTTTGTCTTTTGGTCCAAAATTATAGGAAAACCTACAAACATTACAATAGTTATGGAGTGAAAATTGCCATGGACATTCTTTAAATTATGAAATTGCCATAAAATTCATCATATTGTGATATTTAAAAAGAACAGTAGATAGAAATGAAGACATTGCATGCTTCAATACATTAAACATCCATAAAATGTTGACATTAGAATGAAATGGATGAACTGTGCATTTTATAATCCACATTTATAAACAAAAGTAAGAGAATTTTCTCTTGGGTGTGTCAACGTGCCTAGGGTAGATGAGTTAATGTGGTCTTTTGTTCTTGTAAATGTCGCAACCCTACTTTGGGTGAAGTGGGAGGATGAAACTCCCACTCCCAAAGTTGGAGAGTTGGAGTCCTCCGGGACTCCCGAATGTTTAGGGTTCGACAGCAGAGGCCAAAACACCTCGCATTGAGGTGTTCTTGATGTCATTAGAAAGGTCTTGAAGCTTAGATATCGAAAATGCCCTCGCATTGGTCATTTGGACATCTGCAGCCCAAGTTATGGGCAAAAGAAGGGCCAGGAGTCAAACTGGCAGTCAAAGTTTGATTTCCGATTACTAAAAGTCGAGAATCGACCTCTTCCCAACCTCCGAATTGAGAGTGCAACGTGGCGTTGCAAAGATCTCGACAAGGGCTACAACTTTGGTTTAGACTTCGTTGCGATCAGACTCTACAGTCGGGAGTTATGAGCTTCCAAAGTCCTGGGACTCCAACCGCGACAGTTTCGGGACAGTTTCGGGACAATTTCGGGACTCCAACTTGGGAGGCCCGGGAAAAAGAGCCATTTGGATGTAGCCCTCGCGGAACGTTGCATAGAATACTATATGGGGGAAGGTGGTGGCTTCCCCGGAGTCCGGGCCGTGGTGAGTCTTGTGTGTCAAAATGCCCGTGGCTTGTCCCAACACCCAAGGGTGTTCCCGAATGTGAACTAACCACTTTGTGGTTTGTTTTGGATGCAGATTCAAGCTTGATCTTCTAGTCCTTCTTCCTAGTCTAATCTCGGGACTTCTAGCACGCCCCTCTACCCCTTTCTAGTGCTAGAAGTCGGGAACGCCTTCTGAGTCCTAGCTTTCCGCAACTACACATAGTTGAACCCTCAAGTGGGTTCAACCCGGGACTTGGGAGTGCGTCAGTAAACTTGCAAGGGAAATCTGGATTGTTTTGTTCCCCTTCAACAAAATCCTCCAATCGATTCCATGGTATCACTATAATTTTAGCTACCCTATACAAACCATGGCCACTTGTGAAATGTGGCGACCACATGAGATCATTTTTTAAAAAAAGGTCTAAGAGGAGGATCTTGAATTGTGGCCTTCAATTTATGGAGAAGGTCCCTTTCCCTTAAAGGAACAACATATTCTTAGACATCTTCTATGATTGTTGGATCATCCATTGATACATGGTACTTTGGACTTGACATTATTTTAGGGATCGTAAAACTATCCAAGTTAAACAATGGAATTTGGGCTTTTAACCCTATCTTTTATGCCTAGATCATCCAACACCATTGTGTAGTTCAAGCTTGCCATGGATTAAATTCAAATCAAAACCTCTTATGAATGTGAGTATTAGAAAAATGAAATTGATACTTGTTTGAATTACATAAACCTTAATCAGAAATGTGGTGTGGATATGGTATTAATGTTTGCAAATTTTATGCAAGTTATATGATACCAATCCATTGTGTCCATGATCTTTTTAGTCAATAATGAGAAGCCAATCCTTGCAAGAATAAACAAATAAGTGCATGTAGAACACAACCCAGTTGCAAGTTTTTTTTTTTTTTTTAAATTTGGAATTACATTTTAGTAATTAGTGGGTATTGAGATGTGTTGTACTTGTGATGAGATTTGTGTCTCATTGCTTCCTGTTTCAATATTGTGTTGCTGCAACTATAGATGTGATGGTTGTTTTGTTGAGTTTTTCCTTGAGGTACAATGTGTGTTGTTGTGTCAAAATATATGGTTGTTGATGTAGTGGGAAATGAAATCTAGTGATCTTGCCATTGTAGGTATTTGGAGGTTTGCAAGGGAAGAACATGATTTACAAGTCCATAATGCAACAAAGTAGACATCATTGTGTCACCTTGTACCTTGAACACAAGTATGAACAATTGGAAGCATATTTTGACATTCAATGCATTGATGTGCTTATAGGTAGTAGGCCATCATTTGAATGCAAGTTTTTTGGCAATTGGTTCAAAGACAAAAATACTTTGTCTTACCACAAAATGGCAAATTCATGCCTTGATTACACGGGCGGTGAACTATTCAAAATTTATCCAATGATGACAAAAGCTGAGCTTAAGGAGTTCAATAATTTAAGGGAGAAGTTTGGGAAAACACTCCCAAACTAAGGCAAATGAACAATTGATGACGTGGCAAAACAAACCACAAAAGGGTTGCACCACCAAAATTACAAAAGCAGCCATTTGGTATGATGCCTCCAAGACCCGTACATCCAAAAGAAAGAAAGGTATATGAACTAAGTAGCAATGAAAATTTCTCATTAGGTCGTAGTGCAAAAGTAGGTATATTTTTCATCTCTCCTGCATTTTATTTCTTAGCTGTAAGTTGACATTTGTAATGGCAAGTATTGGCATGTTTCATTTCTAACATTGGTATCTTTAGGGTTTGTTGCAAACAAGCAAGGAAAAAAAATAATGTATGTGTGAAACAATCATTGGAGCATGCAAAACCCATTAAACTATCTACTAGGCAAAACATAACAACCCCCCGTCATTATTCCCATATGGGTTTATGCCGCCGAGGAATAAAATGCATTTCACAAGAATTAATTTAGAAGCAAAGGCAAAAACAATTGTAAAAAGTTTTAGAGTTGGGAGCTCTTGTGAACTCCTTCCTCCCCTAGAAAAAGTGAAAATCAATGGACTTTATGTTCTTTTATTAGAAACAAACATTATGATGGACATGAAGATTTTACTAAAGCCTAAAGAGACTATGGCGCTTTTGATGAAAATGGAAACAAAAGCTTCTTTGGGCAACATGCTAGTTTCTGCATTTGGCCAATGGTACCTTTATTCGCTTGTAAATATTATAAGGTTTGCAATATTTATTTATTTTTGGTTTTTGCTTTTAGACAATTTTTTCTTGCCCTTTTTTTTCCATGCAAGTTGGTGGAAAGATTGAAAGGAAAAGCCACATTAGTGACATTGTCAAACAATCCTTCGATGCATAGACATCTAGAGGGGGTGGGGAGAACAAAATGAACATGTTTAATCAAATGAAGTGCCTTTGAAAATACTTGTAGTACTTGTAATTGGAAAAGGAATATGATGAAAAGAAGGTAGGAGTTGCACAAATTTTGAAGAAAAAGAAGGAGGATTATGTTCAACAAGAATTGCACAAATTTGACAAACATGTCAAGGCCATAAAAGAGACCGAAAAATGGGGTTGGTCACCATTATACCATTTGTTGAAATGATTCCTTTTACAAGTTGGACTTTAGTGCCTTTGGGAGCACACTGAAGAAGAGCTATAAAACATCATGTTAGAAATGGATAAGGAATTGCATTTATTGTCATTTAACATGGAATGCCCTCACATCATATGCGCATTCAAGTTGTTTTGTAGAAGCACTTTTGGGAAACTACATCCACTTGCTCATGCTAATATAGGGTTGACTCATCGCAACATCTTTCATTATTGTCGGGATCAGTTTTATTCTGTCTAACTAACCATAACAATCCAAGACATTTTGGACTATAGATTTGTATGTTTTCCAATCAATGGCAATGCATTGAAAAAGTGAAGCAATGTCACCAAGACTTGCTTGGCCTTCTTGGATTTGATCTTCAACACCAAGAGCCAGTTGTTGAAAAGATTCTTGGGTTCATGTCAAAGATTGTTCATAAAGCAATCTCAAAACATGTAAGAAGTGGGAATGACATCAGAATTGAAAGCTATGTGGTGTGCTTTCATAGATGGCCATGATGACAAACACCATTTGGAGTAGGTATTTGATTTCATTTGTTACCATCCTAGTTGCTAGTATTTCACTTTTGTAATAGAAAGATCCCTTGTAGAGTTCCCTTGCATTATAAGAACCTAACCCTTGAACTTGGTGCCTTCAAGTGGTTTTTGAAGCTTTGCTTGTTTAGGAAGAAATAAACATTGGTTGGGTCTTCCTTGGGAAACTTTTGTTTATAGCCAATGGAATTATTCTAGACCAACATCTTAAATGCACCATTGCTAAAATCATGGATAGTTAAGTCCTTGCTTTGCATGTGAAGTTTGGCAAAGTCAAACCCCATTTGGCAATTACAACAGATGTGAACAACACATTAGAAAGAAACGACAACACCACAACAGGTACCATCTAGGACTATGTTTTCCAAGTTTGTTGTTTTTAATGTTCTTACAGTCCATGGTGAATACTAATCCAATTGAATTGTTAAATTTAGATTCCTAAAGAGATCAATTATGGTTCAACAATGTTTTGTAGGTGTTAGTTCATCAAATGGGCTTGATCTTGTGCCCTTATAAATTAAAGATTCCATTTTCCCAGATGTCTCCTCTTAGGTGTTGTAAATAACAACTTATGAACATATGCCATTTGGGTTGTTTGGTAAGATTATTAGCACTAAATATCATAGACAAGGCACAAAAGAGGAAAAGAGGAGTTTAACTTTGATTTATAGTCTTATGTCAACAATCCAAGCCTGACCATTCCACTACAATCAACAGCAATGTAAGCGGCTTACACTGGATTCAAATGGACACTTTCATTGTCCTTGGGATTGCAACCTCCTGGGGACTGCTCTCATAACCCTCTAAGAACAATACACCCAATTTGAACTATGAGGTGTCGAAGCAAAAAACACTACAATTGTAGCTAATTTCAGATAAGCAAGGTGTAGTTAAAGATAATGACCTTGTAGGTCTGTTTGTTTTCCCCCATTATCGTTGCAGAGCATGAGGAAGACACAACAGTTGAACGATTGGACATTATATTTACAACAATTCCTACATAGCAAAAGTAAGTAACAATTTTGTGTTAAAGACTTAAGGTTTACTTGTTTTAGTCCATGTATTGAGTCTTTGTAGGATTGTGTACCTTTTCCCACATGAACATGCCCAACTAGTAGACAATTTGTGAACAAGATGTACAACATAATTATTTATCAAAATTTTAAGTTTGTAATGCAATTGTTTTAAACATTGTTTTTTTTTTTTTTTTTGGAATGACATATCTTGTCATTGATGATATTTTTGACCTCTAAGCATAGACATTAAGTTATTTATGCTAATTGTCAACATGTTATAATATTGAATTTTGTTTTTCAATCTTCAAGCAAAGCCATCATTGACATTTGTAGCTGAAACTACAAATGTTGGTGACAGTGGTGAAAATTTTCATTGACTCCAAAGGTGGGACGAAGGATTCTATAGTTTGTATTGTAATTTTAGCTCATTATATGAAATTGAGAATCGATGCATACATTACCCTTTTCGACTATAGTGAAGGCCACCTTTCCACTAACACTATGGATTTTTTTAGGTTGTGGTTTATGCACAAACATCTTTCATTTTTTGATTTGTACATCACACACCCCCATATGTGAGAGATTGTCAAGAACTAAAGAAAAGAAAAAGGGGAGTTTAAACATAATGTCATTTAGTTTGTCCACAAAAAAGTTCAATTTATTGCAATAGTGAAGGTAATATTTATCCCAATCCGAGATGTTAATCGTTGGAGTCTTATGATTTTGGGTGCAAAACATTTGTTTCATTATGATCCTTTTAGATCTATAAACCTATTTCATAATGCCATCTTATTACTTTTTTTGCAAAAGTATGGGCAATTATAGAAGGAAACTTTTCAGGGTCATGTGCGTGGAAACAAACACTTTCAAAATCTAGTCAAGTGTGGCTTTTATGTTATGAATTCATACAAAATTTTTATGACTACATGGCAGAAGTCATGGAATTATCCATTGAAGTATGTGCGTTTAAGCCCTTTAATGCATAACTATTTTCTTTCCATGCGCTAGTGTTTTTCCAAATGTATTAAACACAAATTTATGCCATTATACATGTTTTGCTGCAAATGACCCTTATATGGTTTTTGAGGCATGATGCATTGGCAACTCGAGTCACACTAGTGGAAGCACTAGTGTAGACTTATACAAAGGTTTTGAAGATAGATCTACATAGCGGTTGTTGATTTGGAAGAACAACATGAGGGCACTAAATCGATCTCTATAGCATTTGGGAGTGGTGCTGCAACTTGAAGAAGTAGGAGAAATCAAAAGCACATCCATTATGTTTCAAAATCCTCCAACATTTTTTAATATACATGTTGTCCCTATTTATAAGTGCCTTTGGCATTTGTTGTAGTTTGTTGACCATTGGTTATATGGCTTTTCACTATGTTTCTATAGACCGGACTTTATGTAGCAAACATATGTATAGAAACATTTGTAATTTATGCAATGCTTTGATATTTTCCTTGAATTGTATACCTTTCATTCCTTTTTTATTTCAAAACATTTAGCATATGTGTTTCATAGACATGAAAATACACACGTTTGCCCCTAACTTGAATTGTGAATTAGGTGATTAGGTATTGCATTATCTAAAAACATGGTACATAGATGTAAACCAACTAGTTGTTCTAGCAACAAATATGTAGATAAATTTGGTATCAATAAACTTTCTTAAGCAACCAACCACTACATAGACTCCTAAAGTAATAAAAACAACATTAACTACAAAACATTATTGTAATATGGTGGTTTGTGTGTTTTAGATCGACAAAGTAGGTTCCATGGTTACAAGTTCAAAACAATGTTAAGTTATTGATGAGAGTATATGCTAAGAACTTGAGGAGGCATAGATTATTTGTTGGGGGCATGTGTACAAAGAATTACTAGGAAATGCACATTTGTCATTAATAGATGCATGGTAAGGCTTAAACAATTGATATTTGCTACTAACAAACCAAATTTTTACAAGCACGAACATCCAACTAAATGCAAATAAACCTAGTTGCATTGTTTTTTAAATTGTGAGAATTAACATCTAAAATTGAGTTAATTATTAATTTTTTTGAACTTTAGTTAACGTTGATGCTTTTAAAGATTTTTTTTCAAAGATTTAATTCCAATTAACATTTTAGATGTGTATTGGTGGTTAGTTTTAACATCCTTAACACTAACCTAACATTGGAATTAACCCATGTGTGACCATATTTGAAGAAAGACGAATTTGGTTTAAACAACATTAAAAATATTTATTAATGTTGTGCAAATACCCCATTTAACTAGGTACTTGTTGATTTTCAATTTGGTTTCGACTTATTGGAACCTAATTGGACTTGAGTCCAAGATGTGGAATTGGGTAGGAATCAAATCCAAGGGTAAGAGAGATTAGAAGAATTTGTTGGGACCTCTTTTGTCATTTTTTTGGTTTTACAAATAATTGAAATTGGGTTTGGTTCTTGAATGGTTTAAAGAATTAAAACTAGACCTTTTTTCTTTTTTTTTCTTGAAAAAATCCATTTTCAATTCCAATTTAGGGTTAGGGGTGATGAGTGATAGGTTGTTGTCAAAGGTTGAAGTTCAAAACTTTTTTCTGTGGTCATTTTCTTCTCGTTGTTCACAATTATTTGTTATGTCATCACTATTGTTTTCATGATTCTTTTCTTGTGTTACTAATTGGTGGTATTCTTTTCATTCATGTAGCCCACATTTGTGGTTGGTGGTTATGGTGTTATTTTCATTGTTGTGGTTCACCATTGCTTTGGTACACATGTCGCCTTCCTCCTTTTCATCTTCTTATGGTGTTGGTTGTGGTCATCATGGTCTTATTGTTGTTGTGGTTAGTAGTTGCCCACCATCAAATTCTTGATCTTATTATCTTGTGGTCCTAATTGTAATGGTTGTTGTGATCTTTTCATTGTTGCAAATAGTCATTGCTCACCATCACCCTCCTAATCTTGATGATCTTGTGGTCTTGGTCATCATCATGATTTTCTTGTTGTTGTAGCCAATAGCTATTTGTCATTGCCCTTGTGATCTTCATGATCTTGTGGTGTTGGTCATCGTTGTGGTTTTCTTGTTGTTATAACCATTAATTGTTCACCATTAGCCTCTCGTGGTCTTGTTCATCATCATGGTTTTTTCATTGTTGTAGCGAGGAGTTTCCCACCATTGCCTTTGTGATTTCAATGATCTTGTGGTCTTGGTTATCATCATGGTCTTTTCATTGTTGTAACCAGCAATTGCTTGCCATTGAAGGGGGTGCATTTGGGGTTTTTGAGGGGGTGATTTGGAAGGTGGATTTGGTGGTTACTTGGAGGGATTTTGACGGCTGCATTCAAGGGTGGCAACATGCATATTTCAAAATTGACATACAAATGCATGAAACATGAAGACAATTGGCATTAAACAAAGCTGGTATAATCCTTTAAAAATTATTAATGTAATTAAAAACTTTAAAATTAGATTTGTTTGTCTTAATTTGGCCTTCTCAATACTTTGTAACAATATGAGTTTTTAATATATAGAATATTTCTTTTTGCATTGTTTTTAATAATGTTTGGTGTTGTTGAACCTAACTAGGAGGTTACCCAAAACCTACCCTGATTTACCATAGAACAAAGAACCAACTTGATTTGAAAATTAGAGAAAATAAAAATAAAAATTGACCAATTGGATTTGGAACCAAGCCCCAATTTTATAAAAAAAGAAGCCTAAACAAAACCTAAACCAGCCCCATAATTTTTTTTGAGACTAAAACTTACCCCATAATTAAAAAAAAAACTAAAGGTTCCTCCTAAAACCTAAGCATCACACAACATTGATACTTCTCCACAATTATGGGATACAATACAAATGTTGCCCTTGATTTGTGTTCAAGGAAAAAAAAGGCTTGCATAGGAAGTTTTATCATCTACAAGTTGGTGAGAAGTAGCTGATCTCAATTGTTTGATTAAATTTGCACATTAGACTTTCCTGCTTAATTGGCTGGGGCTTCATTAGTTAGTCTATTTCAGGGTATATATGTTTTTGGGACATTACAAAGGTGAAATCATAGCAAATGCCACAAGAAAACAATTGATTTCCTTTCCTTTGGACCCCTGCATGTCTTCCATTATTGCCACATGCTCACTAGATAGGGCCCTATGAAATCTACAACTTACATACTATCCATGAACTGGTTGAAGGTTTTAATAACATTTTGAATGTCTTTCAAGCCAAAACATGACATGAAAATAACAACCAATGTGATTTGAATCGGTTTTTTTTCCGTGACTTTTTTTGTTTTTGACCCCTAGGACCAAACCTATTCTTTGGTGTGAACTATGAACTACTCATAGTTCACATTGATAGCTCCATTTACATGGATGTTATAATTACAGCCCAAATTCATTTTGTGTAGTATAGTGATCTCAATTTGATCAATCTTTTAGAAACCCATGTCGATGACATCATTTGAGTGCAAATGTATGGTACATCTATCATGTTAGTGTTAGTGTAATGTGAACAAAAACCTCAAGAACACTAAGTCATAAGTATGAGCAACTTCTATTGATGCATGCTTGTTATTATGCACATTATAGAGTAATTGGTGAACAATGTCCAAACTAAGGGGGTGAACAACTAAGATTGTGATTAATAAACAAGTGCACAAAAAAAGAAATCTAGTTTTTTCAGATTTCATGTTTTATGTTTCGTGAAATCTGAAACCTATGTTTCATGTTTTACTTGATTCCAAGTGGGTTTAGGCAAAGAATGGAAGACGAAGTCATAACTCAAGGTTTCAAGACAAAAAAAATTCTACATAACAAGATAGACTAGTTTGGGGCAATATTTTGATGCACACCGTATTGTATATACTACAAGGCCTGCTCAAATTTTCGATGTGAAGGAACTCGCATGTAGTGCATGTTATTATTATTATTATTATTGTGTTAGAAGTGATGTGTGTGGGCTGTACATACAGAGTAATTGTGAGGTGCTGCCAATTCAGGTCTAAAAAATTTATTTTTGACTCTTGGGTGGTGGGATCAGCACCTTGTAAACTATGGCATTGTAAGGATGTGGAGTGCGGAGTTTAGAGGAGATTATGTCACTTGATGTGTGGGGACACATGATCCTCGAGTGAGGCAATTCTCAAGTCTCTGATGTTTCTTTTGTTTTCACCATAACTCCTGACTTGTTTGTTGCTTCTAGAGAAGATCACAATTCCTTACTGGCTCACAGATTGTGCCATAACCACTACTAGCATGGTCTTGAGATGGATGGGGAGTATAGTATGGTATGCATTTGGAAGTATCCCTTCATGAGATTCTTCTCAGATCTCTAATTCCCTACAGGCAGAGAAGGAGCACAAGCTCAACCATGTCAGGTAGGGCAGTACCTGTTGGAGCATTGCCCTGGAGAGCTAAGATCCAGATGGGTTTTGTTTAAAAATCATTCCAGAGATTTTCATTTTGAAGTACCTATTCGCACAGATTCTTGCAAGGAAATCAGTATCCAATCTGCTCACTAAGTTTCTATCAAAAGCAAGAGGGATCAGATCATGAGGCCTTGTTTATTTTCCAGTATTAGGTTGATCAAATGGTACTTGATTGGACTGCACAATCTGTGGGGAAGAGAACCCCAAGAGAACTAACTAGATATGTGCCATTCCTGAATGTTGAACTGCCTTTTTTTATGAATTGTATTCCACAATAAACACCACATACTGTACATTCTAATGCATGAAACCACAACATTTTACCTCACACATGTCATGATCAGTGGCTTTTTGTGTGAGACAAATCACATATTAGAACTCTTGTAGTGATGTCTCTAAACCCTTCTGTTCAGTGCAATTATGGATAAGATTGATGAAGAGAGATAAGGACCCCAGAATTTGAGTGTCTAATGAGAGAGTCAGAGGCCAAATTTTTGTGTTGCAACATTGTGCCCAATCTATAAATAGCTCGCACTTGGAAGTAATGCTTAGAAGTGTAATGCTCTACAACATAAGAGGTAGACTTGGTGATTTCTGTTTTATGTTCCAGGAAGCTGTGAAAGTAGAAAACAGATGCTCAAAAAAAAGTTTGTGAAGTCTGCTTCTGAAGCTTTGCTGATCTCAATTTGAATGAAAGCTTCACACATTATTGAAAGCAAAAACACAGATAGTCAAAAAAATTTGCACACAAATTGAGAAGGACTTATGAGAAGACTTGGGGGCCAGCTGAATAAAATCTGAAGTCTAGAAACTTGCTTCCCATTTTGATATATGTGTATATTTTTGGCTTCCAAATCCAGAATTATTTTGTGTCTCTAGTTTGCACCCATTATTGTGTTTGTCGAGTAGAATCTTTGTCAGGAACCCAATCTTAGACTTCGGGAAATGGAAACAATAGCTCTTCTACCAAGACATTTTCTGGCTGCCAGTCATTGGGCTGTGAACTGTGTGCATTCTCTGGCTTGTAGTAACATGATTGTTTAGGAGAGTGCAAGATAAACCAGTGGAGGCCAGCTGCTACCATGCATCAAAACTCTCCTCTCCCGAGGTTGTGTCTTTTAGATCCAACTTTCTTAACATCAATAAATAAATATATATAGAAAAACACCTAGCAAGGGAACAAGAGAAGCAAAAAGGACAGAAGTCTAAACAAAAGACAACACCTGAAAGCACAAAATGCACAATGGGGAGCAGCAAGAGGAGGAATCAAGTAATCTAGGACCTAAACCCATCACCAGTAGCTCGAAGCAAGTTGTGCAAGGTGATGGGTGAAAAGCCTGGAAGAACACCAAGCCTAGGAGAG
>Ga0209208_10007156_pt1 | contig 15230 bp, 10 predicted proteins | sample S1TSphfallax_3_FD_187694 | JGI IMG/M metagenome (GOLD analysis project Ga0209208, IMG submission 187694) | Host-associated microbial communities from peat moss isolated from Minnesota, USA - S1T2_Fd - Sphagnum fallax MG (SPAdes) (version 2) | ecosystem: Host-associated > Plants > Peat moss >...
TGGCTTCCGGTGTCGGGTGCAGGGACGGGCGGAGTGGGGGATTTTCTGCTGCATCTGGTGCTGCCTGCGTTGACTCTGGCTCTGGGGCTTGCGGCCATCCTGACCCGGATGGTAAGGACGGCGATGCTCGAAGAACTCGGGCAGGATTACATTCGTACGGCGCGGGCGAAGGGATTGAGCGAAAGGACTGTGGTGTATCGGCACGCCTTGAGGAATGCGCTGATACCGGTGCTGACCGTGCTGGGTTTGCAGTTTGGGAGCCTGCTGGCCGGCGCGATTGTGACGGAGACGATCTTCAGTTGGCCGGGCATCGGAAGGCTTACGCTGTCGGCGATCTCGAACAGGGACTATGCGCTGGTGCAGGGATGCATCCTGGCTGTGGGGCTGACGTATGTGGCGGTGAACCTGCTGACGGATGTGGCGTATACGGTAGCGAATCCGAGAATGCGTGGGTGACCATGAACGGACGAAGCTGAGCTGCATCGACTTCAACTGCGAGTTCGGGTCGTTCCGGCTAAGCATCTACGCCGATGCCTGATGCCTTCATGGGAGTTGGGCTTGCCGCCTCAGTGAGTTGCGTGCGGGACAGCGCCGATGCTGGGTTCCGAGATCCTCGATAGAAGCTGCGCCCCGCGATGCTCCGCGCTGCGAACCGGATGGGCCCGCGCCATCGGGACGCCGCCGATGCAGAGCTCAGCGGTCTCGTAGCGAGACATGGGGAGCCGCAATATCTTGCCTGGAGCAAGCGCGGCGAGCTCCTTAGCCCGGAGCCGCATGGGAGTGAAGCGCAGCGTCATTCCCACGGTTGTCTGCCCCACCAACTCCCGTATCCTCATCTGGTTCTCCAGCGAGGGACGCCTGCGTCGCTCCTGATCAGACGCCAATTGACGAAGGATGGAGTTCAGGGTCGCCGGAAGGCAGAAGTTCAGCATCCCCTGCACCTCCTGCATGTTCACTTCGAAGTTCAGGCCCAGCGTCTTCTCAGAGACCGGCATGGTGCGCGACGCCGATCCCACCGTCTCGCGTTTGTCGAACTCGAAGTGAAGTCCGATCGACGCCCACGCGGTGTTCAGCTCGCGAATGATAAGCTGCACCACCGACTTGAGGATCTCCTCTTCCATGTCAGTTAGCTGGCGTATCGGAGAGGCGCCGCCCACCCCGCCAAGCAGCAGGTCGATGATTGGCATGGCCAGGGCTACATCGAACTCGAGCAAGCCCATTGCTCCCAGCGGTTCCAGCCGAACCGAGCAGAGGTACGTTGGGTCCGAGACTCGCTCGAGAAACTCCGCGTAAGGCAACTGCTCTCCGGCGACGAGCTTCACGTTGAATCTCGCCCGCAGCAGCGCACCGATCGTATGTTTTAGATTGATCGCGAAGTAGTCGTTCACCCCGCTAATTGCTTTCATCTGCTCGTCGGTGATCTGGCCTGCCTGCCGGAACTTATAGACATCTGCCTTGACTGTATGCTCGGCGACCACCGGCGGCGGAGTCGTTCCCTGCATCTCCGCAAATAAAGACTCGATTTTATTCTGGTTAAGAATCTTGCCCATGCAGATATTCCCCCGCTACTGTCTTCATTTGCTCCCGTTGCCCTGTGAGCGTCGGTCTCAAAGCAATGTGGCACGCGAACTTGCTTCAAGTCACTGCCTCTGCCCTCATCCTAGTCCGCAAAGTTGATGCCCACGGATGATTCGACAGTTCGAGAACGTAGGCGTGACCGAAAAGGGAATCAGGCTGTTGGTCGCCACGAGTAATCTGAAAGCGCTCTCAATAAGTCCCTCAGAAGGTGTGCAGATTGTGCTCATCTCAGCGAAGATAGGTGCGAGAGTTGGGAGGCTATATGAAAAGCGACGTGTCTGTGAAGTCCGCCTCTGCATTGATCGACGAGAAGATCAAGAAGCTAGGGGACTGGCGAGGAGATACGCTCGCCAGAGTTCGCGAGATCGTACATGAGGCCGAGCCTGAGATTGTCGAAGAATGGAAGTGGATGGGAACTCCGGTGTTTTCCCGGGGCGGGATCGTCTGCACGGGAGAGACGTACAAGAAAGTCGTGAAGCTGACGTTTGCCAAGGGAGCCGCGCTGAAGGACCCTTCAGGTCTTTTCAACTCAAGCCTCGACGGCAATGTCCGGCGCGCGATCGACATCCACGAGGGCGACGAAATTGATGAGCCGGCCTTGAAGGATCTAATCCGCGCCGCGGTTGCGCTGAATCTCGATCTCAGGAGCAGGGCGAAGAACAAAGCAAAGAAACCGGGTAAACCCGGGAACCAAGATCCCGACCAACTATGACGGTACCGATGGTCTTGCAAGAGGGGAGCGGAAACCCTCAGGCACCGCAGAGATGGCTGTTCTCCGATCGGCCATCGTCACGCGGCTTCACCGCGAATGCCAACGCATAGGAGACACTGGCGCGGCAGTACACGCAGGCGGTTTCGCGGATGCGTGAGTGGACTTCGGTCACGGATTCGCGGAATGGACGAAGGCATCGATTGCAGTTGATGAGCACATGCCGCTCACCCAGCGGATGACTCTGTTCGAGGTCGACCCAAAGCGGCGTTGCAGTGCGAGATGCCATCGAATGAGACTTATCTTCATACGCGGCAAAGATCAGTCCGAAGAGGCGCGCCATCCCAGTTGCCTTTTCGTGGAAGCCATCAGCAGCGATCCCGGTGGGGACCGCGACTCCGGAATAGGCTCCGCTCGTGGCAATCACGTGGATCTGCGGATACAAACGCCGGACTACCGATAGAAGCTCAAAGCCAGTCATACCGGGCATATTCAGGTCGGAGAGAAGGACATCCGGCGCGGCCTCCTGAATTCGGTACAACGCCTCAAATCCATCGGCTGCGCAGCGGACGTTGATCCCGCGGGCCTGGAAGATCTGGAACAGCAGGACGCGCGTACTCTCTTCATCGTCAACAATCAGAAGGTCTAGCTTGAAGGGGTTTGCCATCGATAAGCCTCCGGTCGTGAGGAAGCAACCTGCTTAGAATTCCACCAGAATGCTGGTTAGGGTGGTCAAATCTGACCACTGTTCAACTTTCTTTACTTCTTTTTGGAGATCCGCGCTTCTTCGAAGGAGACCTGGCTTTGGCTGGCATATCGATGATTGGCCGGACCGAGTTCTGGTCGCTGAATTGATCGTGAAGCACGACGTTCAGCAGCGACTTGCGAACGCGAATCCGTCCGTTATATTCGATGAATCCGAGCTTGCGAAACCGGTTCATGAAGAAACTGACCCTTGACCTTGTCGTGCCAATGATCTCGGCGAGTGCTTCCTGAGTGATCTCCGGAATAAGAGTTTCGGGTTCATTGGCCCGTCCGAACTCCGCCATAAGCAGGAGAGTTCGGGCAAGGCGCTTCTCGCTTGAGTTGAAGAGCTGATCGATCAGGTCTGCCTGGGTGCGCATTCCGCGGGTAAGGACGAATCGCAGAAAGAAATCGGCGAAGGCTTGTTCTCCGTGGAGCGCGCGAACGATCTCGTCGCGGTCGATGCGCATCGCGGTGCATGCCGTGATGGCCGTGGCTGTAGCGAGCCGCAAGCCGGTGGTGCCGACTATAGCCTCTTCTCCGACAAAGTCGCCTGTCGCAAGCAGCGTGATGGTCGCCTCTTTTCCGCGTTCAGAGACCACGGTTAGTTTGGCGCGGCCGGAGTGAAGGTAGAAGACGCAAGCGGCCTCCGCGCCCTGCGCAAAGAACACGGAGTGCGGTTTGATGTTGACTATTCTTCGTCCTGGAGCCTCTGTCCGCAGATAGAGGTCAATCGAGAACGGCGTGTCTAGCTGAGATGGCACTCGATGTTTTCCTTTTTTGCCGGACTGCTCAATGGTCGCATAATGTAATGAAGGCGACAGAGTCTGCCTGACTGTATCAACTATCCGCCTAAATCGGGGAGTTGGTTGGTCAATTTTGCACATAAGGTGGATTTGAGCGGTGTTTTAGCTCCATCGCCATGGCGCCAGTACAGCTGGCTGTAGGCTCGATCGCGTCGGCTCTACCGTCGGGGAAGTGCGGTGTAGAGGGCCGTGAAACCGTTCCAGGCGATCTGTACGCCGATGCTCAGAACGATAAACGCCATTACGCGCAAGATACCGTGCACCGTGCCTGGCGAGACTGATCTGGTAAGTCGCGGTGCATAGGCATAGCAGAAGTAACAGATGATGCTTATGAGGACGATGGCGAGGAAGAGGCCGGCGTGGCTGAGGCCATAGTCGAGAAGCGCGGTGTGTGCGGTGCGGGCGCTGAGAGTGATTGTGACGACGAGGGTCCCAGGACCTGAGGTGATGGGGAAGGTGAAGGGGTAAAAGGCTTTTTGCTCGAGGTCCCTGGTGTTGGACTCGTTGCAGGCATCAGCCTCTTCCTGCTTGGACTGGACGGAGGCGTCGGCGTCTTTCTGGTTGAGGAGCGACCATCCGATAGAAATGATGACGAGTCCGCCCGCGACCTGAACAATGGGCAGTGAGATGCCGAAGAAGCGCAAGATAGCCGAGCCCGTGAGCTCGATGACCGTAAGGAAGATGATGTTATTGATGGCGATGCGGCGGGCAAGAGAACGGAACACGGATGGCGGCGCGTCACCCACGAGGCCGAGGAAGATAAGCGCCGAGCCGATGGGGTTGATGATTGGCAAGAGCGTGCTGAAGGCGAGAAGGAACGAGGTCCAAAGGATCAAGGGAGAAATCTCCTGGATTCGTCAAGCCGCGAAGGACAGCGACTTTTGAATTGACCGGCGTTTATACCAGTCTTTTGAGAGAAGCGAAACGACCGGAAGACCCGCAAGGTGAAGAGACTGAGTCTCACGATGGAATCTTCATCAGAAACTCCTTCGCGATTACTCAGGCAGATCGAATATACCGCAAGCACCCGCTTCCGGAATCAACCTTGAAAGAGCGCTTCGGCAGAGTCGTGGGCGAGTGTGCCGTTCCGAGCAGGTTTGCCGAATGTGCCTCAGGTTGAGTCTTACTGGCTTGTCAACCAGCCGGTGCTTCAAGCAGCGAGGCCACCCTCTTGACACTGGAGTGCGACCAGGCCGTGTTGGAGAGCCAGCCGAGCAGCATGACGGCAGCCCCGCAGCCCGCCATGATCCACCAGATGGGATGGGTTGCCCTCGTGAAATCTGAGTGGTCCGCATGTCTTGCGGTGACGACGGTGCCAGCGACAGCGACCCCAAGAGCGGCTCCGACCTGACGGCTGGTGGACGCAATCGCCGCGGCCACTCCGGCTTGCGCCAGAGGCATGCCCGCGACAGCGTTGTTGGTGATGGCCGGGTTGACCATGCCGAGTCCAATGCCAAATAGCGTGTAGGCCAGGAGCAACAGGAGGAGCGGCGTATCGCTGGTCAAGCGTGTAAGCGATAAGGTGCCCATGAGGAAGCCCGCTCCAGCGATCAGCAACGAAGGACGAGTGCCATAGCTGGCAACCATGCGTCCGGAGAGAGGGGAACACACCATCATCATGATGGCCAATGGCAGCGTACACAAGCCGGTGTGAAAGGCTGAGAAAGCGCGGACCTGTTGCAGATAAAGCGCATTCAAAAAGAGGAAACCGGCAAAGGAAGCGAAGGCGCACAGACCGAGAAGGGTTGCACTACTAAAAGGAAGACTGCGAAAGAAGCGCAGGTCGACCAGCGGGTCGTTCCGTCGCGGCTCATACAAGAGAAATGCGACCAGAGACGCGCCCGATGCGATGAATAGACTGACTATCCTCCATGATGACCAGCCGTCATGCGTTCCATCGATCACCGCGTACGTCAGGGTCGTCAAGCCGGCAAACACCAGGAACTGCCCCACAGGGTCGAACGTTCGCGCTCTTTCGGCCTTCGACTCGGGCACGAATATGGCGGCTAGAACGACGGCCAGGATGCCCAGGGGCAGGTTGATCCAGAAGATGGAACGCCATCCAACCGTCTGTGTGAGCGCACCGCCGAGCAGAGGTCCGAGGGCAAACGATATGCCTCCCACAGCGCCCCAGACGCCGACGGCGCGTGCTCGTTCCTTTGGCTCTTTGAAGACATTCGCGACAATCGATAAGGCGACAGGATTCAGCATGGAAGCGCCCAGCCCCTGAACAGCGCGGAAGGCGACCAGTTGTTCTATGGTGTGCGCCATGCTGCATAGCAGGGAACCTGCCGTGAACAAGCCAAGGCCAATCTGAAAGACACGCCGCCGCCCAAAGCGATCCGACATGGAGCCCGACAACATAAGCAGGCTGGCGACCACGAGTGTGTAGGCGTCCATAATCCATTGCAGCCCCGCCAGACTCGCGTGGAGATCCCGCTGAATTGCTGGCAGCGCCACGTTGACGATCGTGACGTCCATGCCGACAAGCAGCAAACTCATGCAGCATATGCCGAGAATCAAGTTCCGGTGAACGGGCCGCCGCCCCTTGGCACTCTCGTCTACATTCAGTGGCGCTCTGGTGTCATGCACTAGCACGGATGATCTCCTCAATCGAACGATGGTTGCCGGGTGAGGGCGGCCAAGCGCCGGATCAAAAGTCGAACAGCAATTTTCGTCGTCTCTCATTAGTCTAGGTGACGAGACAGACTACTCACTTAGAGTCGTCAGCAAGCAGATCGATCCAAAGAACCGCGACCAGGTCATCGAGGATTTCAAAAGGCTTATACGGTTCTATCTCAGCAAGGTCGTCGATTAATTGCTTGCTTCATGCCGGTCTTGCGAGGCGGGAGACTCGCACGTCTTCAACCGTTGCTCCGGCTCCATCACACGCAAACGCCACACCCTGGCTCGTGTTGAGCGACGGGTAGATTCGGGTCGCAAAGGCGGCGCGGTCGTCCACAAATACTTCCAGCACTGAACGGTCGACAAAGACATCCAGATGAAGAGAGTCTTTCTCCGCCGAGATATAAGCTGTCGTCTGACTGTCTCGCCTGACTCTTTGGTCGAGGCTTGACTGGCTGCGATCCAGAGTGAGTAGTCCTTTTTCCCATTCGTAGAGGATGACTGTTTGCTCCTCGCCCTTAGGCGCGCGACGCACGAACAACGAGACCGAGGTTGAAGCGCCTCGCTTGAAGGTAGCGCGAACTCGCAGGCTTGTTTCGGCGAGGTTTGGCACCTGATGGACCGATCCTGCTTCCAACTCGATGTTCGGAATGAGTGCCAACGGATGACAGAGGGCTTCGACGCTCTTATGCGGCCGTTGAACGATGATGCCGCTGGCATCGATTGAGAGCGATCGAGGCAGGGAATAGAGATGAGCCCAGCCTGCAGCGTACATCTCCTTTGGGGAGCGCTCGTCGGGAATGATTCCCATCACAACAATCTGACCATCTGCCTCGATCAGGGGTGTGGGACTCAGCAGATGATTGAAGAGCTCGAGATGTCGTGGTTCGGGGGAGACCGGGGTGAAGGTCTCGTCTGTCCACGATCCGACCCAGTAAGAGGCCCTTCCGGGAAGCTCGCTCACGACCAGCGCGTGGCGGTCTCCGTCCTTCACGAAGATCGGCATCTCCCAAAAGAAGCTGGAGGTGCTGGTTGCCCCGCTTAAGATCTGCTTGCGATACTCCCAGTGCAGCAGATCTTTCGATCGATAGAGCAGAGCCGTTCCGCCAACATCCTTCACTCCCGTCCCGACGATCAAGTAATAGACATCGCCCTCGCGCCACACGAATGGGTCGCGAAAATCGAGGAAGTTTTTGGTATCCGGGGGCCGGGGAATGACGGGATTGCCGGGGTGCTTGATGAAGTTGATTCCATCGTCGCTGAAGGCGAGGGCGATGCCGGCCTTGACTCCATCCACGCCGGTATAGACGATTGCCAGTCTGCCTTCATGTTCAATGACGCTTCCGGACCAGCAGCCTTCGTTGTCGAAGCCCGGTTGCGGCGAGATTGCGACTTGCATCTCGGTCCAGCGCAGCAGGTCGGTGCTGGTCATGTGCCCCCAGTTGAGATGTCCCCAGTACGGACCATTGGGATTCTTCTGATAGAAGAGGTGATATTGCCCTCGCCAGTGAATCAGGCCGTGGGGTTCGTTGGTCCAGGCGCGCGGAGGTTGCGCGTGGCAGATGGGTCGCTGCGGGTCGTCGACGCACCATGGCCGGTTGAGTTGCAGATCGGGCGCGGTATCAGGCCGCGATGCCGAGACGATCCCCGCAAGCGTACCGGGCGCGAGTTGCTGGTCGTAGACTCGCACGTCGCGCAGCAGCCCGTTGAGGACGCCGGTCGGAAATACATTGGCCGCCATTGGGCAGTCGGGCGCGTAGCCTACGACAAACCTGAAGCCCTCGGGCGTCTCGGGCATACCGAACGATCCTGCAAGATGGCCGCACTCGATTCCGTCGCGGAAGAGCGATATGTCTGAGCTCCCCATGCTGGCTGCCAGATGCACCCATCTTGCCTTCGGCACGGCTTCGGAAGACTTGCAGATGCTCGTTGCATCGCCGGGATGACGACCGCACTGGAGGAAACCTAACCGATCGATAGAGAGGCGGAACACCGTGCTTCCGTTGGCGTCCATCTGCACCAGTGCGGCTTCGTTAACCGGGTAGGCTTCGAGCGCAATCCAGGCCATCACGGTCATCGAGGTGCCGCGAATCGTTCCAGGAGACGCATTGTGTCTGAACCAGACCGAATAGCCGTCCAGCCGAAGCCCCCGGTTCCGGCCTTCCCCCACCCAGATGGCGTGACCCGTGCGTGATGCGATCTCGTCGCGGGACCGGCTAATGGATTCGACCGCCAGATCGCCACTCTCATCGAGTGGCCAGAGCAGGGCCGTAGCCGGCGAGTCATCGGCCCAAACCAATTTTGGCAGGAGCAGCAGCCCGCCCGAGGCCGCCAGTACAAACCTGCGGGTCAGATTCGTTTCGCACTTCAAAGTCATTCTTTACGCTCCACTTCGAGATGCCATCCGCGTTATGCGTTTAGACCAGAGATCAAGATGCCCTGCTGCGGGTTGCGGGCAACTCTGCCCTCGCAGCAAGCTGGCGTATCACGGTCAATATGCTCTCAGGCAGCGCAGGCGTCGCCGAGACCTGTTGCACGACATAGCTTGAGATCGTGTCTGCGAGTTCCAGACTTTCAGCCGGTGACCATCCTTGCATGATGCCGAAGAGGAGTCCCGCGGCAAAGGAGTCGCCCGCGCCCACGGGGTGGACACGCGCTTGATCGAACACCGAGTCGGGGAGCCGCAGGTGTTTGCCTTCGCTGAACAAGAGCGCGCCTCGAGCGCCGCGAGTGACGGCGACTGTCGGGAGCGAAAAGTCTTTGGCGAGCCGCTCCATCGATGAGAGAACCCGCTCCTCGGAGTCGCGGGACTCAGCATCCAGCCCGAGCATCGCGCAAATCTCCGCGAGTTCCCCATCGTTCATCTTCACGACGGTTGCCAGCCTTAGGCTTTCGATGATGATCTCGGCGCTGTACCCAGCGGTTCCGCTGCGGGTGTTGCGCCGGAGATTGAGGTCATAGAGCCGCTCGCCCCTCACCTCCGAGACGAAGCATTGAATGCTCGCGCGAGAGATTGGCAACCGCTGCGCGAGACTGCCGAATACGGTTGCATCGCAGCGACGAGCAAGCGCGAGCGCAGAGTCGTCCAACTGGATATAGTCCCAGGCAACATCCTGCTGAATCTCAAAACCGGCGCCTCCATCGGATTCAAACACCAGAGCGGTTCCTGTAGGCCGGTCTGCTTCGGCGAGGTGGCGCGTCGAGATGGCCGCGCGCGTCAACGTGGAGCGAATCTCGCGGCCCCACGCATCCGCGCCTACGGCGCTCACAAAAGATGCCTCTCCGAGCGCGCCTATGAGTTGATTCAGATGGAAGACGACGTTGAGCGGGGCACCACCGACGGTCGCCTGGCCGTCCTCAAAGACATCCATCAGCACTTCGCCGATCCCGGCAACACACAGGTTTGAACGCATCGCGCCGCTCCATCTTCCGTTCTGCGAAGGTTTATATATTGGCGCAATTCGCGGTGTCGTCTTATGCGAATGATCGCGGGTGCAAGACGAATCGATCTGCCTTCAAAATGTTGCGGAGTCGTGGATGCCGGATCACTCCCGCATCCACGACTCCAACTGACGGCCTACCAAAAAGGTGCCGGCCGTCCAGATTGCCGCCAACCGCTAGAAGCGGATCTGCCCTTCCAACTGCAGCGTCCTTGCCTGTCCCTGCCCGGTTACCTTGCCGAAGTTGCCGGAGGTGACTCCGGTCTGTGGATCGATAGAACCGTCGGCAAGATTGGTGTCCCAGCCCTGCAGGTTTTCGTGGTTGAAGATGTTATACATATCCACCTTGAACTGCAGCTTGGCACGCTCCTGCTGGAACCAGGGGACAGTCATGTTCTTGGTCAGGTTGCCATCCACCTGGACGAAGCCCGGACCCTCCACCGTATTGCGTCCTCCGTTGCCTTCAACCCCGGTCGGCACTCCGTTTTGATCTACCGGGAGGGGGAAGTTGGTGAATGGCCAGCTTGGGCCGGTCGAGCTGTAGGTTGCATTTTGATTGAAGGTGCCGTTCAGCAGTTGCCGATGGCTATAGCCCTTCACCTTGACGCCGGCCACTGGACGGTTGGGAAAGTCGTAGTAATTCCCATCCTCATTGAAGTCGTCTTGCTGCCTGGTGGTGTAGATGGAGGTCGGTATGCCTTTTATCCAGGCGCTCAAGCCGCTGATCTGCCATCCGCCAACGATGTTCTTCACTATCCCTTCGTGGAGGAAGGGCGTTGGAAGCTCCCACACGCCGTTCGCGGAGAGCTGCTGCGGGATGTTCTGGCTGGACAATCCTCGCTGCGCATTGACGTTATAAGCGTCCACGACCTGCGAGTATTCCGCCCCCTTCTGTGCGCCAGGTGCCGTGCTGATGTTATCGATCGTCTTCTCGAAAGTGTAAGCGACCTGGAAGGAATTTCCGTTGGAGTACGTCTTACGTAGCAGGGCCACAAGTCCATCGTATTGCGACCATCCCGCGTTCGTGGTGTAGGTAATGGCGCCGAACAGAGGGTTGGGAAGATCGGCCTGGTTGATGTAGTTTGCGTTCGTGTTGAACGCACCGTATGACACACCGGTGAAGCCGTGCGCGATCTCGTTCTCTCCGTCTCGACGATTCAAGTTGGTGATGCTGTATTCATGGACAGATGCGGCGTGAGTTCCATCCACCTCCACCAGCCAGTGGGATTTGAATACATGCTGGACGCCTAGAAAGACGTTCTCCAGATACGCCATCTTCAAATGCGGGTCGGTACCGCCTATGTTGCTGGTGGTCCCGTATCCGCCCCGCCCATTCGGCTGCCCCAAAGTCGTCAGAATGCCAGCGGGAACCGGGCACCCATACGGAAAGGTGCTGCTTGTGCAGAGTTGGAATGTGGACGGAGGTAGCGGTCCCGGAATGTTCGTGGCCGTACTGACATTATCGATACCCGGAGGATTGTTGACCTCTGTGTCGCTCCAGTTCGTGTTGCCGCCGCGGTCAAAGAAGATGCCAGCGCCGCCTCGAAAGGACCACTCAGGGGCAAACTCATAGGCAAAGCCGAAGCGGGGTGCAAAATAAGTCTTCTTCAGATCGATAAATGGATGGTGGATGCCTGGAGTTACATTGACGGCAACACCGGCGATCTGCTGTTCCAGCGATACTCCCTGAGGAACGATCAAGGGGTTCAGATTCCCGTGCGCTTCCGTTGGGTTCGAGACCGCGTCCCAGCGCAGCCCGATGTTTAGCGAAAGATTCCGTTTGACCTTCCAATCATCCTGGATGTACGCGCCATAGGTGCTGTCCCGGAAGTAGTGGTCACCGTTGGCCGGCCCGCCCGTCAACGGGTTCACGAGGACTGCCCCATACTCATCCACTTGTCCCTCAGCGAAATCCCATGGATTAAAGAAGCCCCAGCCCTGGTTGCGATTGTCGTTTGGCGTGAACGGCGCCTGGTCCTGGTTGTGGAACCACTCAAAGCCCGTCTTCATGGCGTGTCTTCCGCGCACGATCGAGACCATGTCCCGGAAGTGGAAGTCGTTCTGGGCAAACCCAACCGGACTCCCGCCGTTACCGTAATTCTGCTCGTCGGGAGCACCCACGTAAAGCAGGTTGCAATGGGTGCATGGCTGGAAGAAGCTGATGCGACTGAAGCCGTACCCGGTCTCGTTTACCAGAGACGAAGAGAACGTATGCGTATAGTTCACCGCGCCGTACCACTGGTCCTGCACGCCATTCGTATCGAACGCCGTCCGCGGATTGGTGTCGCCCGCGCTGGTCAGGCTTCCAGCGAACATGTTCGCGTAGATGCGGTCCTTCTGGTTCGGAAAGTCGTGATCGAGCCGCACGTGGTACTGATATCCGTTATGCGGGAAAACCGCGGTTGTGTTCGAGTTGTCGAGCAGCGGCATATCGCACGGCATATTGAGAGGTCCAACATTTGCAGTATCAGCCGCGTTGCCGCAGGTCTGCTGGGGGCTCGGTTCAAACTTGTCGTTCTGTTGTTCTTGAGCCACGGTAATAATGTTGTTCGGTGTCGGATTGAAGTTCGTTACCGGGTAGGCCTTCATCAACTGATACGTGAGGGTGTTGGGAAAGTTTGCGCCCTCGAAGGCAACGAATGCGGGATCTTCAAATTGCACCTGGCCATCGTTGGAGGTCTGCTGGATCACCTGATCGTAAGTGAAAAAGAAGAAAGTTCTGTCTTTGTAGATGGGACCGCCGATCGATCCGCCAAACTCGTTCCGGCTCAGCGGGGGAAGGTAATTGTTGCCAAACTGCGGAAGCTTGAAGTTGTCCGTGAACCGGCGGGCGGTAAGTCCGCTGCTTTGGTAGGCCTCAAACGCTGAGCCATGAAAGAGATTGGTGCCGGCCTTGGTCGTCATCTGCAGCACGAGACTGGCGGCCTTGCCAAACTGCGCCGAGTAGTCGCTGGTGGAAACGACCACCGACTGCAGCGCATCCGGGCTTGGCACCAGCTTTGAGTCGCCACCGGACGGCGAGTCGTCAAGCGAGATGCCGTCGAGCAGGTAGGTGTTGCTGTGATTCGGGGCTCCGTTCGCGACAACGGCCGGAGTGGTGGTGTCCTGGAAGATGTCCTGATTCTGAGACGGTGTTCCCATCAGCCCGGTTCCGGTAACGCCGGGAGCCTGATTCGCTACGTTGAAGACGTCTCGCCCCTGTAGGGGCAGTTCCTCGATCTCCCGCTCCGTGATCACCGAGCCGATCTTGGCCTCGTCGGTATCCACGGTCAGTTGGTCGGCTGTGACCGACACGGTGGTCGTCTCGGCACCTGGTTTCAAGCTTACGGAGACGCCCCGCGTCTGTTCGGCGATGAGGGTCACGTCGGAGACTGTCTCCGAGACAAAGCCCTTCGCTGTAACCGTGACGATGTAGCTGCCCGCGCCAAGGCTGGGAAACTTGTAAAATCCGCTTCCGTTGGCTGTCGTAGAGTTCTTTACACCAGTCGTCATACCTGTCAATACAACACTTGCGCCAGGAATGATCGCTCCTGTGGTGTCTGTAACGGTCCCCTCAATCGAACTGCTGAACTGCGCGAAGGCCGCAATTGTTGGGAAAAATGCGCCGCAAAGAAGCGCGAAGCACAGGGATCTCAGCATTTTCATGTACAGCCTCCAGTGTCGATCCGTATCGACAACCAATCGTTGTTCCTTGGTGAAGTGATGCAGGTAAAATCGGGATTGCTTGATTTGAGTGGCAATCCTAGACATTACAAAGAACATCTGTCAATAAAAAAATAGTAATTTGCCTGACATATATGCTTTACTTGTATTTACAAATATGACACTAGAGCACCCAGGAAGTAGTCCGAAAAGCGTTCGCCCTAGCTTCGCCTGCAGAGTCAAGTGCAATCGCTTCATAGAGTTAAGGTGAAATGCCAAGCTAATCCTCGGGCGAGAAGTCTGGATCGTTCTAGACAAACGGAAAGAGCACGGCCATACTCAAGAAAAACGGTTGTGATCGCGAATGAACGATGTTCCGCAAAGACGGTCCGGATCGGGACCGAAGTACAAGATCATCTACGCGCGGCTCCTGGAAGCTCTCAAGAGCGGCGAATATGCCGTCGGTGCCAAACTCCCGAGCGAAAATGAACTCGTCGAGAAGTTCGGTGCCAGCAGACCGACGATAGGGCGCGCTCTTGCCCAGTTAGAGACCGAAGGACACATCGACAGGCGGGCTGGGTCTGGTACCTTTGCCGCGATTCCCGAACGCCAGGAGGGCTTCGTCTTCGGACTCCTCATCCCTGAACTCGGCTCAACCGAGATCTTCGAGCCGATCTGCCGCGGCATCTCCACTGCCCGCGTCGGGGGGCATCACGACCTGCTTTGGGGGCCGACGCTTTCTCCTGCTGCCTCCGAAGAGGCCCAGGCCGAGGAACTATGCCAGTACTACATCCAGCGCGGCGTGGACGGTGTTTTCTTCGCTCCCATGGAGCTGACGAAGGAGAAGGACGTGGTGAATCAGCGCATCGCCGCAGCCTTCGACAGGGCCGGCATCCCGATCGTGCTGCTGGACCGTGACATCTGCGAGTTCCCGCGCCGGAGCCCTTACGATCTCGTTGGAATCGACAATCGCCGGGCCGGTTTCATCATCACAGAACACATCCTGCAAGCGGGCGCGCGACGGCCAGTGTTCCTCTTCCGGCCCAACTCCGCGCCGACGGTGAGTGCCAGAGCTATGGGGTACGGAGATGCGATCCGCGCACAACGCCACCCAGCGATGAAGGAATTCATCGAGGTGGCGGACCCGACGGATATCGCCGTTGTTCGAGAGATCATCGACCGCATCCAGCCAGATGGGATCGTCTGTGCCAACGACCTTACCGCCGGGCAGCTTATGACCACACTGAATTCGCTCGGGCTGCGTGTACCCACTCAGATCAGGGTCACGGGCATGGACGACATCCGGTACGCGAAGATCCTTCAGACCCCGCTTACTACGATTCATCAGCCGTGCCTCGATCTCGGTGCCCTTGCGTTGAGCGCTATGCTCGACCGGGTCTCGGATCCGAAGATGCGTGCGCGTGATCTGATCGTCAGCTTCGAATTAGTTATCCGCGAGTCGACCAGCTAGGCGTATGCTGAAGAGCCTCAGTAGCGGGAATGAGCAAGATAAAGGCTCGCTGCAGCGAACCTGCGTTTTGTCTCCGGACAGAGATGCGCAGGCGGCTCGACCGGCCATCTCAACGCCGGGTGAAGGTAAGCGGGCGACGGCAAACTGGTGGCATTCGCCCAGGCTCCTGCTGGTTCTCGTGATCGCCTTGCAATGCTCAAAGCTCAGAGCACAGG
>Ga0209208_10007157_pt1 | contig 15227 bp, 13 predicted proteins | sample S1TSphfallax_3_FD_187694 | JGI IMG/M metagenome (GOLD analysis project Ga0209208, IMG submission 187694) | Host-associated microbial communities from peat moss isolated from Minnesota, USA - S1T2_Fd - Sphagnum fallax MG (SPAdes) (version 2) | ecosystem: Host-associated > Plants > Peat moss >...
TACCACAACTTATGTGACACTTCAGATCAGAAATGGCTAATGTGATCAATCACCTTGTTCACATCTAAGAAAACCTGATAGTCTTGTCAACCATTTTGAAATAATTCAGTACATCACCTGCAAAGGTCACAATGATGAATGTCATAAAGCAATCAGAGGCATGCAGGGGCACAGTCATAGTGTTACCCATTCTCTTGGCAGATAATGGCATAGCGAGCCAGACCGTGTGCATTCTGCTGGATAGCAAGCTCCGAGGGCTCAGTGACACCAATCTTCAACACAGCTCTCCACTTGGCAAACCGGGCACCAGCCTGATAGTATTGCTGGCACCGCTGAGCAAGACCGTCGTGGCCCTGGGTGGTGGTCTCTCCATTACTTCCGGCTAGATCGACTGTGCCTTTGTCAACTTTGATGCCCGGGACCACTCCTCCTTCCTTCAGAACCTCAACGAAAGGTTTCCCTTCCAATGTCTTCTGGTACAGCGTTTCCTCAAACAGAATCACTCCACTCAGGTATTGGCAAACATTCGGAGCTGTGAAGAGTAGCTCTCTCAGAGCCTGTCTGTTAGACTCCACATTCTCGACCTTGATGCTGGCAAGGCGCTTTCCGATCGTTCCTGTGCTCTCGTCTGCTGCTAGAATGCCCTTCCCGGGAGTTGAGATGTACTTTGCTGTAGCAATAAGCTCCTTAGCATACTTGCCTGTATAGGCTGACATCTTGCCCTCCTCTTTGAAAGTACACAGCCGATCTCGTTTGGATCTTCAGATCCGAATCTCTGTAAACGGTGATCAAAATGGCAAGGAATCAACAGCAAATATTACCACAGATTGATCCCACAACAATTGCGGCATCTTCGTCGGCGCAAGGCCAAACCGAGAGAAAGAAAAAGCCAACCTTAATCCAGAAAGCCTTACAAGCTCGGGTTCCTCAAGAATTCCGACCGATTTTGCGCACACAAATATGAAACAGTCGATATTAGAACGAGACCGGTCGGTTTTCTAAATTCAGGCAAAGCGGAATGCAAGGTGAAGTACACGAACAGAGAAAAAAAATAGCAACTAACATGAACCGTAATAACTCTCTGAGAACTGCAGAAATCTTCTGAAAGCTTGGAGGAACCACAGCTATCCGATCATTGAAATATCAGCCTCACAAGAACCAGGATATTAATCTCCCCGGCACTGAGAAAAAGACACCATCGCACGAAGAATGAAGGCCGAATTGCAAATCGAATTCGTACCGCTTCAAGAAAATATCCACCGCAAATAAACTACTGCGACTACGAGTCTTTCCGCACAATTGCCAAAGGCGAACTTGGAGCTTTTCCGGGAAAAATGCATCGACACTCTAGAACTCCCAGAAACTTGTTTCCCGATAATAAGACACAGAGAAATATTTCTCGAAGAAAATTTCACGTCGCCTGCAAACAGGAGAGAACGAGGAATCTGTAAAATTACCTTTCTGGAGCTTGCAAACCGTCCTCGCGAGAAGCTCCTGGAATGCAAAAACCTGTGCGGTCTAGCGATCTCGGTTTCTCGCGACGCAGAAAATCGGCGATGTCGCTGCTGCTCCCTCCTCGTCTTCTTCTTCACCCCGCCTCGTCATCACCGCCAATATCCGGTTCCCAGGTGCGCCGGACTTCACGGGAACAGTTCCGAAGCCACCCTAACCGGATAAACCGGTTCCGGCTCGTCTGGTGAAAGTAATTTGTTTTTTCTTTGGGATTTTTGTTGTTTCTATTTCTTTTAAAAAAGAAATTGGTTCGTTTTTGGGGAATACCTATTTTGTGAAGTGGAAGGCTGCATCAGATTTTGCTCTAAAAAGTCCTTAAAAGACACTGGAAGATTTATTTATTTATTTATTTATTTATCCTACCTACAATGACTAACGTTGAGCACTTCTTTGTCGAATATATATTTATTTTAGAGAGAGTTTCAAAGTCAAATTTTCAGAATTTCAATAGTTGAGGAATAAGTCGGCAAAATACATCTTGTGTTGGGCATGTGTAAAAGTAACCCAATGGTTTTCAATTTTCAACAATATTGAAAAATATCAATAAAAATATCAATTTTTTAACTAGACCTTTTGCAAATTATTTTGTGCCAAACATCAATCGTACATACTATATATATAGCTGTATTTTAAATTTTTATTTTTATTTTTTGAGGAACAAATGGACAAAAATCAATTGCAAAGCCGGAAAATAAACACTGGAACAGATTTAACAGCTCTTTATGGGGTGCATATAGTGGGGATTAGATAGATTGATAAATCCACCGTCGTGCCAAGATTAAAGACTTCTTGGCGATTTGATTTAACAGCCCAAAGAGGATGGGGCTTGCCACCTGAAATACTGTTCGCACTAGGTGGAGCCCAGTGGCCTGTTATTTCAGGGACTTTCCCACTCTGTCCCACAGTTTGTGCCAAAAATCGTGACAAACAGTTTTGGAAATAAAAGTTTCATGCAACCAATGAGAAGGCTCAGCATGCACTCATGAGAGGTCCAGTTTTTTTTTCTTCTTTGGCGGGATGTGGGGAGGGGATTTTTTTTGTTTTTCTTGTCGTTTTCCCCAATGTGTTCTCAGGGGTTCCCTAATAAATTCCCAATAGCACCTCAGTTTTATCCCATAAGGTTTGCACTAAATTGAACTTCCATGTATATAAACTGAAAATGTGCAAACCTGTGGACTGGATGTGTTTCCATGTTTTACAACTGGTGCCCCGGAAAGGAGCTTCTACTGGGGAGTGCCCGAAGTCCCAAAAAGGTTAGGTGATTGGCCAATCAATTTGGCCGCTTCCTAAAAAAATGAAAACCCTACACTGGCCAATTGTCTTGCATTAGTATACACATTCTTTAAACTTTTGTGGGTTACTTAGAGATGTGTGACACTTGTAGAATGTAGGCATAATTTCTCTCTCTTGTAGTCCTCTTCATTTTATGAAATGAAAGCAGGTATTCTTTTGCAACCTTTTTTTTTCTTCTTTGGGCAAACATTTTGTTTTGCTTTATTTTCACCCTGTTTCTACATCCTCACAACAAGAATTTATGTTCATACATTAATTACTCGAAAATGACAGTGTGACTTAATAATACCCATAGAGTTTTAGTAGTATCAGCCTCCTTTTTGCTCTCTATATCATATAGCCAAAAAGCGAAATTAAAAGTGAAAAGTGCTGAAATCAAGTGTTTAGTCTAGCGAGATTTTAATTGCCAGAACTTGACCAAATTTTATGAAGATCATCAGATTTCTATATAAAGTTCAAATAGGTAGCCAGAAATATAAAAGGATGTCTAAAAAATGTTACTTTCATATTTAATTTGTCAGCAATTTGGCTATCTACCTATGAATGATCATCACTTCGGCTACATCTTAAAATTGACAGAAAAAAAACCATTGAGTTTACCCAATAGGGCCCACTCCATTGTCTAGTCATCATATTGGTGGTTCTAGCTAATTTAGTGGCTTCAAAGGAGGTGGTGGGTGGAGGGGTCAAAGCAAAGAGTTCCCAATAGCGTACTTCATTTTCATCCCATTTTCATGCTTGGGAAAATGTTGTTCTCCTTTCACCCAGATAGGGGTGCTCAAAGGGAGGACCTCTATACTTCAAAATAGAACCTTTTATTTTGGGGAGCCTACATAGTTTTATTTTTCTTGAGTGATGGGTTGGCCAAATTGGCTCACTGCAAGGAAAAAACTTTGAAATTGGGAGGCACAGCGTCTAATGAATAGGAGAGGCAAATGAGATCAATATGATTTGGCTGCCCAATGTTCTTTTGTTTATCTCAGGCACTGAGATTGTTTGCTTTACTTCGCTTACATCTGGAATGCAATCATGGATTCGATACTTTTGATTTTTTATTCGTTCATGCTTTTGTGGGCCTAAAACACCATGCACTTAAATATAAATGTTGAACATCCTTCGTTTATTTTCCTCCTCAATGAAATTTGTATATCTGTGATTTTAGGAATTTTGTGTTACATATTAATTATAGACTTTCAGATTATTGATATGTACTCCATATCGTGTTTTGTAATTGAAGGGGTTAAAACATGGAAATGCTAATCAGCTTGGCAGCCATTAATTAAGAATTCCTCAACATAAAAACCCAACTGTAAGATTCATCAGTAAGAGCATCTCCAACAGTGCTCAATATGACTCCAGACAGTAAAATGTATTGCGAAAATGTCAAAATGTGCCGGTTTAGCTCAGGAAATTGGTTTTTCTGCACCAAATTCGTGCAGCTTGAGGTGGCTTGTAAAAGGTACAACAGAGTTGCACACGTCCAAATAAGAGTGTAAGAAATTAGACCTGACTGCGGCTGAGTATTTCTAATTGGTCGATCATGATGATTGGTCAAGGTGGTTTCTTTTTAGGAGTCCCCACATATATGCAGTTCCAGTTACAGTTTTATTGGTGGGGTTGCTAAAAAAACAGCTAAACTTAGACATTTAATTTTATTATCCAGAGGGACATTTTGAGCTCCGGTGGAGATGCTCTAACTAGACTAGATAACAAATTCTGAAATCATATATCTGAAAGAAATGTCTAACATTATTCTATGTTATCAATTTGGGTCCACAAGGAGAACATTAAATCAGCAAAGGGTCCTTATTGTACTGTCTGCTAAATTTTTCCCCTGACTGCCCAATTGCCCAACCAAGCTGTGTGTGGTCATCAAGATGTGTCTGGTGATGAACAAGACAAATCTTGGTACTACCCAGACAAAACATTTGGCATCATACAACTTCTTCTCAGACAAGAAAAAAAAAGAAAAAGCAGAGAGTACTTTTGTTCTGTCTGCAAGAAGGATCCATTGCTGATTTAACATCCACCCAACACAACTTTTGGGTGGCTACTCATATGATTTCAATGTTTTCTTGACAAACTTCCCCGCAATGACCCATTGATTTTTCCTTAAGTGTTGCATAACTTTCCTCTCACAAAAATGAGGATAAAACGAAAAAAAGAATCAAAATAAAGTTATATATGATTAAGTATTTTCTAACCATTGGGAACCAATCAAAAATGGCATTAAAAAGGATGTGATTATAGTGCAGAAGTGCAGTTATTTTCATATGATAGTGTAATGCAAACCGTATGAAACCTAGTTGAACCATGGTTATTGTTTCCTTTCTCAAAAGTTTATCAATTCACCTCTGCATCCATTGTTAAGACCTTTCACCAAATAGAGCTCATGCTTTATTAAGCTTTAACCATCCAAACACATTCATCAAATGTGGCTCATTGACATCTTTATGAAAAATGCACCTCAATTCATTCAATAACAAGAAACCCATTTAATTGTATTTAAGAATGTACCAATCAGAGTTTTTTTTTAGTTTTTCTAATATCAAAATTTTGGAGAAAATAAACAAAAGATTAGCAAAATTATTTGAATTTACAGTTTTCTTTTTTTTAATCCCGATTCCTTTGTCAAAAAATGGAAAATTTCACCAGGACAAAAAACATTGATATCAATATTGAACTTGTACCCTCATGTAAATTCCACATACTTCATATCATGTAGTTATAAATTGTTATGGGTTCGTTGTGTTCCAAAATGTGTATTTTATCTTTCAAAAGGAGTTCGATCAACCTTCACCATTATCATCCCTTGTTTACTTTCTTTGCCGTGTTCCAATGGAATGTTGATTGTTGTTTCCTTCCACTTTCTTTGATTCCTCTTTTGACATGAATTCCCACCATTCTTAATCCAAAGGCCATCTATCCTCATCATTTGCCATCAATTTCTTGTTTGGTTTTTTTGTGTTGACATGCAAAATTTATCTTGTTCAACTTGTTTTCTTACCTTCCAAAGATAAAAGGATATTCTATTTTGGTACTCCACAACAAGTGTTCATGAACACAAAATTGACATATGAATAATTATGGATAATAATAATATGTTTTTCTTGTAAGATTAAAAATTCATCCTACATAAGATAATTAAAAGTCAATAGGTTTATCCTTAAGAATCACTTAAACTTCATTAAGATAAACTTATATAATCACTACAATGATATCAATTAAGCCCCAAGATAACCCAAATTATAAGGTGATGTTACATAGTTGTTGGTGCTCAATTTATTTGAATCGCACTCTCTCATTTTGTTTAGTGATTCTTAAATTTTATTTAAACATTTATCAAAATATTCTCTCCATTATATTTTGAAATATAAAAAACCCATAATAAATAAATTAAGTCCCCACCATGAACACAACAACAACAAAATATCCCTTTCATCATACCAACCTACCTAGCTTTGTGTTGGAATACAAGATGTGAAGATTGCATATTCTCAAGAAAGTTAGGTTTCGAATCAATGCTCTAATGCAATGGGGAGATGGGATTAGGTAACCCATGTCAACATCCAAAGATGTCCATCATTATTGCATTGTGGATGAAATTTTGGTCTAAGACAATTTTGTCCATTAGTATCACAATATTTCCATATTTTAATTAATAAGATTTTCCAAATGACATCATAATTTTCCTAATTTTTGCTTTATTTTTTTCAAATTCCCATCATTTTCCATATTATGCTACTGCTACTTTTTTCTTCTTCTTCTTGCATAAAATGGTCAATTTCCCTGTATTTAAATCTTTATTACAACGAAAATTTGTAGAATCCAAGTTTTTTTTAATAATCACCCATTGGGCCTAGACTTACCAAAGGTTGGGATGCAAGAGACTGGATTTTGATTGATGGATTTTTTTGAAAATGGGGACAAAAACAAATGTTTTGACCAATGGGGTCAAAAAGACAAATAATTGAATTTTTCTAAAAAGACAAATTTATAAGAAAGTTTTTTGTTTTGTTTACAACAAAAATTTCCCAATTTTTATTTGCCATTTCGTGGTCTGACTTTGATTGATGAATTATTTATTTTTAAATGGGGACCTTAAGAAAAAAATTAGGGATGAGGTCCCCCAAAAAAATGATTGAAATTGCTAAAAACAACAAATTTATAACGAGTTTTTGTTCTTTTGTAAAAAAATTCAAAAATACCCAATTCTGTTTTAGCAAATGACGATTTACCATCTTGTGGTCTGACTTTGATTGCACCGACCCTAATGAAAAATCTGAATCCATTCTATAAATGGATATTTTCATCCAAGGTCACCATGTCGTTAAGTTCATAATTAGAATCCCGAATGAAACACTTTCATCCACCTGGGCGGAGCAAGGGTCCCACGGCCTTTGTCTGTCCCACACTTCGGATTCCCGGTTGTTGTCGCGGGCGGTGGCGGCGGTTTGGACATCGAGAACAACTTCGCAAAAGAGCTTGAGATCCGATCTGCTTTCAGGTTCCGATCTCATGCAAGAAAATCCGTTTGCACTTTGTAGGAATTTTATTTTTTCCTGTGAGTTTTATCCCAGGCCGAAGCAAGCTTCGCAATGATCTGGAGCTGCTCAGTTTTCAAAGCCCCGGAGAAAGAATGAATGCAATGGTCTTCTTCGTCGAGTTGCTGCAATGCATATTTGGACTTAGAAGATTTGGAGCGACATGTTTGGTGGCTTCTGGGATGATATTTTCTTCAGGTATGCAATCTCTGCCCTCGGGACGTCCTTCTGAATTGGACGGAACGCAATTCAATTTCCAAGTCTGGTCTGTGTTTGGAGATTTTAAAAGCTGACTCGATGAGCAGGGCTGCAGCTGCTGGAATCGACCTAGCCTAGCTGCTGCACCAGCTGGAGGAACTAGTGCCCGGATTCTGAACACCCAGAATTTCTCGACGCAACATTCTGTGGCACGGGAGTGCAAGAAGCCCAATTTCAAAGCCTGGGTTTCGGGAATGAAGGTTTTCGGGAATCTTGGGACATGAAGAGATTTCGAGGTCGACTACACGACTTCTAGAGTGTAAGTAGCTGCATGTGAATATTAATCCAGTTGCAAGCAGAAAACCCAATATTTGCAGGACCCATGATGCTACAATGTTTCACGATCCCGAGAGACGGTTCAACTGTAGATCTCATGGCACTGCTTACACATGGAGTTGGTTGAATCCACTCGTATTCTGTTTCCAATAACAGTTTGCGAATCTGGGCAGTTACGTAGTGCAGAGAAGCTCACAGGGCCCCACGTAAATCTTACTCTAGGGTTCTTCAGAAACGTGTCGAGAAAATGCAACCCAATCTTTGGTTTTAGACTCGGATCAAGGTGTGCGCAGTTGAGTGTCTGGTACGCAATGTCTCTGGGAGTCTGTAGGAAGTTGATTCAGGCATACATGATCTTTTCCATGCCAGTCCAGCCTTGATCGGTTTCGTTTCTGACACTGGAGTTGCAGCCAGAAGAGCCTGGATTTTGCTCTACAGTAAGTACCTGCAACCTTGCCTCATGCATCGTGGCTCGAAGACCATGCAGTTAGATGAGGCGTCGCGAGCTCGTAGATTGGCGTTTTTGCCTTCTGTGGAAGCGGTGTTCGAGGATTTCAAGGGAAGAAGAGCAGGCCTCCTCAAGGCTCTCACATGCGACATAGACGAGCTTCTGCGACAATGTGACCCGCTCGACGACAAGGAGGCTCTGTGCCTCTTCGGCTTTCCGGATGGGTCATGGGAAGTAACAAGTCCAGATGAAGATGTGCCATCGGAGCGCCCCGAGCCTCTTGTGGGGATCAACCATACAATGGATCGCATATCGGGACGCGAGCAGTGGTTGCTGTTCGTGGCCTCGCACAGCGATTCCTGGCTTCTGTCCACTGCTCTCTTCGCGGCATCTCCTTTCGATCACGTTGAGAAACAAAGACTGTTTGATCTTATGACCACCTTACCCACGCTCTATCACATAGTCTCGTGCAGCAAAATGGTGCAGAAAAATGCGCAGGATCATGTCGGTAGCTCCGGTGCATCTCATGAGATCAGCCAAATGGTGCAGGAAAATGAGCAGGATCTGCATGTCTATAGCTCCGGTGCATCTCATGAGATCAGCCATGTGAGGACCGGGACCGTTGAGAAACTACGCACTGATTGTCGCCCCGCCCGAGGAGCACTTGCCAGATCCAACTCCAGCTTGAAGAATGCAAACCCATTGCAGAAATTCAAGCAGGAGCGCGGAACTGGAGAAGATCACCTGGAATCGATGAAGAAGCGGATCAAGGTTGTGGATCCTCGCAAATCTGAAGAAACAGCAGCAGCAGCAGCCACAAAGAGTTGCGAGGCCGGCTCTTCCTTCTCTTCTCTAGAGACTAGTTTTAGGTCTGCAGCTCGTCCTTTGGAATTCGACCTGAATCAGATGCCAGAGGATCCTCTTTAGAGCACTCGGATGATCATCTTGTAAGAAAAGGTGCCTGCAGGTTTAGGGTTTAGGGTTTAGGCCCAATCAGTGCAGCAGGTTCAAACAAGAATCTAGTTTCTCAAGATCTAGCAGCTATGGTTTCAGACATTGAAGAGCTTCTTTGCCAAAGACTTAATTACACGTTGGATTGGAATTGTGGATCATGGGTCACAATGTAATTGCTCCACTTGAAACCTGAAGAACTCATCAGCCCTTCTTTGAACATGTAAATACTTGTTTTCATGCCAAGCTTTCTTGCATCATTCTCAATTTCGTTTTCCATGACTTCTACAAGTTCTAAGATCATCAGACCTTGAACATTCCCATGTCCACATATTCACAGTAGCAATGTCAGTAGAAGTAGACAATGAAAGCAGAATCTGAAATTGGATCTTCAGAGATCAAAGGCTTTGTTGGTTTCTGGAAGACTTATGGTCTAGGTGTCTCAGATCAGAGTTTCCATATCCTGAGGGTCTCTCTGTCGTGCTGCATTGGGAGAAAAGATAGTTGGACTCTTGAAGCAATTTTGCTCGAGCAATGTGTTTCAAAGAGGGGACTCAGTAGTTTCCTCTTGGCTCTCTTCCATATGAATAAGGTGCTCAAGGTCATGGGAAAGAGAGGAAGCATCGATTGTGCCTTAAGTTTCAGACACTCCTCTGCTGCTGTGGCAATTGGAGAGGCAGAGGCAGAGTGCAATAATGATGAACAGTGAGTTCACCAAGAGATTGCTGCTGCAGTAACTTTCTCTATGTTATGCACTATCTGCTACAAACATGCCAATAGTCTGCCAGGCTAGTGTTTCTGTTCCCAGATGTGCTTTCAAAGGAGAGAATCATGTGTGCATCTTGTAGTTGGCATGGTCTCAAGTCTAAGTACATCTCTCTATGTTCATGCAAATTAGTCCATGCAAGATTGAAGTGTGCCAATATGTCTGTATTCTGAGGTTGGTGGATTAGATATTCTCAATTTAAGCATAGTGGAATTTATTTGTACAGGTTTCACAAAGCGGCTTGTTTTCCATGAGGGAGATTGGAGCTCTGTATCTATTTGGTGGCCTTGCACCATTGGTTTGCTTCCATGTTTTTTGGGGGTTCCAAAACAGGACCCTAATCTTTGCAATTCAGGAGATCTGTTGGGAGGGTGAGTATCAATTGAATGAAAAGATGCAGCTTGTTGCTTTGACTTTCAATCCATAACAAGACTGGAGTTGTTGGTTGCCATTCATGAGGCATAAGTGCTGTCATGGTAATCAAGTAAATCTGCACTCACTGCTCAATACTGGAGTTGCCAGGTTTCATACTCCAAGGTAACTAGCCACTGTTTTCAGAAGGATTGTGGTATACAAATGTTTAGCCCAATCAGATCTCTCTTTGGTCCCAAGTTCCTGTTAGTTCTCAACTTGCCAGAGCCATCCCATATCTCACCCACATCTCATGAAGAAGACAAGGATTCCTCTCTTTGATCCCAACACTTCCTTCTCGAGTGGAACACCTTCTCCATATTCAAGAATTCAATGCTGACCTCTTTTGAAGCTTTCCTTGCAGCTGCAAGAGACACATGATTTTATGCAATGTTCAGTGCTATGTGCCTTCAATTTCTGCTTGATGGTCAGTCTGGAGCCACAGAGCAAATGGCAAATGCTGAATCCAATTTAACTATGTAATTTGGATTGCAAGTGATGGTAGGTTCAAAAGTAGGATCATGGACTTTTAGATGTTCTGATGAGGAAGGTGGGAAATCTTCCTCTTCTGTGGTGTGGGAAGGAATGTTGAGCTTTCAAGTTGCTCAGGTTATGACCAGAAGGTGTGCACTTTTGAGAGAAATTTACAGGACCCTCTCTTCAGCTCCAAAGTAGGTAAAGAGAGTGTCCAGACATGACTCAGCTTCCTGCTTCTTTTCCCTGTCTAAGAAAAAAGAATGCGAAGCTTTCCAGCGGAAAACTTTGGCTGAATGTGATTTTGTTTTTGCAGCTAATTGGTGAAGAAAGGGACATGGAACGGAAGGTGACTCAGTTTGGATTCACAGTTAAGCCTGATGCTCAAATACTTGAGAAAAGTAAGCATGTAGTGGATGAATGCTTTGGAACTTTCTTGTGTCCTATGATCAGGCACACAACCTACACATCTGAAAAAGGCTCATAGAATGACCAGGCCAGAATGGTTCCTGTCCACCAATTCCAAGGCTGCAATCTGCTCATGGATGGTCCATCTGTGAAGACTTAAAGGTTCCAGGTGGCTTCCAGAGGCTCCAAAGCAGATGGGTATGCAGGCTTCAACACTAAGTGTAAGCTAAGTCTGTTTCATGAACAATCATTGCAAGAAAACAAACAAAGCACTAGAAAACGGAATCCAAATGAGATTACAAGAGTCAGTTTTCTGAATCTCTCTTGAGGGCTCTCTCAGGACTTGTGAAAGAGCCTCCTTCACAAGTCTGTTGTAGGACAAATGTAAAATGCAAAGACTTGCTGGCATTGAGTTTCATTTCTCATCAATTTGAACCAACCCAATCCACAAAGAAAACCAATTTGCAATGCACTCCTTGTTCTAAGAAAGAAGAGCTGAGATTGAGGAACCAATCAAGCAGCTACAGAACTTGGGTGGCTACCTTCAAGAGCTGAGATTGTGGAACCAACAGTGCAGCAAGAGAATTTGTGGATTACCTTCAGGAGCTTTAAGACCAGATCAAATCTTTACTAGTGATTGCTCAGAAAGGCATGGTCTGAAGCTCAGAGCTAACCTCTACACAATCATGTAGGCCATAGATAGCAGCATTTTACTACCTTCTTATTACATTCCTAAAACTGGGAGCACTTTGACGTAAATCTAATCCTTATTATAACTACTGTAATCCATTTTGGAAGACTGTTTCCCTAATCTACACTTCAATATACATATACATTATAATGTGCAGTGCAGCCCACTTCGGTTTTTGTAAGTGGGGCAAAGAATGGTGGCATGCCTGAAGAATGCTGGAAAACCTATTTGGAAATAATAAACTAATTTCTCTGTATCCACAGGGTGATGATGGCAATATATATTTACCAACCTATTTGATCTCAACCCTAATTTTGAGTACCTGCTACTTTGACGCATTGGTACCCTGGTCGAGCAGCTGCACCCGCAACATTTTTAGGGCAAAGAGATTGTGGCGGTGGCACCATACAATTGTATTGCACACATACAGCCACACTAGTGGGGAGGGATGAATTCCCAAGAGCTCCCCAGTCGGATAGGAAGTTGTGTTGCAGATACAGTGACTGCAAAGCTGCAGATTCCATCCGACTTACAAAGACCTGCAACATCAACAGATTGCAAGTATGCGGTTTTTGTGAGGAAACTGCAAGTTTTGAGTCACAAACTGCTGTGATGCATAGAGCAAAATATTTGCCCCATAGCATGCATCAGCCAGAGAAACCCACCCTCCCATAAAGAGGATCTATGTGTGCAGCATTGTTGTCATGGATAACTGCTGCTCACCTCAGGAACAGCACCAATAAAGAAGTTGTTGTTCAAAAACAGACTTTGTGCGCCTGCAAGGAAAGGGGAGATGGTGCCATCCAGATGGTTGTAGCTGAGATCCACATAATTGATAGTGATTGGTGCCGGCACACTCACTTGGCCTGACAACAAGTTGCGATTGAGCATCAAGTATGACAATGGAAATGTAAACAGCACACTTGGTATTGAACCAGAGAATTGATTGAAGCTGCAATCCAAGTAGGTCAAGCTGCTCAATGGCACCAAGGCTCCCAACCATCCTGTCAATGCATTCCTGGTGAGGGATAAATACTGTAAGGAGGATGGGAGACTGGGAATCCCGCCTGACAGTTCATTATTTCGTAGATCCAGATGCGTGAGGGATGAGCTTGAGAAGCTTGGAATTGATCCCGAAAGCTCGTTATCAGAGAGAATCAGAATTTTGAGAGCAGGAAGCTGTCCAAGTCCCCATGGAATTGACCCATCCAACCCATTCATGCTCAGTTGTAGAATCTGAAGGTTTCGTAAATTTGCAAAGCTGTCTGGAATGCTGCCTGAGATTCGGTTCTGGTCACAGGAAAAGATCTGAAGATTTTCGAGGTTGCCAAGAGAAGAAGGAAGCGACCCTTGCACTTCGCCTGCAGAAATTATCAGCTGGGTTAGGTACACCAAGCTTCCCAACGCAGGAGTCAGTGTGCCTGAAAGCCCTGGACTTCCTGCAGATTGCGGGCCAAGGAAGAGAGACCCCACTCTGTTGACTCCATCCACTGTTACACATTGAACTCCACTGAAAGACTCACACGGATCAACATTGGCTGCAAACTCCCAAGTGCTGAAGAAGCTACCTCCAGGCAAATCAACCATGCTGTTCTTCACTGATGCAAGAACTTCAAAATCCTGCTGGTCCAGAAGCTGCTGGGCTTCCAGGGGGACGATGCCAATGACGAGGCACAAAAGTGTATGCAGCAAGAAGATAAGCACAATGTCCCATCTTCTTGTAGCGTGCTTCCCCATCCCTAATGAATGATTCAAACCAGTGACTGAAGAACCCACACCGAAATTAGCGCGCTGTTGCTTCCTGACACCAATCCTCCTCCTGGACTCCTCGTCCTACTCCTCCTGCGCACCTGCCTTCAAACTGATGACCTGGATTGCAGAAGCCGGTTTTTTTTCGCTTTCCTTCCCCACCAAACAGCTTTTTAAAAAATCAAGCAAACTGTTAGAAATTCTTATGAACAATTGCAAACTTCACAAAAGCCAGGAAGGTGTATGATTCACACAGAGAGTTAGATAGGAACTGGAATTGCAAAGTGAAGCTCTCGACACTCCAAGATCAACCAACCCACAAACAAACCCTTTGTGGCGGCAGCAGCAGCAGCAGCAGCAGCTAAGCTTCTTCCGCTCCAAGCTCAATGATTGGAGTCACCACTAGCACCACCACCACAATCACCAAACAAGGTAGTCAGCAGAGCAATGTCTGAAGTACCCAAAGACTTTCTGTGAGACAGCAAAGCAGAAATACCACAACACAAGTCTAATCACAAAAAAAAAACACTTGATCCTATCTCTCTCTAAACATACATATATACTTCATGCAAAACATAAGCTACTTGGCCTTAATCTCTATGCACTCGAACACTACGAAGATCCTCAATGAGTGCATGTCCACACACTGCACGCCCGGATACTGTCTCCACTCATACACATGATGAGCTTATATGATTTCTTTGCTCTTCGGGTGAGCTTGATTTCTTTTCTCCTTTCGAAAACCCAATTCTTCTTTTCTCTTCCAACTTCTCGTTCAACAAGAACCACCACCATAAAACAAGATCCTTGGGGGAAAATGTTCGAGAGCTGGAAATAATAGCAGAGCACAACAATGGTAAATGACAAAAACCACCAGCACAACAACAACAACAACCACAGCAACAAAGAAGCAACAAAAGAAGTTCTAAAAGCTCAATGTGCACTATGAAATGATCATCTTTTTTGCAATTTTGGTGGGAGCTGAGCAATGAATGCAATATCAACACGACTGTTGTTGCTGTCCGTCCCCGCTCTCTTTTCTGTGTATTACTTACTGTCCATGAAGTAGTCAGTCAATGAGTGAAGCAATGTCAGAGGAGGGTTTAGGGTTTAAGGTTTTTGAAAGATATGGAATTTATAATATCCTATTTTTCAAATTTCATCATGTCCAATTTCCAAAAGTTACATTATGGTCAATAGTAATGGAGAACACATGTCGGTGATAGTGTTTTTTTTCATTTGATTTTGTGATGTAGCTGAGATTAGTGATCATACTTAAGCCCAGTTTAGCCAAATTTGGCTATCAAACAAATATGAATGGAAATTTCTTAAACATCCTTATACATTTTTGGCTACCTACTTGAACTGAAGTGCAAAAATGTGGCGATTCTTTTTTTTTAATTAATCTTAACTTGTTGCGAATCATGGCCATCTGTTTTCAAAAAA
>Ga0209208_10007162_pt1 | contig 15208 bp, 12 predicted proteins | sample S1TSphfallax_3_FD_187694 | JGI IMG/M metagenome (GOLD analysis project Ga0209208, IMG submission 187694) | Host-associated microbial communities from peat moss isolated from Minnesota, USA - S1T2_Fd - Sphagnum fallax MG (SPAdes) (version 2) | ecosystem: Host-associated > Plants > Peat moss >...
CTTCAAGATATCATAACTCTGTAACTAATCTCAAGTTTCAACACAAGCCAAAATATCATCTTTCAAAAATCCTCATATAAAAATAGACCTACTTCCTAGCAACCAAAATCCCTTAAGCTACTGTACTCTATGATGAATCTAAACACAATATTTTTGCCTTGGTAGGCAAGGTCAATAAAATGGAGTCTCTTTTACTTGCAACCAAGAATTGTGATGAAAAAAAACGATATTATGCAATACTTTTATTTTACTATAAAAAAATTCATAGACATTCATTACTGTCAAATACATTTATTTCAACATAATATCAAACTGAAATTTTCAACCCTTATCTATTTTTACTATTGAAGTCAAAATTTTAAAAATAAAATAATTATTCAACATGTCAATGCCCAAGGTACTACAATATATTAAATGGTTAGTAATCCTAATTTGAACAAATGCATTGTTGCCATACAACAATTTTGGAATATATTCTCTTTTTACTTGCTTCAAAACAAGTACCCTTCCCTAGAGTAAGCATCAAATATACATGCTAATCAAGTAGAGAGAGAAGACATGGTAAGTCTAAAATATTTACTAGTCAATTCGGGTATGTGTTTACCCTCTTCCGGGGTGTATCCGGGTAGAAGACTTACCCACCCAACACTCATCCACACTCCCCACACTTAAATCACCAACAAACAAACAAATGCAAAGTGTTTGTTTCGTGCACCTGGGAGAACCGTGAAATTGAACGGAGATCCGGGGATGAAAATTGAAGCTTTTCCAATTTGGAATGAGAATGTTCCAATAGTGTTCATGACAAATTGAATTTGTATGCGACCGAGAACGTCCATTTGTAAGTTCGACAATTCAGAGACAAGAACAGGGTTTCCAGTAGTTTTAGCTGTTATGGACGTATCCCAAGTCCAGAATGTCACCAGGCCTCCGTTTGTATCCTTGTTGATTGGGTTATTGTAAGCATCGGATAAAATGGTCATAAACATTGTTAATGCTCCTGCAAATGTTGAGTTTGTGCCCGAAAGCCACCAGCCTTGGCAATGGAGCACCGAGACATCGCCTTTGGCATCCTCAAAAGAACAAAAGAAGAAAAAAAATTCTGAGTTGGACAAAATTTAAAATGCTTCAAAAATTGAAACTAATTAGCCAAATATAAACACAAATGAAAAAAAAACATTTTGATAGAAATTTTGTCAAAATAATTTTTCACGATGAGTAGGTGAGAAATTATTTTACCTTTAAGCTCTTAAGGGTTAAATTCCTATAAACCCTAAACCCTAAAAAACATGGCAAAAGCTAAAAAGACGTGGCATCATAACATATGGGAAGAAGCTCTCACTTGGAATCACATTGAATGCAAAAGGAGAATTAGCAATACCCACGGACCAAAGAGTAACTTGAAGGTTAAACCTTCCGGCGAGAGTAGGTACAAATTGGAGCATTTGTTGTTTCCCGTCCGGATTTAAGGTGATATTTATAGGTGTCGTTGGCAACGTGCGACTATCTCCGTAATTTTGCACAACTAATCCCGCAAAATATGAATCAAGTGTAACTATAATGTTTCCATACACATCCATCACGGTCACGCATAAGGTAGCTTGTGTTCCCGCTTTATAAGTGCTTATTCCATATAACCATTGTGATTTACATGATGCTGCACTCGCCGGACCTATACATTAAGAAAATATGTTACTACACAAACTTCATTCTTTCTAGAATATTTATACATGTATAATTTTATGCATACCCTAGTTCAATATTCACCCTAGTTTAAAACTTTGCCCTAGCTCATTACTTCTTTGAAAAAGGAAGCAAGGAGCTTCATACCTTCATGATAATATCTAATTCATGGTAAGAAATTGTAATGTGTTATGAGGATGTTGTACCGGGGCTCACGGTGAATGGAAGTGGGGAGCCTGAAAGGTCTTGAGTTAAAGTTCCAACATGCAAAGAAAAGCTTCCAATTTGCGTAAACACCATTAGGTATAAGATGTGACCAAGTTCAACATCGAGTTGCTTTGTTATGTTTCGTACAGCATTGCGTTGTCCCAACACTATCACCGCAATGTCATAGTTAAAGTCTGCATTTACGGGATATAACATAACATCATATTGTATGATTGATAATATGGCTTGTTGTCCAGCCTGAACATGAGACATCCACCACAACATTATAGTCAAATTTCTCAAGCTTGAGCCCTCAAGTCTAAACTGTAGTTGAAATCACAAGAAGTATCATCAACCCTTGATGAATTCTCAAGGTTTTTTGAACTCTAAACCCTAAGCCTATGTGAGAATTGAATCCAATCATGTACCAATTATTTGAAAAGGAACATACACCCTTTGGGAATGAAGCCCAACAAGTACTGAGCATTTAATTTTTACCATTGCCAAATATTTCCATGGATGTACCATGATCTACCATTTTTGTTTTCCAAAATGATACTTCAAAATTAATCTTGTTTATAATATGTGATGTACATATATGGTAATTGGAATTTTGTATTAGTTGAGGATGACTTTAGAATGGTGGGTTTTTCATCTTCAACTAAAAATTTGTAATCACATGCATATGCTTTAAACTTTAAACCCACTCTTGAAGAATAATTACAACTGTGAATAATGTAAGTAAACATAATCAAACCAAACCATTTTGTGCATGATGAGCTTGATGGTAACCGTCTTACTACAAATGAGCTCACACCATTTTTCCATTGTGCATACGATTTATATATTGATATAGCACCTGTCAAAACACCCAAAAATCTCCATCAAATAAAGAAACAATGTCACAAACATTTAGAGAATGCATTTGAATGTTATCAAACATGTGCAAAACTTAGGTGCAAATTTACAAATGAGTCATTTTGGTAATCAAACGTTTGGGAATTTGATAAATATGACCATTCCCATTTGAGGAAATGATCCTTAGCTTCATGAATATTGCTTCTCTTCTTGTAGTTAGTTCACAAAATACTAAACTTTCCATCCACACAAAAGCAAAGCTTATGTTAACATTTACATTGCAAACGCTAGCATAATCAAAACTCACTAACCTGGAAGGACGGTGAAAGCCATGGGTCCATTTAAGGGAATAAGACCACCACTTGAAATATTGAACATAAATTTACCAACCTCCGTTGGAGTAAAATCAATATTGTAAATGCCCGCCACAAGATCAAAAGTTACACATGATGATGGGAGGGTATTTGACACACTATTTGGCATTGTAGGATTGCTTGTGACCACAACATTCCATGTGTATGTCATGTCGGTATTCCTTCCTGTTAGAGCATTCACCTTACCAAATTTTCCAAAGAGTCACATGTTTGCATAGTAATTAAATCAATCAATTGAACACATCTAAAATTCAAGAAATCATAATTTTATTTTATTTTTTAAATTTACAAGTTCATTCAAAGAAAAAATTGTAATTGAATGTCCAATAGAAGTGCTTGCCAAATGTACAAACCCAAAAATTCAATCTCAACCACATCAGTGTTTTTTTTCTTCAAATTCATCAAGTAGGTGCACTGGCTAGGATCCTCATCATTAATTAGCAGTAAATGGCGACTGTCCCGATGGACTGGCGACCTACAGGAACACACTGTCTAAATATGGCGACTTCTAAGTTTTTTTGGTCAAGATATGGCGTTTTTTTTTTTTTTTTAAATCTCAAAAATTCCTTTATTGGATTCGCCAGCCCCTTTTTTTTTGTCTCCAGGTTGTGAAAATTTGGCCCCCGATTAAGAATATGTATTAACATAAGCTTCAAAAAAATCAACCAAAAATTGGAGTTGTGGTTGAAGCATTTCTAACCCCCAAAACACTCTAGTAGGTAAGTTGTTTGAAATAGATGTTGTTGATGCATGCTATGAAAATAATTTGACAAAATTTGCTATTATTTTTTATTGTGGTAACCTATGATGTGAGCATTATCAATATCAAATTTGTACATTGATGGAATTATATTTGAACAAGCCTCATGCTACAACACGAGTGATTAAAACATAATTACATTTCCATTTGACCTAAAAGGCACATAGAAAGAATTATTTACCATATTCCCATAAGCGTCCATAAGTTGGACAAAAAAATTTGCATCACTTCCAACCATATATGTTTGAGTCGTAGATCGAGAAGAAAGTACACTTTTTGTTATCACCACATTTCCTACCCACATAAGTACCACAAGAATAATTTTTGAATCTATTGTAGTAGTACAAATATATGTCTCCTATAAAAGAATTTCAAATCCATCCAATTGATAAATAGAATGGGTTGCAATGGAATAAATATTGAAAAACGCACATTTGCATAGTTGACATCCATTATATAAGAATGCGCATATTAAATAATCATAAAATATCATTTCAACATTACAAATTACCACATGGGTAACTGATACATTACACTAAACAAAACATTTTTCAAACATGATATTTGGTTCACTTGAAGTAGACAAAACCATCCATTTAATCAATTTTGATAAAAAATGCTACAAGTTAAGCCTCGCCAAGAACACAATTAAAGTAAGAACTCATTTTTTTTGTTGATTATATTGAGGATGAGTATTTTAAATAAAACGAGGAAACCCATTATTATGCAAAATTCATGAATGTTTTCATTACCTTGTTGGATGGTATTGAACATGAAATTTGTGTAACATGATGGTGTGTGAAATGAAAATGTTCATGTACCAGCAACAACAACTAATTCGGGTTCCTTTCCCGCACCATAACGGGAATATGGGAGTGGGCCAGGTATGACGAGTTTGAGAGTAAAATGGTGTGCAATCAACACTTGGAAAGGTTGAGCTGCTTGGCATGATCCTAATCTAGTTGAACCAAAATGATAAGTTGACACCATGCATTTTGCCATTGTGGTGATCACACTTCCAGCATACACTTCAATTCCAAACATTTGGTCTCCAAGGTAGTAGAAACAACTTGGACATTGGCGACTACAAAGATAGTTCATGTTGATACATGACTAGTCCATATTTGCAAAACCAAAGATGCAAAAGTGTGAATTGCCATAACGATTTCCCTTATCAAAATACCACAATGACTTATGAAAATACCATATCAATTCAAATGATATATTACATTATAATTAGGGTTCACATGGATCCAAATGTATTAGCAACCTTCAATTTACTAAGTATTATATTCAAATTTATTTCATGGAAAATTCATTTATTTTCATGACATTAATTGACAATTGAAGTTCATGACAACCAATTTTGATGAAAGTTCTAAATTCTTTTAGGTTTGTTGTTGATAATACTATAGGATTAAAAAAATTCAAAAAAAATAAAATCAAATGTTCAATGCACCTGACTTTCGCAACCACTTTGCATAGCAACAAGATTAAATCTAAGTACTGCACCTACTCGCAATTCAAGAGGCCCAGTTGGAGTTGCAAAATTTGAACAAATTTGACTTGGATTATCGGTTTGTGCTTCTACATGAAATTAATTAATTAATTAATGGCCTAACATTGCACATAATATTGATCCTTTTAATGATTATTTTGCAATTGTAGTATTTGACATAAACAACTTTGGTTATTATTTCTTGCAATTCATTGTGTCAGAGTTTCCAAAATGTGGGTGTTAAAACATACCTATCATGTGGATGAAATGTAGCTGAATTCCAAAAATCATAACAATGTAGCAATAATATATACAAGAAGCCATGATTGTAATTTGAGAAAATAAATAATAGCAACCATTCAACCTCCTTTGTGGACCTTTCCTTTTTCATATCAATATTTTTTGAGTTTTCTTGAGGTAAGCAACATTTGTTTCACTTAGAATGGCAGTTTCAAGGCCTTTCCTATGATTGATCCATGTGCTTGTGAAACCATTATTTGATGCAAATAAATAAATTTGTAACAAATTTCAATGATGTTTTCAATTTTGAATAGTTTTGACATAATATTCCAATGTGAAGAGGTTTTAATGAAAATTTGCTTGTGATCACCAACCTAATTAACTATTTCACCTCTTCGAAAAACTCTATGAGTTTCATTACCATTGTAAGGATCATTGAATGTTGTAAAGTCCACTTGAATCCACTAGGTTTGTAAGCAAACAAAGTGAAATTCATTTCTTTGACCTAATCTTAAAAGGAGATGGACAAAGAACTATTGATTTATTTTCATATGGAATTTTTTTTTCATTGAATGCCTCTTCACATTGCAATAGGTCACCATTTTTCAACTCACCACTTATTTTGTTTTGTTTTGTTGCAGAGTTTAAATTTTCATATATTTATCAATGTCATTGTATGTAAAAAAATATTAACATCAATTAAAAGATAAGTAGAAAACACAACACAAATCAAAACAAAAATAGACAATAAAACATTTGAAAAAATCATTCACTTCCTATAATAGATTAAATATCTATGACTAGTGATTTCCATGGTATATTCCCAAGGGAAAACCTTCTTGCATATGAATGATTTCAACTCCCTTACCTATTTATTTAGATAAAACCTTATTTTTCAACTTTGGAAAAAATATAATCAACTTATTGACAATCAATTACAATGCATCCAGGACCAATTGGTGAACGTGTGCAAAAACATGGGTATGGCCTTTGCTTCTCAACATGCAAAATTATTGGGTGATGTATGTGATGATGACATCCTCAATAGGATAATCAACCTTGAAGAAGTCATTATTTATATATTTTATGAAACATGTGAAATGAAGGAGCATATTATTTTCAAATATAATATATTGCTTTATATTTTATGTTATAAAATAATAAAATATATTTGACAATTTTGACAATTTTATATAGATATATTTTCATAATAAATTATAAACACCTTTATATTTACATTTAATTAAATTATGAACTCTTTTCCGTTAGTTGCACCTTTTTTTGTTGCATGTTCTTTGAAAAAATGGAAATGATTTACCTTGATAATCAACATTAAATCAATGCCTATCAATACAACGCCTCATAAAGTTTATGTAGTAGTTTTTCAAGATATCTTGAAAAAATCTAATCATTAAATAAGTAAGGAGTTTCACAAGATTAAACTAATTGAACTATACAATATTCCCTAACTTTTGAAAACTTTTACGAAAAACAAATCATGCAATAGTAACCAAATATGAGGTTTAACATATAACAATGAAGGGCTAGAAGGCATAGCAAATGGCCAAAGGCTCTATTTCCATGGCAAATAAAACATGAAAAATGGGGGGGAAAAAAATTATGCATTTTTTTAAAATCAAGGTAACTGAAATATGCTTACAATAAATCAATTGATTTGTCATGGTATAAAGTCAAAATGGCGCACAAAAAATATTCAAGCTTTGATTCAATGTCTTAAAAAATAAGGAGTATGCATGTGTATTTATACAAGAACACCAAAAAAGCCTAATTCGACTTTACACAAGATAACCAAAATGCGTTTAACTATTCAAAATGAAATAATTGTTTACATTCCTAGCAAAAGGTCATAATTTGCAAGAGCATTTTGTGGTTATGGTCAAAGGAGGTATAATTAAAGATTTGTCAAGTTTAAAATATGTAAAAAATGAAAAGAAAAAAAAGGAGGTCTGAGGTAAACTAGTACTTCCCACTTTTGGTTCTATTAAGTGAACATGCTTATGTGTTTTCTACACTTGGTGATGTGGATTGCAAGATCAAATGGAAAATAAACATTTTTAATTTGGTTTTCTTGCATTTGTAATTCAATGTGCATGTGTAAATGATCAAGTCCAAGAAATAAACATGAATTTTATACAATTGCAAGGCAATGTAGGTATAACAACATGATCTTATAGAATTGTGTAACTCAAGGCAAACCATCAAGGCTTGATTCATTAAAACTCAACTTTCACAAAATAATGTTGATGGAATTGAAATTTTTAAGAGTCCGAATATTTCCATGTTCACCAAACTTCATGAAAATCCAATAGTGGAACTCTAAGATCTAAGCACTTGATCATCTCGGGGTCTAATTATACCCCCTTGTACATTTTAGCACACAACCCTTACACTTAAGGTCCAAATGGGCTGAAATTTATAAGTAAGTTTTTAACTTACCAAAATTTTACCAAATGGGAGCTTTAAAATAATCAAAAAAAGGGTAAAGGTGGCTTTCCAAAGTTGTTGGCATTTGTCCTTATAACCTTTGCTCATTTTTCCATTTGATACACCTTGCTCCTAGTTTTGATTGTGTTGAAATTTGGTGGTCACATGGCCTAACTAAAATTGTTTCAAGTTTGGAAGAAAACCAATGGTGGATCTAAAAGAAATCTATGTTCAAGTTAATAATCTAGAAAGAAATAAAAAGTCGATCCCCCTTTCACTTGAACACCACCAATATTTGGGTCATCTTCTTATTTAACGTTTTCTTTCTTTTCCTTTCACATACAAGCAACATCTTTCCCCTTCACACACACACACACATTTTTTTTGAATACATGTCCCTCAATCTTTCCTTGGAGCTCCTTACCTTCCAAAAAATGGTTTTTCTTTTGACCACTGAAAATGAAGGGAAATCCTTCTTACCATTCCACTGATCATAGTGAATGGATGAACTCACACCCAATGAAAGTTCACATTTACCCATGTCTTTTGTCCTCATCTTGATCAACATCTCCAAGACTTTGGATGAAGAGGCCCCACCACAATTGAAGTGAAGGATTTCTTTTCTTTTCTCCCTAGGCTAATTATGATGTTGCTTTGTCTATGGTAATTATTAAGTATTTAAAGGATATTTAATGATATGGGAAATCATTTGAATCTTGATCAACATGTTGAATGTTTTGGAGCCACATGGATCTCAAGATGCATCACCACATTAAGAATGCCCAACATCTCCTTTGACTTTGAACTTGATGCAACCTTGCTTGTGTGAAGAAATGCAAGTTGAAGGATGAGTATGCCTTTAATTGGAGTTCAAACATATCATTAGACCATGACATTGTCGGTTGGGGGCCAATATTGTGCATTCTCTTGTGTTGGTGCTTGAAGTTGAAACTTTTGTGAATGACAAGCTGGAAATTCTTTACAAAAGTCTCTACCAAAATGATGAAGTTATTGTTTTTGTGTTGTTAGCATAGCATGGAGTTGGCCATTATAGGTGGTTGTGCAATCTAATAATTCAAGTCCCAACTATTTTCTTGTATTGTTTGTTGCATCCTATAATTCTTATAGATTGAATGAAATAGCTTCAGCTACAAATTTAAAAGTTCATGATGCGGTTGGTTTTTAGTGAACTTATATGTAATCTTTTTGGATAATTTCCAAATAAAATTTAGTACTAAAATTGGCATTTGGTCATTGGTTTTGTGGAAATAGACAAGGTTTGGATTGCTCCTAACTACCATATCTCCATCAACATAAACCAAAAGGGTGTAGGCATGGTCAAGTAAACAAAATAAGCAGTCCGCCCAAAATGTAGTTTAAAAATGACAATTTTTTTGATATAAACACATGAAAGAAAATTAAAATTTCGTGTAAGTAGAAATATGAAAAAAAACATGGCCCTCCATTTAGTTTATGGTAAGTTGCATACAAAATTTGAAAAACTTTGGTATCATAAATAAGGTGAGAACTAGATTTGAACTTGATTGGGTCAATTTGGTGTTCAAACCTACTTTTACATTATAAATTTTATGTATTATGATAATAACATGCATAATTTTATAGTATACAAGTATTTTTTAAGGCTTTCATAACTTGAAAGTAGAAAACGTTCAATATTTCATCTACTTGCAACCCATTTTGTAAGATCAGACATTTCTTGTAAGTAGATGCAAATTTGTAAACTCTATTTAAATCTACATAAAAAATTTCATATTTCAAATTTATAATATTAAAGTGAAATTTTATCTTCATATTAATCATTGAATAAAATAATATTTCTACTTTCAATGCATCAAGAAAAAAATTTGTCTACTTGTAATTTTTTGTGACAAATAACATTTGTTGTCTACTTGACCATGCCGACACCCAAAATATATTTACCTTACCATTTATGAAGTTGGGGCCCAATTTAAAAGTCTAATTGATTAGCACAAGGACTACACATCTAAGAAAAAAACACTCTATATTATGTAGAAGTAGCATGGTCATCCTAAACTAACTTGATTCACACATATGTGAACCGTGAAATACTTAACATTTCAACCTCTAGGATGCATGTCAAACTTAAAGGATAACTAAAACCTTGATTTTATCACTATATTATGCATAATCGAATCAACAACATTGAAATATAATTATCATTCAAACTTGGTGATGCTAGAAGGTTCATAGGAGGGATTTGAACCTTTGATAGTTTTAAAAACTATGCTAGTTTTCAAGACCAGAACCATAAACCACTTGGCCATTTCTCCCATAAATATGTTTTTATATCTCATATGAGATTAGGGGAAAAAAGTTGATACGTGATGTTGGTTGATAGATTTCTTGCCCTACCATCATTCATTCCTTTTTCAATCAATAAGGCATCAAACTTTTTAAAAATCTTTCGAAAACCAACTTTTCATGCTTGTACAATTGCTTTGTTTGTTACTATCTTGACTCAAGAATATTGTGCATTTTGGTGAAAACATCAAATGGCATCCAAGGTGATTTCCCATGCTCAAAGGTATAATGCATTTACATTTGTCTAATAAGCCTCCCACTACTTCCTATCATTTTGTTTAAATATGGTACATTACATATCAAAATGCAAGTTGCAAAGTAAAAATTAAACCAATGAACCAAAACAAAAGAAAAAAAAAACATTAAACCAATATCTTGTTGAAAGGCATAAGTTGTTATCCTATTTTGTAATTTGAAGAATGAATAAGTTAACATATTCACAAGGTCCTTCACAATGCCTCCACTTTCTAATAAATCTATTGTTTATTGAAATGTTAGAAAACCTTTAATCACCTCACTCATTGAATCCATTTTGGGTCCAAAAATTTTAGCATATTCATCAACTTCTTTTGTTAATAACCTCCCAATTCTTTATCATCCACATCAAGGCTAAATTGAAACTTTGAACAATTATTGACAATTTGAATTAAAGATTTGCATTTAATAACATACTAAAAATGTGATCACAATTTTCAACTGCAAATGAGTTTGAATAAAGGTCCATTTGGGTCCTTTTGAACCAATTTCAACTCAACAAATTTCATATCTAAAGCTTTGATGAAATACCTTGAATGACCATGATAGTCACCAACATCAATAACAAATTTGAACCTTCCATTTCAACAAAGTTGTTCCAACACATTCCAAAAAATTAAAAACTAGGACAAATTTTCCTCTTGATCATGATATTCATTTGTTATATTTCTAAGAATTTTTTCCAGCTTTGATTTAAAAGCTATGTTGGCATTTTGTCAAATTTTAATATTGATTACATACATGTAAACAATAATATTAAATGTATGGTGTTTAGGCGTTGTTGGCAATTACAAAAATGCCAATAAGCAATCATATGCATACGTAGTTATAATGAGATTACAAAACAACATGTAAAGGAAATTTGAATAAGACAACATGGACAAAAGAAACATGAAATTAATGGCCAAAATATTGGCAAACAAAAGAGAACCTCTTTGCCAAGGTATTTGCAATCATAGAAAGAAGTGACATTGTCACCCTAGTAGTTCCAACAATGTCACTAGAAAAATCATGACCTCAAAATCAATGTGCACATAGATGCTTAAAGTGACCAAAAAAGACAATGACACACATTAACAAAGCACTATATGAAAATTATAAAAATTCAAGAAATAAAAATTGTCACATTGGCACATGGAAATACATGATTCAATGTTGTTTGAGTCTTAAATGATACAAAAAAGGAGTACATCCAACAATGATCATGAATAGAAAAACATGTCATGTTGAATACCAATGTTGTTTGTAACAAAAATATCAACAAATAACTATTGCTTACACAACTACAATGAAAACACAAAACAATGTTTATCAATGAAAATTTCACAAAACCAACACAACATAGTCATAATTGCTTTTAAAAAAGGTTGAACAATTAACAACATTTCATTAGCACTAGTGTCATCACACAAAACAAGGTGATTGAACAAGGTAACAATAGAAAAAAGATGCATAAAGTTAGTGGTTAAAGAATTGGTAAATTGGTAAATTGAATTTTTTTTTGATATCAATGTTGTTTGGTTATACCTTTAAATCTAGATATGATTATGGATAGTTTCCATATATCAGTTTTACCATATCCTAAATATTGATTTTTGTCACTATCCACCATGATCCATATTTGATTGAACTTACTATAAGTGTAAACTAATTTTTATGGACATCCAATATATATCCTTAACATATATTTATTCATATATGTTGCTTAGTGATATTATGTTTTCTGAATATGGATAATGACTTTATACATATTAGCTATTTGGATATTATAACTAAGGTTGAAAGGACAATTCAATAAACTCCCATTTGTTAGGGTTTAAGGTTTTGAAATGGTAAAGGAGAACAACAATTTCACTTAACATCATTGTTTAGGTACTTGTTTGCTACTCCATCACAGAACACTTGACATTCTCATGTTCTTTTGTTTTGCATCATTGTGGTGGTCTATTGTTTTTTTCCCCTTTGTGTTGCTTTGTTGAGTAGGTGCGTGGTGTGGAATGCAAAGGCAATTGTTGTAATCTTCTTGTCCTTGTGATTGTTTATTCATCATGCTCCCCTACTACATAGGCAAGAGGTCTTTCTCATCGCACTCCTTTGTTTTGCATCATCATCTTTTCTTCCCTTAATGTTATTTTGTCATGTAAGTGCACCGTAATGTTATTTTCATGACCTTTTGTTGCACATTTTCATCTAATCATTTCCTCCCACCCCCCCCTTTTTTTTTGTTTTGCAAGTTTTTTGTGGTTCCCTTTTTGTGATTTATTGTTGTGCATTGCCTTTGTTTTCTCTTATTGTTTGCACCTCCAACTTTTGTGTTCTTCTATTGCACATAACATATTTTTCAATGTTTTTCTATTGTGCATCACCATGGTCTTGGATCTTTGTTTTGATTTGTTCTATTGTGGTGTCCTTTTGTTGTGCATCATTGTGATGGTTTTGTTTTCCCCTAATGTTGCTTTGTTTTTGCAAATGTGTTGTTGTGTTTTTCTTTCTATCAATTGTTACACATTGCTTTTATCTTCATTTGTTGCTTAGAATTTCAACACATCATACCACTATTGTTTTGTTGTGCTTTTCTACTACGATAGGTAGAAAACTTTCATGTCATATTCTTTTGTTGTGCATCACCATGATTTGGCTTATTGTTGTGTCTTTTTACTATAGTTTTTCAAATCTTTTGATGGATGGCATGTTCACAAAATGATGGCTATCATGTTGGTTCCACATTTCCAAGCGCAAGTGTTGTGGAAAACTTGGTGAAACATGGGGGTGCAATCTTGTTGACATTTGATTATGATGTCAAGGTTGTCATTTCTCTTTTGATGGTGTGATACGATCGGTTGAACCCTAATGCTAATGCATCTAATGTTGTAATAGTTGATGTTGCTAAATTAGATCTTGAAAAAAAAGTTTGGTGTGGGGGCCTCAATTGAATTAAAATGTTACTTGATCATAATTCCCATCATAAAATTACCTTCAAGGAAAATTTATTAGAAATTAATCCTAGAATGGAATTCCAATTTTAAAAAATGTTAATGGGAAAATTACTTAGTTTAATTAGCTTAATGAGCATCTTAGTAATTTTTAAATTATTAATGGTAGGCTTATAGTCTCCTAGTTTACTAAAAGATGAAGTTGCTTGGGTAGTTAGTCTTTGATAATAAGGTGATTGGCACAATTTTGCCAATTAATTAAGATTTTTTGAAGGAGATTAGGATACAAGCCTACTTTGTAATAGGGGATGAGTTGCCATTTTGGCTTATGAACAATAGAAAATTTGTGTGGGTGAGGGTTTTTTTCATTTTTTCCTCATTTTCTCTTATGTGGAATTTTCATTCCTTCTTTTTTTATTGTTGATTTTTGGGGTTTAGGAGAACAATTAATGGTGAAGGAAATTGTATTTGATGTTGGGAGAAAAATACATTGTGTTCCATGAAAGTACAAAAAGGTTTTCTATTTTTGTTTTGTTTTGCCTTGACTTCTTGGTACAAGGAGAATACTAAGTATTGTTTGATATAAAAGATTGTAGTTTCTAGTCTCTTTCATATATATATATAATGCTTGGTTATTGAAGATGGTTAGATTATAATTACAATAAAAATACAATGACAACTATAGTACGAAGGTAACAATATGAGGGTGGCAATTTTTGGAAGGTGAAAGCAATCGATTTGCCATGGATTACAAGGTTACAAAGGTATTCTGAAGTAGTTGGAAAGTAATTACCTTCCAACCCCCACCTTGAAGTTCTAAAAATTGTTTGGAAATGTTTTTTTTTTACTTACTGTTTAGAAGCTAGGATTGCTTTCCATTGGATGGACCCTTGGGTAAATGATTTTTTGTTTTTTCATTTGTTTTTACCGAACAACCTTCATCTTATATGAACTTAGGTTATTGAGGTCCCATGGTTAACAAATAATATTCTTGAACATTAGTCATTGGAAAATTATGTTTCTCTAAGAGGCCTTTTATTCCTTCATTTGCATTTGCAAATCCATTAGCTTGGTGGCACATCCATGAGAGCTAGTTTTCAAATGTGGGTGTCCTTGCAAAATATTTTTTTCGAATCTTTGGTTCACAAATATAATTAAAAATTGAACATGTATTTAGTCTTGTTAAGGTGTTGATAACTTTAAAGTGTTGTTTGTAAGTGGAGAATCTTTATATATAATATCCTTAGTCTGTCTGGTGGTCGTCGTCCTTTCCATCCATCCGTCCCGTCATCTGTCCCATCATCCATCCATCCAAGTTCCTCATCCCGGAAGAAGAAGATGATGGAAGAGGAGGAGGAGGACGAACGGCTGCAGCAGCAGTTTATCCAAATATTTATGTGATCCAATCCTGTAGTTTATGAAAAACTCATGTAGTCTTGCAATTTGCCAAAAGCTACAAACTAATTTTCAAAAACTAAAAATTGTTCCAAAAAAAATGAAAAACAAGAGAAGAAATCTTTTTAAAACAACACAAGAAATTTCAAATTAAAAAAGAAAAAAAAAGTTATTAACAAATAAATAAAATGAAACAAAGTTGTAACAAAAAAGAAAA
>Ga0209208_10007163_pt1 | contig 15207 bp, 15 predicted proteins | sample S1TSphfallax_3_FD_187694 | JGI IMG/M metagenome (GOLD analysis project Ga0209208, IMG submission 187694) | Host-associated microbial communities from peat moss isolated from Minnesota, USA - S1T2_Fd - Sphagnum fallax MG (SPAdes) (version 2) | ecosystem: Host-associated > Plants > Peat moss >...
GGGGAGGAGTGGGGCAACAAATGGAAAGAATGGCTTTTTCAAACTTTTGATATTGCCAAGTCTAACCATAAATTAGGGTTTAGTTTACCTGGAGCCCTGAGCTTCTACCAAGTCAAGGCTCAAAGGTACAAAATACCATATACATTGTCCAAAATACCTATCTAGTTGCTTTTTTTTTTTGGCTACTGACCAAAATTGCTTTTAGGATGCTCATATTGCTGATAAGAACAAGCCAGCCTACAAGACAAAGCTGCCAAGGTGTTATAACCTTTTTCTCACAGCCAGTAAAGAAATGCCACGTCGGCACACTTTCTCTAAACCTCGACCAGGGTATACTGCAGTACCTCTACCATTTCAGCAACAAACTGCCAAAATAATTAATTAAATTTAAATTCATAACTTCGGCACTTGTTTTTTTATTCTGAAATTTTTGACAGGTAATGGTTATACAAGATAATAAATAGTGCCTTATCAATGTTATGGAATAATCTAGTGTGTCTAGAATGCCTTAGTTTTATTTAGTCATGGTCACAGAAGGTTTGTGGTTTAAAACCTCAGTTGAACTTTTGATTTTATTAGAAATTTTGCACAAATAATAAATATTTTTTCAAAAAGTTCAACAAATTTTTTTAAAACAAATTTATGCCGAAATATTAAAGGTACTACAATATAGAGAAGATGGCCAAAAAGGGGGCTTAGATAGAATTTCTGAATTGCCTTGGATTAATCTGGAATTTTTTTCCCCCAGCCAGTAAGTTCTAGTACCAATAAATTATACATTGTTAAAAAAACGGAATAAAATAGATAAATTATTATTCTTCAAGACCTACAATGTCAAAAAAATGTAATGAAATAGTTAGAATCATTTTAATGATAAATACTTGTATAAAGGTGAAAACATTATTATTTGGAATGTTCAAATAGATGAGAAATGTAATTTATTTTAAATCAATTTTTTTAAAAAAATTAAAATTAAACGTTAAATTAAATTAATGTTTAAATTTCACTTTTATGATCAATTTTTTAAAAACTAAACAACTTAATATTTATTTATGATCACTTTTTAATGTCAAAGGCTATATTTGCACTGGTATGAAAAAGAGTAAGAACAATGGTAAAAAACGTGGAGGTTTATAATCAATTTCAAAAATCTATGGAGTGTATTCTAATAATTAAACAAATTTTCAGACTTTAATCTAAAGCTTCACTTTGAAAGGGAAGATTTCAAAGGGTATGTGAGAAAGAAATAAAAATAATGATAAAAGTTTTAAGAGCCTAAGGAAGAGGAGTGAGATAGTTATTTTAGCAAACAAACATAAACATACATACATGATGTCAAGAATTATGTGAACTATTTAAAACCATAGACTCTAGATAAATCCAAAGAATAATCCCATACTTTCACTTGTTTTTCACAATTATTTAAATCATATTTGCACCTACAATGCAATGTTTTAATGTCCAATGTTTATGTTCAGAATGAAAAGTCCATATGTCATAAGCAGTTGGGACACGTAGAAAATTTTGAAAGTGTAAAGTAAAGCCTTAGTCTGGGGGCATTCTCAAAATAAGGAGCCTTCCATGAGGTTGTAGGATAGCATCATGATAGGCATAAGATAAGTCCCACTCTTAAAGAGTAGGCATAAGATCCCTTATATTTTCTAGCAGAGATATATTCACAAATATAAGGTGCCATTCAAGTACACTTAAGAAATTTCTCCAAGCATTTTCGATGGTTGTGGGTTCATTTTCTACAAGGGCCTTAGGTGAATGTTTGAATGATATTGTTGTGTAAAATATGCAACCCAACTATAGTGGGATTGTTAGGTGAAATGTTTGAATAATATTAGCTTTAATTAAATCATAATATTCAAACCCAATTTATGATATTCGATCTTATTTCATTCCAAGATTTCCCAACATTTTGACTTCATATTTTTAAAGGATATTATGTTTAGGTGGAGATGCAAGAACAATATACATATTTTCAAAACACAAATTTCTCATTCAATCAACCATGAAAATGTTAACATTTCACTATATACTAAACTAAGAGTCACAAATATCCAATAATGCATACACATGCCAATTGACAAATGTTTTAATCTATAGGGATAACAATATTGGCCTAAACTTCAAGGGTTCAACAAAAGTAAGAAAATCCAAACTTGGGTTGGACATTTGGGTTTGGTTTGAGGGAGATCATCATGCATGCATCAATTTTGGTTTAGTATTAACTTTATGAGAAGGGAGAGATATATAGGAGGTAAAAATTTGAACCTAAAGTGACATGTATTGTTACCTAAAGTTTCTACCTAAAAGTTTAGGACTCTTGAGATGTTAGGCTACCTAAGGAAATAACAAGCAGTAGGACAACCCCCTTGGTTTGAGGACTTCCTCATAGGAAACCCAATATTTCAAAAAAGGATGGGGGAGGAAATGGGGTGAAACCTAGGGGATTTCCGAGTCCTTGAGGAATATAGTGGGATGAAAATACTTGTTTTCTCTACTCAATGCATTTGCAACTCAATTATAACAACTGGCTCTTTTCTCAAAAAACTTGACTTGGTCTATTCCCTTTTCTTGACCCTTCCTGAGTGATTACTTACATACGGAGAGACAACTCCCAAAAAAAAAAATTAATGCTTGTTACAGTTGAAAAGAGAAGGGCAATTTTGTCCCCCAAAAAATCTTGTCTTGTCTTTTTTTCTCTTCTTTTTCCCAGTCAAAAATGAGAGAAAAGAGAGAAAATATGTGCATCCGAATGCTTGCCTCAAAAGGAAATCCTGAAACATCCGCAATCTTCAGCAGCAAGGGAAAAGCTTGGTTTTGTTGTCTGGTAAAAGTTCTGATCAGTAAGTGTAGCTCCAGAACCAACAAAGTTTTTAAAAAGAGCTCAGTATGAGTAGCTCCACAATCAACAAATTAAAAAACCCACATATGTTTTGATTAGTGTGTTAGCTCCACAACCCACAAGTTTGAAAAAAATCTGGATATGATTTGGGTTGCCACGTTATCATATCCTCAGTAGGGACCAACCAACCCAACACAATCATCAAAGTTGAGAACACAACAATGATCCTCCTTTGGGGCAGAAGAATAGGCAACCCAGCTCACCATCCATGTAGCTATGGTAGAGCTCCCTCCCTTCCCCTAGCTGTGCAAGTGACATCTGAAGCTCTCTGATTATACATTTTATGGAGGCCACCAAGACCCCACACCAAACTTTACAAAACACGCAGCAGCAGCAGTTTGTTTTGTACCTATTGTTAAAAGGAAAGAAATAATTGATAAAAAAAGTCTGAAAAACATACTTAATTTTCTGTATTCCCAGACCTTCCTTCCCCATCAATCCTGTGCAAGGCTTTGAAGACTTTCCAGCTCTCGTCAGAGTACTAAACACAGCTGAATTTTCTTGTCCCTACTACTACAGAGCCAAGGCAATATCTAACACAAAAGAAGCAGGCAGTCCAGTTTAACACTGAAACAAAGATAATTGAAATTTAAGATGGTTGAGCAATGATACTTACCCATGTAAAACTCCTCTAATTTCCTCCTCTGATTCCTAAACCCTTCCCTTCCCAACCATCATTCAATCTCCTCCCCCATTGTCCCTGACTTAAAAGCTCCAGCCAGTCCAGTTAGCACAAACTAAGACATTTGAAAATTCTAGCATAAGTTATTTGAACAATGCTATCATTTTCTCTATGATTCCTTCTGCCATCCCAATCATCAATATCAGAAAGAGACAAAATCATATTTTACTGTTCCAAAATTGAACTCCAACTTGGGTTATTGGGTGCTCCTTGAATTTTTCACTCACCAGTTGTTCCGTTAACAAGCACAATTGTCTTGAGAAGTTTTGGTTTTGGTTTTACTGAAACATAACATAGTGTTGATGCATTGCTAAAGCTCTGCCAACTAAGGCAAAAACAGAAAACAGAACAGCAAAATTAAGTCCATTCAGAACTGAAACTGAGACCTCCCACAACAACAAAACAGAACAAAATAAAAACCCAACAAGGGGAACTCCCTTGCACCAGAGCACAACTCAAAAGTGACCCCTGTACCACCATCAATAAGACAACAGACATTACCTGGATCATTTTGTGGATCAGAGATGCAAAGCTTATTATGTACCTCCTTGACAGAAAATTCTTTGTGGTTCAGAGATGGTAACAGAAAAAAGTCATTATTTAACAAAGAGAGTGCCATCTCTCAAACCTGCCCCTCACCTGCAGCTCATGCTTTGTACCTGCAACATTGAAAGGAATCTGTACTGGTTACAATTTCTGAGTCCATGTCATTCATTGCCTCCATATAATACAAGGGCAATGGTAAATCAGATGACATTGCTCTAATTCTAGAACCGTCACATTGCTCTACACAAAATTTCCACTTCAGAAAAATCCACAAGTGAAGGGACTTGGTCTCGTTTTGTTTCACAGAGGCTATAGCCGAATGCTCCTGTTGCACCCCAGAGACACTCTTGCATGTGTGCAGCAACCTTGCTTGCTTTGCTTCAGTGCTGTCTACACAACAGAATCAGCAGCACCTGCAACCTTCAGGTAGGATCTGTTGGCAGCTCATAGTATATGTGCTAACTCCATGCACATTGGCATCACACAACATTGTTAACTTGCCTGCAGGAAACTCATCAATTGCAAGAATCCACAATCTGGGACACTTGTAGCATACAGAAAATGGGAAAGTGGTGGCTGCTGCAAATGGAGATACAAGGAAAAATAAAAGCACCTCCACATATAGAAACACCATCTACCAAACAAATGGAACGCACCATCAAAGAACCACTGTGATGAATTTGCATCCAGAAATATGTTATGTGAGGTGAGGGATTATTCAGAGCTTTAAACTGGCATTAACAAGTCAAAATCAGCCTCCTTGAATTTGGGTAGCAAAGGTCTAACAAACTGGAACAATGTATAACCTCTAGTCTCTCATAAAACTCAAAACACATTACAGAATGTCAAGCAGCACAACAAAATGCAAGCATCACAGACAATTTTGTGCAAAACAACTTTGATTCTGAAGCTTACTTCCTCAAATCCATTACAAGAGAACGTACCCAAAATCCAAGTGAGGTTACTGGGCTTTCAAGAACTTCACTAATCAAATTTATTCACCCTCTTGAAACAAATTTGCAGCAAATTTTGCTTCCACTTTCTGTCATGAAGCAATAACTTCTACCCACATAACTGAGGAAGAAACCCTAAATTGGTCACCCTCATCCTTTGCTGTTGGAAACAGAGAGTACTTCAAAGTCCTTAGCGAAAAGCCTCACTATAATGAAAAGATTTCAGACCTTATGTGGTGCTTTCACCAAATACAATCTCATTCTCTCTGCTGTCTTGGAAACAAATTCTTCATGAAAATTGTTGATATTCTGCAATCCTGGACATGGGCATGCATGGCAATGACCCATCATTCATCGTCTGAACTCTCAACTGCCCCAGCATAATAAAGGAGGTTTGCGTAACAGAAAAGTTTCAGCACTGAGATGGTGTAATATACACAAGGCACATAGCATATGTATGACCTGCTTTAGAATATACGGAGGATCCTGGACAAAAGCTGAAAATGTGCACTCAGTCACCCCTTTCTTCAAGGAGGTAGGGCTATGGTTTTGGAAGCTCAACCCTTCTTGACAGGCCGCTGGACATATGATTTGTTAGGATCCTCCGTTTTGAGCTTGGGGGGGCGCAGCTCGCCTTTCTTTGCTTTCTTTCCCCCCTTCATGAAATCCCGCCAGCTTGTAACCCTATTTTCTCGTGTGTCTTCCCACTTCTCTTGATCCTCACGCTTGTGTTTCCACATTTCTCTTGTCTCTTCTTCCTCCTTCTTCATCCTGCCTTCTTCCTCAGAGATTCTCATCTGCAGCTTCCGACGCCGCCACTCCTGCTCGGTGAGGATATCCCGAACTCGTTGCTTCCATTTTGCCCTAAATTCATCTGACTCTTCATACTGAGTCTCATACTTACCTTCATCAACCAGAGCCTTGATCTTGGAAGCATTATCACGTTTGAGTCGTTTCTTTCGCTCGCTTCTCAGTTCATCCCGGGCGAGGTTGATCTGTGAGACAATATATTCACGTTCTGAAGGATCTAGCAGAAGCTGCTGTGCTTTCGCTAGAGCTGAAAACGCATCTTTGGCATTTGGATGCTTGCATTTATCAGGATGGATGAGCAGCGAGATCTTTCGGTATTGCCGCTTCACTTCCTCAACACTGGAGTCAAAGGGAAGATTGAGATGCTCATACGGATTGAGCTTGAAACATGACAAAAGCCGCATGACTTCATTGTCACGTTCTACATCACTCACTTCTGCAAAAAACTCCTTCAATAAAGCCTCATCTGAAAGTGTCCCAGCATCATCCCCCATCCCTTCTGCTTTTTCTCCTGGACAACACAGGCAGCCTTGTAATCTTTAGCAGACAAACAGCAGCAAAATCTGTCAGGCGATGGGAAAGAAAGAAGTATAGCACATAAAACAAAAAGGATCTAGTCTCTCGCTCACTCTTTCTTGGCAGCAACAACAGCAGCAACTTCTTCTTCACGTTCCCCCTCTTCTCCGCCTTCCTCCTGTTTGTACAAAAAAGTTCTCCTCCTCCTCCTTCTTCTCCCACAAGAATACGCCAACAAACTCTGTGTCTACAAAACTACACAGCACCTGAACCTATTCTAGACTCTAGACCAATTTTTTCTTCTCCTTCTTTGCCTCGTCTTCTTATTCTCCCCAATCAAGCAAGGCGACCTTGAACCTGCCAACTTCAGCTACACTAATGCACTTGACTCCAAAGCAAAAATTTACTTATTGATCTCCATATTAGGTACCTCCTCCTCCTGTTCGCTTCTGCTGCCGCTTGTTAGATTTTCGATTTTCCTCCTCCTCCTCCTCCTCCTCCTCCTGCTAATTTTCTTCCGCCTCTTCCTATTCTGACAAATTTGCGTCCCGTTTCCGTCCCTACTGCGAAAACTTCTTCTATTTCTTCACACCATCTTCGCACCGCCGTTCTCTTGAGATCCTTGCTTGAGACCTGACCCCCATATCTCCTCCTTCGCTGTGCGCCTTCACCAAACCCTAGCGCTTCCTCGCCGCTGCGAAAACCTCTTGCACGAAACGAACGAAAGAGAAGGCACAGGGAGACGACAGAGACAGAGCGCACGGTTCCATGCGGAATGATCAGATCACGTATACTATTCCGCAATTCGACGTGGAATGAGCAGGGTTTGGTGCACCATTCCGTACAATAAATGCACTGTTCTACACTTAATTCTCAGGTAACCTTATGTACTGTTCCACGATTCGACGTGGAACGAGCAGGGTTCCGTGCACCATTCCGTCATGTAAATGCACAGTTCCACACGGAATTATCTGGTAACCTTATGTACTGTTCCACGATTCTACGTCGAATGAGAAGGGTTTCGTGCACCATTCCGTGCTGTAAATGCACAGTCCGAGACGGAATTATCGGATAACCTTATGCACTGTTCCACGATTCGATGTGGAATGAGCAGGGTTTCGTGCACCATTCCGACTTGTGAATGCACAGTTTCACCCGGAATTTACCAGGTAACCTTATGTACTGTTCCAAGATTCGACGTGGAATGCGAGGGTTTGGTGCACCATTCCGTCGTGTAAATGCAAAGTTCCACACAGAATTATCGGGTAATCTTATATAATTTCCCGCGATTCGACGTGGAATGAGCAGGGTTATGTGCACCATTCCATTCTGCTTATGCACAGTTCCACACGGAGTGACCAGGTAATGTGATGTACTGTGCCGCAAATTTGATGTGGAATGAACAGCTTTGGCGAACCATTTCGTTGTGTAAACAACAGTTCCACAAAGAATGACAAGGTAACATGATGTATTGCTCTGCAATTTGACAAGGGAAAATGAGCAGATTTTGAACACCATTTCTGTTCTGTGCAAGGAAAAATATAATGCGGTTGACGTTTTTTACATACCAAATTCTCCAAGGATCTGATGCCTCCATGCATAGCAGATTATGGGCATCAAAGCCAACCATTTTGGACACACAACAGAGCCCTCCCCACTTCATCATCAGAGTGGATTCAAAGATGGAATCACAAGAAGAATTACCATGGATTATAGGTACCACTAAGATTTCCTTGGAATAGAAACCATTTCAACTATTTGAACACCTCAAATGGAGAACACCCATCAGACATCTACTACTCTTACATTGAACTGGATCTGTGTGAGAAATGTGCTACATCCCCAAAAACATCAATAACTCTGACATTGGCCCTGACCCATGTCAGAAATATGCTGGGTCCTAAAATCAACAGCATTGCCCAAAATCAAGAACATTGCATTCTAATATATCCAGATGCATATGCCATTATGCAATTTCCATCTCATCACTAAGCTGTGAATCCAGCTTCTCCTATGGCCTCTAGCCAATGACACTGGTGGAAGCAGCTATTTCAACTCACCACTGCTACTATCAGTCAGGCATATTCAAACCTTAGTTTTTGCAGAACATCTAAATTAAGGGATGTAGAGAAAAATGAAGCACTGTAAGATTGTACTACTAAGGTTAATAAATGAAGGATCACTATGTTGGAAATAGTGCACATAGTGAAGGAGTCAAAGAATTCCATTTGAATGATCCGACTGGATCTTATCGTCATTGGGCTTAGCCGTTGACATAATGATTTGGGTTATAGCACCGAAAGGTCAGAAATGAATGTAATTTGTGATTGCACAATCTATATTTTTTCCTTTACTAACAAAACCATTGAACAGCTAGTGACTTCAACTATGGGTAAAGAAACAGCCCAAACATGTGTATGCTAGTCCTCAGCTGTTTGGGTTTGTTCTTCCTTCAATACCTTGAATGGTCGTACCTGCACATATCATATTGAAATATTTTAAGACACCTCCAACAATTTCCTCACTGTGGATATCAAATTTAGAAAGTCCAACATATTTCAAGGCTGTAGAAATATGCCTGGGGAATACAATACACATCACAGCTTGCTACACGAGACTCTATGGATTGTCTGTCACCGACGCTAATTCTGCAAAGCTGAAACTGGAGTGCACCCACTTGTTCTCAAACTAAATCTCACATGATTTCCAGATCTGATGCCTTTTTAGAGCAAACTTATGCTGAGAGATATCTTTGACGTTTAACCTCAACAGGTTCAACAATTATACACTAGAACTGCAAAAGAAAGGATAAGCTTCCTTGATAAGACTGACAGAAGAGGAATTAAGAAAAGAACAGGGATGTCGGGAAGGGGGAACACCAACCCTGATGTGGTGAGGGAGAATTTTGACATCATAAGGAGTGAAAAGCCATGCATCTGTTGAATATTGCAGAAAATTTTCCAGTCGGCTTGTATAAACATCAGCATACCTTTGCACATTATAAGCAAAAGCAGACTCCTTTCCTGTATCCGTCAGAAATGTGGATCCAAAATAGGGATTAAACAATGCCTTCATAGCAAGTCGGGATCTTGCCCGTTCTGTTCGCAATTCAAGCAAAAGGGCTTTTTCTTGGTCTCCAAGTGTTGCACCTGTTCCTGGCAGTCCATGAAACCGTCCAAGCAGCTCTTGGACAATGTTGTACTTGGCCTGCATGCAACCAAAAGTATCCCCATACCAAGTTCAGAAACTTTAGAAATTAGAAAAAAACAATCATCTTAGGGCATGCTCTATATTTGAGGTTCCACCTCTGCCAAGCCCAATGTAAGCTACTGGTCTTGGGGCCAAAGGAATGTAAGATTTGTCAAAGTGACAAGGAATAGGACTCCCAGAAGATAGACTTTGAATTATTGGAACCAATTGCAGGCAGGCACTGGTACATACATATATGTGAACTGTCTCCAAGGATATTATGCACAGAAAGCTATCGGCAGATGTAAGGCACCGACAGACCATCTTCAGTTTGGACACTAATGGCTTAAAAATAGACAAATGTACAAGACTGACAGTGGCTTACTTGCTCAAAGCGATATTCTCCCTCATTTTGAGTCATGATTTCCCTCTGCGAAAACCAATCCACAAAACTGAATATATTCTTAGAGAACAAAAACTCAACTCCACAGTACACAGGACCAAAAAGGAGAAAAAGTATGAAATACCCAAGTTTAGAATGAGTTTGGAATGACAAGTTTACCTCAAGCTCACGGATAATAGCTACAGTACCCCATCCTGCTTTTGCAGGTCCCCTCAGATCACTGTACAAGTGATCCCCAAAATACAACACCTGGTCCCCACTCACCCCACACCCACTATGATTAACATATACCAGCCCATGATTGAACCAATAACCTCTATCAACACGCTGGCCTCCTGTTTTGCTAGAATCCAGGCATTCTACTTCACCTTTGATTGAGATCTACACTTAACAAATTGAACAGAGTTTGATCACTGATACTGTGGTGATGAGAACTTAATTGGCTAAGAATCCTAGCAAAACTTTACCTCAGACCCCTGCCATTTCGTAATGTCAAGGAAGTCTTTGAGGCAGCCATGATAGTAAACGCTGTGGGGTCCAAAAGAATCAACTCGTGAAAATGTCAGCATATCCTTCTTCACATTGTAGTACCTACAAACCAGTTGTCAAAACACCTCTTTAGCATTATATCCTTCTTCACGTTGTAGTATGACAGTTGCCAGATGGTTGCTTTTGAACACACAATTGTTCATCTTTCCTAGTAGGCTCTTTTCATTTACCACTAACCCTCTTTCATATCAGCCAAATGCAAGAGAAACAAATATATTGCAGTTGCTGATAGGAGACCATATGAAAGTGATAGAAAAGGCCCATTTGTACATGAGGCTTTAAATGAGAATTGCTAGAGCCATAAAACAACCAGTTGCTGCAATATTGCCAGATTGAGTTTAGAAGAAAATACCTAAATGGTCGGTCTGATGTATAAAATTTTGGCTTATCCGCTAATGCAACCACAACATCAAATAGCTCTTTCCAGCCCTCCCCATTGTTTCCTTGATCCTAAAAAGACATACACAAGCCCCTTTATTCCCTTTCAGACACTCTTAGCAGGTTGCAAACCTGTATTGCAAAACAGTGCCAAAGAATTTATTTTCTGCTACTAAAAACTCAGTTGCACTTGACATTAAAGCAGAACTCAGTTTGACAAACTCGGACAGAAAGACATCCTAGAATGGCACTGGGATGCAACAGAAAGACACAAGATGGAGACCTTCACAGATACTTTTGAAATCACCATCAGGATTCAAGCACTTTGCATACACACAATTCAGAAAGAAAGCCAGCTGAAACTCATACCTGGAAGAGATAACGCATTCCACCATCAACAAATGGAAATGGAGAGTTCGTCAAAATGAAAAGTTTCTTGCCACTTTCCTTCAAGGACTTCAGCATATGGCATACATCGTTCTGGTACCCAATCACCCCATCCACAAATCTGATGAATCAAAACCCACAAACAACAGTGAGACAGAAGTTGTAACAACCTGCTGCATCAACTAGTTCTGTAGGTCTCATAAGTCTTCCCAAAACACTGAAAGTCGTCCAGAAAAGCTATGCATTGGTTCAACAACACACCTTTTCTGTAGAAAAAACACCAAAAGAGACCTGAGGTGATGAAACATGTGACCATATATTTGAGATAGGCTAGACGAGCATGACAAATAATCAACACACAATGGGAAAGGTGGGTTCAAAACTGTGTACAAACTCACATTCTTAACAAGATATTTGGAAGGCTCCGCAAGAATTTTGTCATGCATTTTTCCACTCTGATGGACAAACTCGATGGAACGCTTTATGTCTTCATAAACATAGGAAGAGTCAAAGTCCATTTTTTTATCCACAAAGTGCTGAATAATGTCTGACAACAAGCACACCTGCAAACCCCCCTCCCACCCAGTATGGACTGTTAGAAACCTGGTGAGCTTTGTGAAGATTACTAGAAACTTTGTGGTTTTGATTAAGGACCACTAGGTCTAATACATTCAGTGCATCTCCGTCACACCTCTGACTCAAGGGCCACCTATAAGGAGAAGAATGGCAACACAAGTCAATGGAAAAGCTTTGCCTTGTGATGGGTGAGAAAATGGTCAGAAGTACCTCACTGAGACAGAAAAGGTCCATAAGTGAAACCAAATTAGGCATATGCTCAATGCTTATATGTTTACCACCATATGCAGTATCCAACTCTGCCCGACTCATCTGTGCAAACACATGATAAACATCAGATAGCCCTCACATCTTTAGCGGCAAGAGGAAGTTGGTTTATTGGTCCTTGTGAGAGATAGTGAAAAATCAAACTCCATGCTACTACAAACACAATTGACAGCAGTCTACTTCTTCATCCAAGCCCACACCAGGCAGATCTAAAAGCCAAAAAACCATGCATTGCAGAAATCCAAGGCTAGAGAAAAATAGAAGACAGAAACAAAGTATACATACTCTGCGACGACCAAAGAAACATCCCTTTGGCTCAGCAGAGTGAAAAAAATCAAGCTTCAACAGATAACCATTTTTTTTGTCATAGAAAAGACCTCGAATGGGAAACCCAGGATCATATTCAAACTCCAAACAACTTTCAGGATACTTATGCTGTTTCCACACCCCCAAAAAACATCACCCGGTTGAGTTAGTCAAGAAATTAAAAAATGCAATAACCAACCTTCAGTGCATGCTCATCATTAGTTTCTTTCTGTTAGACTGGGCTTTACAGTCAAACCAGCTTACATGTTACAAAGATTGACAAAGCACTCAAGAAAACACTGTGGATCTCCATAGTTCAAAAAAAGGAAACTGTTTGACCTATAATACCGGGAACTGAAACCTCCCTTTAAAAAATTGGAATAATTACATGCACAACAACAAAGTGTGTGACTGCTTGTCTTTGAGTAAGAATACTGATAAAAAAAGAAACTGCAGGATTTCTTAGAGAAGATCTGGCAAGACAGCTCACTTCATGCACAAGATGCTCTTTAGCAAGTTTGTAGATCAGAGACTGTAATTCTTCTGTATAATGTGCAAGCGTGTAGTCATAATCAAAGCCATACACTTGGATGCGGTCCAATCTCAAGTTGTGATTTGCATACACTCCTGCAAATTTCAAGATCCATTCATTTTCACACTTTCAGTATATGCTCTGCATGCTGCATTCAGGACCACAAATACATGAAATTGTAGTATAGAGAGGATCACAGCATTATGTAACATCCAGACACATACACACACAGAAACACACACACACACACACACATACACATACAAACAGAGGGTCCTTACCATGAGGATTCATTTTCGGCATCCGATTGAGTGTGTCAGGAATTGCATCAAAGCATTCACGGAATGCCTCAAATTCTCTTTTAATCTTCATTGCATCTACTGACATATCACTTGGCTGTGTTGTGTAAGTTCTGTCCCCAAAACTATTGGCATTCTCATAAAACCTCACTGATACCGACGACCTCAATCTGCTGCTTCTTCTTAGTGGTAGTGGTGGTGCAACAACACTCCCCAAGTATCTCAGTTCTCCACCAGCAACCATCGGCTGCTGCTTCTTCTTCTTTTTCTTCTTCACCTGGCTTAAAGTCTGGGAGCATTCTGAAGGGCATCTCTGGGAATCAGCTAGTCTGAACAAGCTGAAAACATTCATCAACTGCATTACGCCTGAGATTTCAGCCAGAGGAAAAAATGGTTGTGTATGTGGCGAAGAAGAGAAGAAGGACAAGCCATAATTCACCGGTTTTGCTCGATACAAAGCTCCAAATGCTTCCCTTGATGGAGTCAGCAATCTCTGGGGCTGAAAACCAACTCCATGGAAAGCAATTTGAGCTTGGCACATAACTAGGAGGTTTTCCAATGGCCTAAACCCTCCACACATTCTTGATGAAGTGGTCGTGGTGGTCGTGGTGCTGCTGCTGCTGCAACTTTGCCCAATCAAAACCCTACCCACAAAATTGCGTGAACTAAAGTGTCTCCTCAAGAACCCACAAGCCAATTGAGGTTGCAAGGAAATAGCACCTGTGAATTTCATTATGAGGGCAAAAGGCACACCTCTGCCCACACCCATGTTGGAGCAAAACTTCTCCACTCATCCGTTACCCAAAAACATCCCAACCCAAACCCACAACCCTAAAAAATCTCAAAATTCAACCCCTTAAACCTCATACGAAAACCCTGGGAAAAGGTCTCAACAACCCCTCTTTTCCGGTCTACGCACTTTCAACGTTCCTCAGCTTTTTCCCACCACATTACAAGACACGTACAAATGAAGCAGATCCGGGGAACCCTCCGTCGTCCTCCTCCTCCTTCTCCTCCTCCTCCTCCGTCCTCGAAGAGAGCCAAGCTCGGACGATCGCTTAATTCCGAAAGCGGGAAATCACCAAACCCTAACCCTAATTTCATGGAAAACCCCGGACCCCACCCAATCAATATCTTTCAAGTTCCAAATTTCCAATGGCTTTCATTTCTTTCATTGGTTTTGTTTGAATAATAATAATAATAATAATTAGTTACTAATACTGTGTCCTAGGGTTAGTTTCCACATTGACAAAATGAATAAAAATAATTCGATTTTTAATTGTGAAATTATTAAGAGTGTAACCTATCATAATTATGATGATTTTCAACATATCAACTTCACAAAAATTTCACAAAATTTTTTTTCACTATTTTGACAATTATTTAATGACGAAACTGACCTTAGGGTAAGGTATATAGAGGTGGTTGACTAGGGTTGCATGTAGGTGCGTAGAGAAGATGTTATGGCTAATGAAATTCGTGGATTTGGTGTTTTGAAATTCTTTTTAATTATCTTGAATGAGACTAACAATTAAATGTGTAATAAGGTTTGGGTTTGATAGGTTTGCAAGAATTTTAGAAATTTTTAATAGATTGCTAGAAAGGGATCGTTTTTCCAATGTTTAATAGAATAGGGTTGTGTGTAGACATGAAGATTTATTTATTTTTCAAGTCCAATTCAGTTGTTGGATTCCAATTCACATTCACCCAACACATTCACCCAACGTTTGTTTACGTGGCTTATTAATGATGTTATGTAAAAACCTCCACCCAAATTCCTAGTCTTTTTGGAGGAATCCTTACAAAGCTTAAGAAATTGCAATGCATTTTAGAATTGGGCCTATTGGGTATCATAGGGAAAAAATTAATTGAATTAAAATCATTTATTATTACTTTGTGT
>Ga0209208_10007165_pt1 | contig 15205 bp, 12 predicted proteins | sample S1TSphfallax_3_FD_187694 | JGI IMG/M metagenome (GOLD analysis project Ga0209208, IMG submission 187694) | Host-associated microbial communities from peat moss isolated from Minnesota, USA - S1T2_Fd - Sphagnum fallax MG (SPAdes) (version 2) | ecosystem: Host-associated > Plants > Peat moss >...
AAAACTGGCGAACTTTTTCCAAAACATTTATCAAAATTAGTCGAATTTATTTATTTATAATTTTGTTTCATTTTTTCTTCATTGTTTTGCTCAAAAAAGCTACAAAATTTGTGGATAAAAAATCACTGTTAGGCTATCATCCACAAAGCCAAATTCAACTTGCTAGAGCCTATTGTCTAAATATAGTGATTTCATTTTTTTTTCCAGTTAATGTGGCTACTTTGAGCTATTTTTTCCCCAAAAAATGAGCATTTGTATAACGCTGGTTTCTTCCTTTTGGGTCACCAAGATGCAAAAGTTCGCCCTAAAACAGAAACACAACTTCTTCATTTGCTCATTTCGCTGTTGGTTTGCCCTTTCGCCTTTTGTGAAAGTTCACCAGGAACCAAAAGAAAAACATTGCTCCCCGATTGCGAAAGTTCGCCACTAACAAAAAGAAAAACATTGCTCCCCGATTGTGAAAGTTCACCACGAACAAAAAGAAAAACATTGCTCACAGTTAGTTGCTCTTCTTTTTCATTTGAACTTTACACAGTTCACAATTTTCACGGTTTGCGCTTCCTTCTTCGTTCCTGAACCTTCCTTGTCCATTTGGTAATTTGATACATACGTGGAGTTGGCTCAGGAACACAGTCATGGAGCACCATACCTTGCTATTAATTCTGCAGGTTTTAGGCATCTTAAATGTCAAAATTGACACTGGAGGCTGATTCTGTCATTTCCTACCAAAGTATCAAATCTGTTGCCATGTTTTCAACTGTGAATGGTCCTGTACATCAGGAATGTCTACCTGGGGACATATTCTGCCTCCTGTTCATCCATATTGTCCATTTGGTTCCTCCTCCTAGTGACACATATTATGAGGCAGAATGCACCCAAGGGCCTTTTGTAACTGTTTTGAGTGTCACATTTCAGACACTTTTGCAGGCAGTTTCTTAGGCGAGACAGGCACCCATTTGCTGTTTCCAATTTTTGTGCAGTCAGTTTCACTTGTAATATGAATTGAACATGCTTGAGAGATGTGAATCAACAGTGGGGGGCAAAACCAAGTTATGTTCTGGAAAAGGCCCTTCTAGAACCTGTTGGAAGGTGGCTTTACCCTACCAAGCTCATCAAGTTCCTAGGTGGAATGGGCCCGTTCCATAGAACATTAAAAGCAGGGATGACTGGACCCTACTTCTGCCTCTAGTACCCATTCTGCTTCTTGACCCCTACTTTTAACTGCACGAAATGGGTCATGGAGTGTCAATTTTATTAGTTGAGCCCTCACCAATGAGAACCTTTTACCATGGCCAATGTTATCATGAGAGCCCTCACAAGGTGACATTCTGCCACATAAGGTTCTCAACCACGGAGGGCTTGCCTGGCAGAATTGGCTGTCCATGGCCCATTCTGTAATACATAAAAGGCCTTAATAGTCGATAAAGGGGCCTTCTGAGACCCTGGGTTTACAAAAGGTCTTGGGTTCAAACTAAGTGGTGTACAGGTGAAAATCCTATAGACCTTTTGCCAGGGAGCTTGACTTGAGGGTGCCAACAACTTGTCAATTCCAGTTTGTTCTTGTGCTTCCCTAAAAATTTGAGAAAATTTTAAAAAATTGTTCACTCTTTTTGTCTCCATAGGCTTGGAGAAATGGTGATGAGTAGGTTGGGTCTGCCAGGTATTGTGCTTCCCATAAAAATGGGAAGAAAGAGAGAAAAATGATTCTTTTATCGACCTTTTTATTTGCATGTGTGGAGAGAAGTGATGACAAGCAAGTCTGGTCTACTATTGTGCTATTAAAACAAAACAATGTTCCCCTTGTGGTTTGGCCTCTTAGGTGGTTATTTTGTCTTCTTGGATGTGTGGGTCCTTCCATTTTGTTCCTTGTATTCTCACTTTTTTGGGTGCTTTGGTTTATTTTTCATTGGCAGGGTTTCATCATCAAACAAGGTGAAGAAAGAGAGAAAGATGTTTCTTTTGTCTGTCCTTTTTGTCTACATGGTTCAAGAGAAGTGGTGACAAGCAAGTCGAGCCTGCTATTGTGCTTCCAAAAATATAATAGTAAGAAAGAGAGAAAGATATTTATTTTGTCTACCCTTTTTGTTTGCACGGGTGGATGGCTTTAGGGAGGTACTGATGAATCTTTCTCACCTTTTTCTCTTTTTTTTGTGAGGATTTAATTAAAATTGTGTGTGTGGCAACTGTTTTTGTTAAATTTGACAAAAGCATTGTTGGGGCTATAGTTGGCTTTTTGTGAGGTACAATTGTTTGAGAATTTTGTATGTGGGTTGATAGGAGGGAAACTATGTGTGTTTTGGGTTTTAAGTTCAAGGTTTAATTGAATGCCATGGTTTGACCTCACCCAAAACTCATGGCCCAACTCCTAACCCTAAAAGATCTTGATCTAACCCTAAACCTCAGAACTTGTCAATCAAACCTTACCCATAAAAGGCCCCCTTTCAAACTCTAACCTTAAAAAATCATGGCCCAAACCGAAGGTCAGAAGCATGTTTGTACAGACCTTAATCCTAAAATGTGGACCCATGATGTTATTTGAAACCATTTTTTCAAACCCTAAAATTTTCCCCCATGTGATTGACCACTTCTCAAAAAATTCTCCCCCTTCAACCTTAAATCAAACTTTAACTCAAAACAACAACTAAAAGAATTAAAAAGTCATCTCATGTTTCTTTCCTAAAAACAAGAATATGTCTTTACAAAAAAATAACTAAGGGTGTGTAATGAAAATATATATCATTGCAAATCAGCATAAATTTACATGATTTTAAAAATTTGACTAACAATCCTTTTCATCGCTTCCTTATTTGATGGCCTATGTTTTATACTCATGATAAAAAATTTAAGATACCTTCATGGATGCATTCTGAACTGCACTTTCCGACATTTAATCATCCAGGTGCAGTAATATACAGAAAATGCAGAACTTTTCTCTATGTCCAGTGGTCGGCGGAAACTCGCCTCAAGAATTCCGTCCATTCTTTCCGCGCATTAAGATACCTTCCACGGTCGTTGACTGGTGCTCGGACCTTCACTTTTCTCTGTGTCCAATGGTCGACGGAAACTCGCCTCGAGAATTCCATCCATTCTTTCTGCGCATTAAGATACCTTCATGGATGCATTCTGAACTACACTTTCCGGCAATTAATCATCCAGGTGCAATAATATACAGAAAATGCAGAACCGACAGCATAATAGTCACATCACATACAGACAACGCAATTAATATATAAGATTGGACAAAAATCCCCCCCCCCCCCCACCCCACCAAAAGAAGATAATAATTTTACACTACCAATTTTTTTTGTGAAAAAATGACAAAATCTGTTAAGAAAAACATTATAATTGTCATACCCGATCTTTTGAATTGAAGTGCTTCACAACTATAACACCCTCCCCCCTTCTTCTACTTTAGTGATAATTGAGGGCTCCTTGCATGCATGAATAGTTATTTCAATAAGCATAGGAACATTTCAAAAATCTAAAAATTTCCTTGCTTGTGATGAAACTTTTTATTTTTGAAACTTTTCTACTTGTGGGATATAGTGTTTTCTTTTTAAATTTTTTGAAGTAGGTGGATTGGTGATCATACACAAGAAGACATAATCAAATTTAGTTAGACATTGAATGAGGGAGTACAAAATTTTTGAATTTTTCCTATATTTTGCTGACTTGTTGGAACCTATTATCTAAATGCTATGACTTTAGATTTGTCTTCATCATAATGTGGCGACTTGGGCCCATTCTTTGAGGGGACCCAAAAAAAAAACCCCCCATTGTACTTTTTGCACCTTTTCTTTTCTTGTTAGTTGCAAAAATTCTCCCAAAAAATCGTTGGTTGGGTATCACAAAATAAAGGAAAACAAAGAAAAAAATGATGGTATTATTTTAGGTAACACCAACCTTGGAGCAAGGCATGGCATTCTTGAAATAAGGGTTTACCCAAGGGCTTTCACCTCGTGTATGGCCTTATCACCTTGTGTAGGCCCTCATTTCAAGAATGCCTCATTCTAAAGGCATTACCGACCACATAAAAATCTCAATTGACATGTTTTGACATTCATTTGGCAACAAGAATCACATCTAAATTTGAAACAACCTTTCCATAGCTCTATATGAAGTGAATTGTTTTTCCATGTTGGGTTGTTTATGTGCATTAAAAAAAAAACTTATTTTATAATATTTTGATCAATTAAGAAGAACATATATAAGACCATATGTTATATCTTCATCTTTCATCTCTTCATAATTAGATGACCTAATAACATTGAAAGGAATTCCACAACCATACAAAAATTTAGTTATTTATTTTCTAAAGACTCAATTGCCAAACAACTTGCTGATTTCAATGATTGCGAAATGTTTATGGTTTTCTCAAGTAAAATATTTCCTAACTTTCTATTCCTTAACTTTATTTCTTGAGTCAATGTTAATAATATAATAATCAAAGGAATTTTTTTATTTTTTGGATGATATTGTAGATTTCAATATTACTTACATATTTGAAATGATGTTTTCAAATTCTAAAAATGGATGATATTTTTAAATCATTTCCTTAATATTTGTATTTATATTTTTTAAATTCCCAAGTGTTTGTGGTCAGATTATGTATTTAAAAAATAATTATAATTTCTTTAATAAGAAGCCATAATTGTAATGATTTTTATGAAAAGACATAAATTTATAGTATTTTGTGAATACATAGTGACAAATATATTGAAAAATATAAAATAGACTTATGAATTGAGAATAAATTAAGTTTAAGTAATGGATTCAATTATTGATCAAAATGTTTGTCCTTTTTTTGTTATTGAAATCACATCAAGATTTTATTTTGGTTGACAAAAGTATTACTACATGTAACAACATAGGCTATCAATTGCTTGCACTTCACATCAATTGATTACTAAAAATCAAAAGTAATGACAACAAAATTCATAAGTATGTCACAACCTAATTGAATGACAAAATGCAAAAAATGAAGTAGAGTTTAGTCGCCAACTTTTGGCATTGTGTTTTCATGGAAATACCAATATCCATGAGACATGTATTTGACCCTAATTAATTGTCACTAGGAACTCAAAGTTTAATTTGAAACCCATCCCTAATTAACCAACACTTAAGCCCTACTTACATTAAACATTGCACCTTATTAGATTGACTTAACCCAAAGTTTTTGGACATGGGGGTTCATTTTTTACCAAACCTAAATTAAAGGTTACACACATATTAACCCAATTAATTTTCAAGGTGTCATTTTTTTCTTGCCAAAAAACTATTGGTTTTTTTTTTAACTTAACACTTTTCATGCAAGGTGATTAAAAACATCTCCACTACAATCCCATAAATGATACATTAATGGCACATTCCCATGGCACTTGCCAATAAACCGAAAAAGGTACCACCACCCATGTATCCAACCAATACAAAACCTACCAGCCCTAGTAGAGATTCATTTTAAAAATTGCAGTTTTGCACAAGATATTGAAACCTAGGCGTACCCGCTATCAATTTTTTTGATATCAAGTGTAAAAAGTATTGATGTCATCAACCTTTGTAGGAAAATCTTTTACATTACATGCACAAGGCAATAGTGTTACAACATCAAAAGATCAAGAAAGGAAAACAATTTGTTGCTAAGGAAGAAAAGGTTTTGTGCATTATTTTTTTTCATGTCTCTCAAGACCCTATGATATAAGGAATGGATAGAAATCAACCACATCTTGCGAAGAGGTGCACTTTCATTACATTGTTCATTGACTTCAAGCTTGTGCAAAGAAACCAACAAAGTTATTGACATGAAATAGGGGATTATAAAACATGATGTTGCAAAGCTTTGTGGGAACTAGAATGTTGTAAATGTGTTGTGTGAATTAGGGACATCAAATGAAAATACTTTTTCAAAATATTTAAAATTGTATCAAACATATGCGTCATCATTCACATATCTTCATTGTTGGTTAATATTGATTGATTTGCCATGTTGGGGTAATATGCACAAAAAATCCAAAAATATGTTGTCAAAAAAATGCAAGTCTTGTGACAATCTTATTGAGCTAAACACAAGTGAAACATAGTTGTTTGATGTTTAGAAGAACCCATCTTTCGTTAACACAATTCCAAAAAGGCCACAAGGTTCAAAGGCATAAAAAGAAATGAAAAATGCCATGAGGGCTCAAGCTCATGCCATAGTAGTTATGGCTACAACCACATTCAAGAAAACATTGATTCTAGATAGACAAAACATTATGGCATAATTTATAATGTCAAAAGACTAGCTTGTCTCTTTTGAAATTAAAACATATTTGTGTTTGTGTAAAAGGGAACAACTTGAAAAGCTCCATGTTCATTTCAAAGTTCCACTATTGGTAGTTGTTCCAATAGAACAACCTCAAGCACCGGATGTTGATGAAAATAATTTAGAAGATGTGCATATAATTCCAAATCAAAAAGAAACAATCATTGCAATCTAAACTTCAAAGATCACACAAATAATGAACACACTGATTCTTGAACATTTTATTTCAAGGTAAAAACACATTACATTAAACCAAAATCGGTAGCTCAAAGTCCAATTTTAGAATCCAAATCTAGTGACTTTTTTATAAAACATTTAAATGGTGTTGAAATTCACATTTTTTTCCATTTCCAAATTTATACCACCATAATATAAACCTTTATTAAAACCTTTAAAAATATGGGCCTTGAAAAAGTCAATTTAAATATCAAAATGGATTTTACAAATTTTCATTTTCATTTTAAATCTTAAATTTTTTGAAAGATTTTTTCTTGTTTGACTTTTTCATCTTAAGTGTTATGGTACTTCAATGTGTGGTGGTAAAATGTTGTAGGTTTAATTTCCAACCCCACTAAAAGAAAAATTTCCATAATGATAATTTTTTTGAGTAGTTTGGATTGGGGCCATTGGATGTATCATCCTTTGTAAAGTCCACCTTAAATTGAACATTTATTCTTTTGACTTTTGTTTTGGGTTTGAAAGATTAAAATGTAAGTTTCAATTTTTCATCTCACTATTGCCAAGTTTTTCAAATAGATTTGCATACAATGGAACAATAATTTATTCACCCAGAAAAAACTATCATTGGGACATCCAAAAAAGTCCATCGTAGCATTTTTTTACCTTTCAAAACTGGTTGTTGCCTTTTAATTGCCACAAATGTTCTATGAGATCATTTCAAAGATTGTAATGAGAATCATAATTTTCAATTTGAGTGTTGTTTGCAACATAATCCTAAAATGAAAGTCCCCTTTGAATGTTATGTTTTTTCTCACATCAAATGATGGCTCCAAATTCAAATTATATTCATCTTCTATTGTCATGTTGTGCAACACTAAACAAACCATTAGGATGTCAACTATGACTTCTTGGTCCCATTGTCTATTAGGGCTTGTTATATTTCCAAATTGCATTTGTGGAACTCCAAAACATCATTCCACATCTTCGCATGTAGCTTTTTATGTTTTGGCAAATTGTTATTGTTTTCCACCCTTGGAGTTTGTGGACAATTTGCACAAATATAGACCATTGAGGATCAATTTCATTGAACAACAAATAATAACAAAGATACATGTTGCCATTGACCTCAAAAACCAAGTTTGTGCTTACACCCCACAACAAATTAGAAATTAGTGGCAATCTATTCAACACATTCAATTCATGTTATTGTCACTTAGTAATCAAAAAATGTACGTGAGATTCTTAAACTCTAATTGATGATTGACGTGATCCCAAGTCCCTAGTTAGTCCCAAGATGGGGCTAACTTGCTCAAGTTGCGGAAAAGTGAGGGACTCGGGACACGCTCCTAGCCTTCAGCACTAAAAGGGGTAGAGGGGCGTGTTGAGGCCTCAGGATGGGACTAGGAAGAGTGGCAAGCTTACTTACTTACTCGAACCTGCATCAAGACTAACCAACAAGTGGTTATTTCACTTTCTGGAACACCCTTGGTGCTAGGACAAGCCATGGGCAACTCTGGACTCACAAGACTCACCACAACCTAGACTCAAGGAAGCCACCACCATCCCCCATATAGTATTCTCTGTGTTTGCCCGCGGCACCCGCATTCGAATGACCTTTTGTCCCGGGACTCCCAAGGTGGAGTCCCGAAACTATCCCGGTTTAGACTCCCGGGACTTTGGAAGTTCATAACTCCTAGCTTAGACCTCCGATTGAGATGAGGTTTGAAGCAAATTGTAGTTCTCCTCAAGAGCTTTTTAACGATGTGTCACAGTCCACCTACACATACCAGAATCGGGTCGATTCTTGACTTTTAGTGGTAAGGAATCAAACTGCCAGTTTGACTCCCGACCCTTCTTTTGACCATAACTTATGTTGCAGATGTCCAAATGGCTCATGCGAAGCCATTTTGAACATCTACACTTCAAGACCTTTCCAACAACATAAGAACATTTCAATGCGAGGTGTTTTGACCCCTTTAATCGAGCTCTGAATTTTTGGGAGTCTCAAAGGACTATAAGTTTTCAATTTTGGGAGTGCGAATCTCATCCTCACACTTGCCACAAAGTGGGTTTGCGACAACGATTGCTTATAGGATAATCAACTTGTGATTATTTTTATTAGTGAATTGCCTTTGCCAAGCAATGGGGCAATTCTTTTGGTGATAATGCATATAATTTAACAAAGCAAACATGCTAGGGAAACTTCTTTATGCATTAATCACCATTTGATTTTTTATATCAATTCATGATAATTGTCATAAGTACTTAATTGGAAGAGCTCTCAAAAAGCTTCCATAAATTATATTAAACAATTAATGATTGTGTTTTTTCTAATCCTACAATATTCATTGCATGGTTGACAACCAAACCATAAGTTAACATTATCATTGTGCTTGTACACTTTTGAATGAAAGAAAGACTATTGACGCCATGAGCATTTGACTTTTGCCAAAAAATAAAAATCATGTGCACACACATCTTGCATGATCTTGTAAAATAAAAATCGACACATCTTATATCACCTTTCTAAAAACGATTCATCATAGGTTGGACTTTGTGCAAAATAATCTCGCTGGATTCATTGGTGACATGTTTCCCTTTTTTTCTATGTTTGGTTTACGCTCAAGCATTGACCCTTTGTGTTTTTGTTGAAATGTTTCAAGCTCCATTTGACCTAATGTTGCATTGAACCACAAGTCTTCATTCTCGTTGTTTCAATAAAATGAATAATTGGTTTTTCAATGTTCCATGATTAATTTTTAATTAAAATAATTTTAAAAAATATTATAATGGGAAATGAGAATGAAGTTTGTACAAAGATTAAAGAAAACACGAAAAATGAAAAAAAATGCATTAATCATTTGGGAGAAATGACATAAATGACAAATTGTGAGTGGGGTTGCTTGTTGGGCAAACGAACAAAAGGCATTTTCAACTATTGAAAATAATGTGCACAATTGAAGTATAGGGAATAGTGCAATGCCAATGATGGAGATGTTCCAATGTCTAATTATCAAGCTAAGAACTAACTGGAAAAATTATGTAAATATAATGAAGATTCTAATATCCACTCAACACTACAACACAAACCTATAGAAGATAATGGAAAGGGCTTTCATAGCAACATAAAGATGAAAAAGAGTTGGAAGTGTTTGTTCCTTTAAGCATTTCATGCACTTGTAGGAAGAAGAAAATGTTTAGTTTTGTTATGGCAAGACAAGGTTAACAAAAGGACAAAAAGGTTGAATTTTTTTGATTTATAATTTCTTTTTTGGATGCACTTATAAGAGCTCAAAGAAAAGGCCTTATCATCGCAATGAGAGAGGTTAATATTTTCTTGAATGTTTTCCATATTTAGAAAGGGCAATATACTTTTTTTTTTTTTTCAATGAATGGAAATTTGGTCATTGTAATATAGGGCAACAAAATTGGGTTACCTTGAGCTCTTCATTAGCTCCAAAATATTGAAGTTTTTTAAGAGTTCAAAAGGTGAGCAAATGCTAGCAATTCATTTCTTGTACCCATTCTTAATATATATTCTCATTTGTTTTCCCTTTGTCAGTCTTGTAAGGAGCTTTTGACTTTACATCAGGGCTTCCCATTCTTTGTTGACCAATGACCTTCAATTTAAAAATATGGAAATTTCTTGGTAATTTTCTTGATGTCTAATGTTAATTATCTTCAAATTTGTTGGGGGTTAGTTTTTTGTGTCATTCCAAACAAAACAAATGTGAGGATATGAAAGAATTTTAGGTAACTTCTTCAAAGAGTTAATTTCATTGTATGAATTTGTTCTGTTGGTGGGGTTGAAATGGTTAGCTTGGGAAGCATGTCATGGCCAATTCCCAAACATCATCCTAGTTTTGTAGTTCCTTGTGACCTAAATATAAAACATGAAGAAATTAAGAAGGTGAAACCATAATTGATTTTGTTCAAACATGAATCGATGATTTATTTATTTTCAGGTAGTTTGCAACATCATTTAGGATGTGTGAAGGAGGAGGGATGTAATAAAACAAGTGTAAAGCGATAAGACAAAGCAATCGATATTTTTTTTACTGAAAATTTCCCTAAAGATCATCAAATTTTGCAAAATTTTGTTTTTCTCAAGGGAGAGTTGTCTCCTTTGGGGGTAGGGAGGTAAAAATTTGCAGCACAATGACCCAAAAAAAAAAAAAGCCTACAATGAAGGTTGCAAAGGATATTTTTGAAAAAGATGCCAAAGTCACATAATTTGAGGGAAAAAAATGTGAAATTGTTATAATCAAACATTATGCTAATGGAAGTCACCAAAACAAAGCAAGATTTTAAATATTTTTTTACTTTCTTAGCTAACCTCTAGCCAAATTTGGCTCAATGCTCTTATGCATGATGGCCAATCCACCACCTCACAAGATCAAACAAAAACTTTAGGTTGTTTCAATTTTGTCTACTAGCTATTGTTTAGACGACAAAAGAGTCACCAATTAAGGTGAAATCTGTCAAGGGATACTAATCACTTTGGTTGCATTACAAAATTGAGAGAATAAAAAGATTGAAAGCAAATATTGTATAACCATAAAACACGATTAATGAAAGATAACATTATGACACTTTTTCTTTCTTTCTTTTAATTTAACGTCAATACCTAGACCGAAGAAATCCATTTGACGACTATTACCTAGTTGATTTGAGCAAAACACTTCTGTTGTTTAGGCAAGAAACTAAATACAAAGCTACTGCTTTCTGAGTAGTCGAATGCATTAATTCAGGTAGTAAGCTGCACGATGTCAACTGTTTCCCTAGCTGTTGACCAAACTTGCAACGAATGTCATGGTGAGCTGGACACACTAACAACAAGTGGTCTTCATCCTCAATAGCTCCTAGGGAACACATGCAACAAACCTTATCTCTCTTCGATACACTCTCAGGCTTTGCATGCCTGCCACACTCTACCTCCAAACGATAGTTTGAACATCTGAACCTTGACAAAGATTGCCTGAGCTGAACATTTGTGATCACTTGCAAATAACTCTGATGTGCATATGAGTACCCAGATTCTGTTGTACAGCTTGTGTTCATCAGCTGGTATGTACATAATCTGCTACTTCTAGCTCTGGCATGTTCACCATAAGTGGATTCTAGATAAGAAGCATGTGCACTTGCTACAGCACACATGACATTAGTATAAAGAACCCCAACCCCTTGGTCGTTAAGCCACAACTGCACGTTTCGGAGCCAACACTGTTGGTTATCATTGAGCACACTTAGCATCTGGAGTTGGGTCTGGTAGGCATAGTACAATAGACGATCTAGTGTGGACTCTCGTAGTCTATCATAGTACTTGAGAGTTTGTTGCCACTAGAAATACTCCAATGGATACCTTCTAAACTCCCCCAACACAGCAAAAGTGCTTATTGTTTTATTGACCCCTAATATTCTTCTCAGGAACATTCTATGTACTTGTTCTGCTTGTTGTAACCTTTTTGCCCCTGTACAACCTGTCCACACCTTGCATGCATAGCTCAGTACTGGGCGTACCAGTGAATCGAACAATTGACACATTATTTTCGGATCTGTTATGCTCAGATCATTGCATCTACGGCGTAATGCAAACAATGCCTTCTTCCCAGCAGCAGTCAGTTTGTCTATGGCTATTGCCATGCCTCTTGTACTATGTAACTTTAGGCCTAGGTATCTGAATGATTGAACCCACTCAATGGTTGTCCCTCTGTATGTGAACTCTGGCGTTGCACTGCGGTGTTTCTCAAACACCACCACCTTGGTCTTGCTCACATTGATGACCAATTGTCATTCAACACAGAACTCAAACAAATTTGTTTCTGCAACCCTTGTGGGGTCTCTAACATCAATGCCAAATCATCTGCATATAGTAGTAATTTGACTACTATGTTTGCCAACTGTAATGGGCTGTCGCCATCAAGTGCATCTAGATGCTTCTCAAGTCCATCAAGGTAGAGTCCAAAAAGTAGTGGGCTTAATGGACAACCTTGTTTGACCCCAATGCCACATGAGAACCGGGCTGATAGCCCTTCTGTTGGATGCATAACTCTGACACTATCCTGGTTGTACATGCTCTGTAGATGCTACATGAATCGACCCACAATTCCCATCTCAACCAGCACCTGCCATAGCAGATCACGAAGCACTGTATCAAAAGCTTTGCGAAAGTCCACAAAACAACAATACACCTTTTTGCGTTTGTGAGTGCTTTGTTGAATGAGCATTTGTAAAATGTACAAGTTATCCGTGGTGTGGAAGTCTTTCCTAAAACCAGCAAAGAGTGAATGAAGAAGTAAAAATCTGAAAGATTCTTTGTGGCTTGTAACTTGTTATTATTCATCAAAGTGTTCTCAAAGTTCCCAATTTAATAATGAGTTAATTTCCAAAACAATTTGCAACTCTTCAATGCAAAATGAATGCTCATACTACAGCAGAGCATGTGGAAATATTTCCTTTGCTTTACCTTGCTATCATCTTAGTATCTCATGTGCCATCGTGACAACCATTGTGCAAGCTAATAAGGGAAAGAGACCCTTTGTGACCGAACAATGGGTCACCACACAGCATGTTGTTTGAGTTTAATTTTTGCAATCGTCATTTGTTTTGGCTTCGCATTACTCTCCATTACTACAAGGAATGCATGGTGGTTGCTTCTGGAAGATCGTGAAGGCTGATCACGCATGAGTGAGGCGGCGCGGATTATGGTGAGGAGTGGAGCTGCATTTATGAGCTGATGTGGCTGGGACGAGGGCGGTTGAGGAGGTGAAAAATAAAACGCTAAGGTGAAGGCTTGGGATGCAGATTTTGAGCAGAAGAGTAGAGCTTCAGAGGAGATCCTTGATATTGTAGAGTATGCAGTGGATGGAAAGTTAGTGCAGATTGTGGTAGACGAACTTAGGGACGCATAGATTAGGAGATGGGATTTGCTCTTAACAGAATTTTTGGCTGATTACAGACACTTACCGCTGCGCCAATAACTCGGCCAAGTGGTTGCATTTGTTCTCTTGAGGGTGTTATCTGAATGAGTGATAGAGTGGGATTTGAGACCAAAGATCTGTTGATTGTGTCTACATGAGAGCCAAATTCTTTGAGGGGCACTGGTAGGCTTGAATACAGTTGAGTCTGCATTGGAGGTTCCTGTATGAATTTGGATTTGCGAGATCACAATACATAAGTCTCCAGTCAAGAAGAGTGATGTGAGGTTGCATTTGTCGCATTCTGTGAGTTTCTGACTTGAAAGGCTATGCCTTGCTAGATGTCCGATTGGTGATGAATCTACTAGAGACCGAAAGCATGTACTCACTGAACGTTTTTGTGAATGAAGGATCAAGTTCTAAATTTTGTGATCAGAGATGTTGATCGTCTATGAGTACAAGCTGTGTACGTGTAAAAGAGTCGTGAGTGTATGCAGGCGAATTCTTGTACGAAGACTGAGAAGGAAAGATCAGGGGTTGTGGTCTGTTTCAGAACCTCAAAAACGTAGATTCTGTATAGATCCAGCAAGTTGACAGGGTGATTGTTTTAGTTTCACACCCTCCTTTTTGGTTACACCTTATTTCGGGAATATGTGTGCCCATTCTGGGCAGTCAGGGCATTACCCCCACATAAACATTTCTTTCTTCCCTGGAAATCAATACAAGCAATAAGATAAGACGCAGCTCGGATTCGACTCAAATACTCTCACAATGTAGCAGCAGCAGCAGCTATGGTGCACGGGAGAAGAATTACGAACATAATAAATTCCTTGAGAGCGGAGCCCATTACCTAATCAAGTTTTAGTCGTGATTAGTGGTGCTGTGAGTAGCGGCTATCAAGTGCGTGTGCTTGTTGGTAAGCTGTCCGGTCGCCATGCTTTCCGTCTTCCTCGTCTTCGCCGCCTGTTTTCTGCCTCCTCGTTTTCTACAGCTGTCTTGTCTACTCTCGTCTTCTCCGCCTGTTTTCTGCCCCCCTCGTTTTCTGCGGCCGTCTTTTCTCCCCTCGTCTTCTCCGCCTGTTTTGTGCCCCCTCGTTTTGTCCGGCTGTCTTTCTCTCCCCTCGTCTTCTCCGCCCGTTGCCCCTTTCCCCCCTCCCCTCGTTTTCTCCGCCCGTCTTCTGGTCCCTCGTCTCTCCGCCTGTTTTTCTCTCGCTCTCTCTCTCTCTCTCATGCATGCTAGAGAGTGTCTGTGTGCACTCCGCATTTGTCTCCTTGCGCGCGTTCTTTGCATTTCGTCGTTTGTTTCTTTCTTTTGAGTTTTTTTCGCGGTTGTTTTTGTTTACCGCTCTGTCTTTTTGGTGTTCGTTTCACAAGTGACAATCTGGTGGTTGGGGGGGGGGATAAGAGTAGGGGAAAAGAAGGGGGCATGGCAGTAGCAACGTCATTGTGGACTTGGACGGCGGCATCGACAGCTGTGGTAGCTTCCTCTTCCTCCGCATGTACCCGAACTCCACTCCAGCTATCCCCGCGCCTACTGCCTTCCTCTGGACAAGGTGTTGTTCTTTTTCCCGCTCTCCGGCTTAAACCCTGCTCCAGAAGCTCTGCCAGCCCGGGGAGATGGTGGGGAGTGAGAGCGCAGGCCTTCGCCACGACGGAGCCGGCGGTGTCCGAGCCGATCAAGCTAGTGGATGCGCCGGTGTCGATCGTTACGGGCTCTTCTCGGGGTATTGGCAAGGCTATAGCGCTTGCGCTCGGGGGAGCCGGCGGGAAGGTGCGTTCCGAACGAGGCGTATCTTTGTTTTGTCATGTTT
>Ga0209208_10007166_pt1 | contig 15201 bp, 13 predicted proteins | sample S1TSphfallax_3_FD_187694 | JGI IMG/M metagenome (GOLD analysis project Ga0209208, IMG submission 187694) | Host-associated microbial communities from peat moss isolated from Minnesota, USA - S1T2_Fd - Sphagnum fallax MG (SPAdes) (version 2) | ecosystem: Host-associated > Plants > Peat moss >...
CCTATAATAGACTATTGTCTGAATATAACAATTTCAAAATTTGATCCTCAAAATTTGGTGACTTCAGCAAAAAAATTCCCTAAAAAATCCTTTGTATATATGAGGCACATCAGATTTCATAGTTTGTTGCCAAGTAGCAAAACTCTGCCCAAAAAATAATGTTGATTGGAATCTCCCATAGCCTACATATTTGAAACCATTAAAATTTGTATGTAACAAATTTTACAAAGGAACTGGTGTTCACTTACTCTAGGCACATGCACCGGAAGCCACACCCTGTAAGCCTCTTTGTCCACTGGCTAATGAAGAGAACATGGGTCCCAGCATCTGATCCATTGCAGGACCAATCCAAGCATTCTATTAAAACTTCCCAAAAAATTTAAAGGAGAGGGGGGGGAGAAAACTGCTCATAAGAAGCCTGGAGAAGTATTTTCCTTCTCAACAAAGTCTACATTGGCTCCCAAGTCAAGAGACTCAAAAGCTTATGTGTAAGGCCAGAGAGCTTTTAATTAATTTTGTTCAATGGTTTTTAGAATTTAGAATTTTAATTTTAATTTTTTGATTTCCACCTTTAAAAGGTGATTTTATATTGTTGATTTTATTTTGAAAAGAAAAATGGTTTTTTTGTTGAAGGTTGGGGCTATTTTGTTTATAGGTCTATGGTTTTTAGGGTTTTGTTGAAGTTTGATAATTGTGTAGTTATCATGGATCATATGTATGTTGGAAGGGTTGTTTAAATTTGAATGTTGCTTTCATTGACATTGGGTAATTCTTTGTTTTGCACATCATGAGTTAGAGATTTATTATATATTTCAAAATTTGTCACCTTCACTGTTTGGGGTTCAACCAATTTTGTGGAGTCTATTGAAAAAAAAGGAAGAAACATTGTAGTAAATTGTTTTGGGTAAAACCAAAACAAATATTTCATTGGGAAATGGTGGAGGCCATTGTATGGCATACAACACTTGAGATGAGAGACAATTTTTTTTGATGTATTACCAAATGAAATTTGATGTTTTCAATGTTTTGGTTGAAGAATTAACACCATCTTTGAAGTTTGAATGTCTTAATCATGCTAGGCCACAATTATAAGTCAGGAAAATTGTTGCAATTGTGTTGTACATGTTTACTCATGGGTTGAGCTCAAAGCATATGTCGCATATGTCAAACAAATTTGATGTGGGCGCTTTTATTATACACAAGTATGTGGACATTGTGTGTGATGTGTTTTGCAATAAGGAAAAGCTTTTTGACAAGTACATCAAGATCCCAACCAAAGACCATTTGTTGCACATCATACAACAATTTGAAGACCATACATGTTTGCCAAACATATGTGATGCTATAGATGGCACACATATTCCATTAGGTGAAAGGCCAAATAGAAGGTATACTATTGCAACTATAGATTACTATAGTTGAAAAAGGTTCCATAACATTGTTTTACAAACAATATGTGATACACATAAGCTATTCTGGAATGTTTGTGTTAGCCAACTTAGAGGAGTTCATGATGGGGGTTTATTCAAAACTTTTAATTTGTATCACGACTTATGGATTTGACATATTTTACAAGAGCCAAAAGTGACCATTTAAGGTGTGAAGATCACACCTTATTTGATTGGTGATTTTGTATATCCTTTACATACTTATTTATAAAAAAATTGGAAATATCATAATTCAAATGATGTAAACAAAAAAAGATACGATAATAGCATGAATTCTACAAAGGTTATCATAGAGAATGCTTTTGGGTCTTTAAAAAATACATGGTGAATATTGAAGATTTTAAACTCTAATGTTAATAGGGCCCCAACAATTGTTGTAGCTTGTTGTGTGTTATTCAATTATTGTGAGATGTGGAAAATCCCTAAGCTCAATTGTGTGAATGATGTAGCAAGAAAGGATAACTTTGCACGATTTAAGGTTGATAGGTTACCAACCTTGAAAGATGGAGAGTAAGCAAAACAAGCAAGATAATTAATGAAAGGGTTTTGTTTGAACAATGGTTGATAGATTATCCATAAGGGTTTCAATCTGTGCATTATACCTTGAACATGAATTGGAATATATTTTATTTCATCATCATACAATGACATTACTTGACATTGATATGGTTGTTATTTTCAAGAAACATGATGTCAAATGCTACCACTTGTAAAAGAGCTAGGCCTTGCTGGATCTCTAGGCTTTAAAACTTCAGCAAAAAGAACATCCATTTGTAACTGGCCCTCTAATAACAATTTCCTCCTAACTTGTTCACTCTCTAGAATTTGGGTTGTAATTTTTTTTTGTCATTGCATCTTTAAAAGTTCTAATTCCTTTGTTTTATGCGAATATTCTTTGATAGCTTTTGCAATGGAAGGAGACTCCCTAGACAAACATTGTTTTTTGCTTGTAGCTTTCTTATTAGGTTTGCCTCTAGTGCCAAGTAAGTTACATGCCCTTGTCTTAGGTGAGACTATATCATATGCTTGGTTAGATGTGTGAATTGGTGTGACATGGTCATTACTATTAACAAAAACTGGGGCTTGACGTTCAAGGCTTTCAAGTGGTTGTGTTTTTGGAATAGAATTAGGATGATAATCCAAGTTTACCATTCGAGGATGTGGTAAACGAATACCTTGATCAATGTCACCAATTGCATTTGTCTTTTTTGGTGTTCTTCCTAAAATGGTATGAAGTTTTTCATACCATGTCAAAGAGGGAGGAGGAGCACTTGTTGCATTGCACGTTTCATATTCTTCATGATACTTCTTTTTCATCTTGGTGATTTTGTTTTGACACTACTTCCAAGTGCATGACACCTCATTAAGGAATGCTACATTAATTTTGTTGGCAAACTCCTTCCAATCCTTTGTAGCCATAGGTTGCTTTCGATACTCCCAATGCTTTTCCTCTCACAAATCAATCATCATTTAAAGTTTTCCATTAGTCTACAATCTCCTATCAAGTTGAGGCATTACCCCAAATTTAGGGGATTTAGTAGAAGCAGGTCGTCTTACTTTTAAAAGCTAGCATTTACATTCAAACCCAACCCCAAACCCAAAGGTTGAAAAGGAGAACTTTAATTCACAACTTGAGAAGACCTTAACCCTAACCTTCGAGAAGAGCTAATATTGAACCCTTGAAAAGAAGGAGAAGGTATTTCCAAAAGATAACCCATGAAAAAGTTTGGCAAATTTTCTTCCATTTTTTTTTTCTTAAAATCACAAATAAAACTATATAAAAGCATAATCAAGTTCCACTTTTCACTATACTTTCTGGACTCTACTCTTTGAAAAATTGTTGCTATTTTTTGGATTGTCAATTATGGATGAGTTGTAGCTACTTGGTTGCCTTTGGAGTTTTGGGCTTATGGGTGGACTATTTTGGAACTAACCAAAGGGTTTTCTTTTCTCATTTTACCAGTGGGAAGAAGAGAGTGAAAAAAAAAATCATTTCGTTCATCGACATAGCAACGATGTGGAAGGTTTGCTTATAGCCGCCATGTTGATAGCAAACAAAGAGGCATATAGGTTGATCTATAAGGCATAAATGTTCTTTGTTTGCTACATGTGCCTAGGGTTACTATTATTATAGTGCAAAAAACTCCAAATAGGGCAATGGGCACTGGTAGCTAGAGTGGTGGTGACAAAGAATTAATGTATCAATGATTTTTTTCGTGGCGAGTCATTTTGTGAAAAGTATTTATAAAAAAATTCTGTTGTTATAAATTCCTTATTTTATGGGAAAAAAAACCCCAAAAAAAGAATTTAAAAAAATCACAAAAAATTGCCACAACTACCTACACATGAAAGGATGCTTAAGAATTTTCCACTTTCATATTTTGAATATTGTCAAATTTGGCTAAGTATTCTTATGGATGATTTCCATTTGAGCAATGTCACAAAATTGAGGAAAAAATAAAAATAACAATAAAATAATTAAATGATAAATTTTTTAAAAAATTGATGTGATATGCACTCTAATTGGTCGAACGCAAACCCTCCTATTGGCATAGGGTTTGACCTAGGAGGGTACTTAAACCCCATATGCATCCTGATTCATAACTGGTCAAAGTTCAAACATTCAAAGTTCAAACCATTCATATAAAAGACCACGTTCCAATAGGGGTTTAGAGTTGATACTCTCTGCAAACCAACCCTCTATGTCTGGTGCGAGTCTTGTTTTTTCTTCTTAAAGGGTTAGGAGTTAGGACAACAACTTGGAGGATCCATTTTCCTTTTTCTTTGCCACTCAGTTTGGTCATTAAATTTATCCGTACAGTCACCCTCTCTTCCACCCCCTACTCTCTCTGCTTTCACCCCCTTCCCCTCTTTCACTGGTATTTGCAAAGTAATGAAATTCTATTAAATCTCATTATGAAATGCTGAAACTCAGCATTTAATGCACAAGGTTCGAAAGTAATTATAGTAGTTGTCCAGGTAGCAGCAGTGAAGGGGCTCAGGGAAAATGAAAGAGGGGATGAAACTCAGTTTACCACCAAAATTGGTGGAAAAACTAGTTTGGGTCCCTAGTTATTTAGTTTTGTAGAATTTCATTCCCAGTTAAGCATTTGATGCCCTATTATGCCGAAACTGGCCGTTCTCGCCCTCCAATCGCCTGACTTTACTGACAACTTTATTATTAGGTGTAAGCATATTTTGAAGGGTGAAAAAGACAATAAGCAATAATATACGACCAAATATATGACACGAGAGTAAAGATCCACGACAAGGCAGCTGATGAGAAGAGAAAGCCAAATAGACATGACAAGGCTCTGGAGCCTGACATTCATTTGGGTAGTCAGGGTTGCTTTGTTCACAGATCATGCATGCTAATTCATAGGCAGCACAATATGGTCGGTTATCTCTTCTTCCCATAGACATGAGATGCTGCTGTCAGTTGGTGAGGGTTGAAAGTTGAAATCAGTGTTGGGTGGGTATTTGATTTTGCTGATAACTGCAGGTTCTGACTTTTATAAACATTTAAGCATTAAAAGAATTGTCCCTTCTAGATATTTGAAAACTAATCTGAATGAAACGAGTCATTGGTTCCAGTTATTTCAAAAACCTCAAAGAGCTGATGATTGTCATGAAAGAACTGATGATCTTTAGAAAATAGAGTATAATATTTTTCATAAAACCCATTCTTTGATTTATTTTTTTTGGAGAATTGTGGGTATTAACCAAAAAAATCAGCATGATCACTGTTGGGGTATGTCCAGCTTTTTGATAATTGTCCAACATTGAAACACTGAAACCGAGCATTAAAATTTGAACGCCTAATCCAATAAGGCTTAAGGGGCTGTTTAAGGGGCTCACTATTGTTCTGGGAAAACTACAATTCTTGGTGCTCAATCCCCCTTCTTTCGTGGATAACAACTTTATTGTGTTCCAAAAGGAGGTATGATGCGTGATCCCATGCATCTTCCTCATGACAAAAACTATAATTATCCAAATGGCGCTAATTCAATCAATCCTTCAATTCAAAAGGGGCAATTGAAAAGGTTCCTTCCAAAATATAGGTAACTAAATGTAAGCTTCTTTATGATTCTTCTTGGATAGGTGCAAGTCTTGGTCAAAGCCTTCACTTTGAAGGGCAGAGTTGTGATCTTGCCAGTCAAGTGTGAGGGAGAGGTCTGCCTGTTTGTTTGTCAGTGTTTGGTGCTGTGCTTGACTTATATGTGTACATATGTGTCATTTTGCTTTTGGGGCTAATGTTTCGTCTGTTTGTGTGTGCATTTGGACTCTGAAAGAAACATGGCAGCAAATTACAAACTCACAACCATTTTAAAACTCTAACTTTAAAAGCTAAAACCCAGGCAGCCAGCCATTAAGTTATGAGGATGACAAATCACTACATACAACTGAAAATTGTTGTCAAGCCCAAAGGTAACCCGAATTTTAAAGGTGAACCCTAAAAATTCAGCACATTTCCATTGAGCCAATCTTCATGCCATGTACTAGAGAACAAGCTGGGCTGCCTGCTCTTTAGAATTAACAACAGTTAGGATTGTTAAGTAGGTCTACAAAATGGGCATGCATGCTGAACAGCTGATCACGAATGATAATTCTATATGAGAATTAGTGATCCATTAAGATTGTCATCCTATTGAGAAGATGCATAGTGTAGAATTGATTTTTAAAAATAATCTTGTGCAGTTTTTCCATCATAGAAAGAGGTGCAATTGTGTGAGGCACAACTTAGAAATTTAACATGCTCTTTCCAATTAAAAATAAATAGTGGGTTTTAAGGCCCAAATTCTTCAAAGAGAAAACTATGACTTGTGTTGCCTTTCCAGGGAACTAATTGTTCAGGTGCAGTTTCTCCTGGGTTGTGTACCACATGTAAAACCAATTCCTGTTAAGTAGGAGTCAGTGCATGATATTTCTAACTGAATGTTTTGAAGATCTCACAACATATGATAAATTCTCCATTTTATCCTGGACAACTGGGGATCAGTATCTTGACTTTCCTCAAAATTGGCAGGCAGGGAATCCAGATCAAACTTGGATGAAACAAGTACAAAAAAAGGGAGATAAAACACAAGTTTACTCTTTTTCCCACCAAAACTACCTAGTTGTCAAAGGAGCTTCACGCTCAGTTTTAGTTTTGCCTGGCTGCACTCTCCCAGCTAGTTATACTCCTTGCTAGAATCAAATCTTTTTTTTGAAGTGGTGCCCAGTTTTGTTAAATAGCACCCAGCTCATTTTGCTCAATCAAAATCTTTGTTGTGAAGTGGTGGTTTTCAGTTTTGTTACATGGTACCCTGACCACCCATTCTTTCTCAACCAATCCTTCTGGTGAATTAGGGTACCCAGTACCCTCACACACACCCCCCACCCAATTTTGCTCATTTTCTAATTGCACTCAAATGGTGATGAAACATGAATTCAATGCTCAAACTAAGGCCCAAATACAGGATGAATTTGGGGAGGAGTTTGACCGTTCAAAGCTCCAACTAAGGCCCAAAGACAGGTTGACTTTGGGGAGGAATTTGGCATTCAAACTAGGGCCCAAAGACAGGGTGCTTTGGGGAGGAATTTGATGTGTAATGAACAATTTGATCATTTTGCAACACAAGTAACAGAACAGCTTGAAGGGAAGGCATGTCATAATTGCTTCTTGGCAATGATCACACAAAAGAGCTGATTAGAAGAATCATGTTCAAAAAGCTGGTCAAAGGTCCATCTCAAGGTAAGGAATTCTTCTGCAGTACAGTACTTAAATTGTGCACTTGCAGGTAGGAATTAGTTGTGTGCATGTTGATGAGCAATGTACACACAGTATTATTGTTGACAGGGAAAGGAGGAGCAAGTGGAAAGTAGAATACCCCACAAACACAATAATCCCAATACAATGCCCATATTGTGTGGCAATTGCAACACCTTTCCCTAGTAGCAAATACAATAGTGGGGACCTGTAAGGTGTTTATGTAGAACATTAATATTCTGTAAGGGTGTTTTTTTTTGGTTGTGTAAACAGAATTCAAGGTTTTAATCTTTTTGTGTTTGTTGGTTTGTTCTCAAAGTGTGGCTCTGTAGTCTAATCTTTCATGCTTAAAAAATATTCGTTCGCAAACCATAGGAATCCAAGTTTAAAGCACAAAAACAGAAATCAAAACAAAGCTTGATGTCAACCATGCATGTGTGCATGCTTTTATGTGTGTGACTTTGTCAGTTTTGATAGTGTTAGGTGCCAATCTAATATCAAATGACAGACTGCTGCATTCGTTTCATGAGTTCAATAGAGTGTGCAGTTTCTGAGCATGCCACACTCCTAACTTTAGCATGTGTCTACATTCTGCTAGTTATCTCTTATCTAAACTGGTATAGTCTGGTCTATGAACAGGTATCAAAGGACCTTACTGGACTGGTATGACATGAGGCAGACCAGCCTTACCTTATATCAGTACCAACCTAGTAAGAACTTGATGTAATACAAGGCTCAAACTAGTGTAAAAGCAGTTTCAATACCAGGTATAGACCTGCCTCATACCAGCCACAAATTTCAGTGTTGGAACCAACACTGGGACTGTGGCAGTATGAAAGTTCTAAAAAGGAATGAATACGGGGACCAGGCCAGTATGTTCAAAAGTTGATACCAAACCAACGCTGCTATAAACATTGGAGAGAAAAATCTTCACAAAAAATCAATTGATGGTAATGTTATGATGTTCTGGCCAAGAATGAATGTGGTCATATAGCATTGTGAGTGTCACAAAGCATCAGACCATCACCTTGACTGTCAATGGCAGTGACTCCCAGCTGCCACTACTCTCAGCTGACCTCATCAGCTCCCAACCATGGGTGTAGAGAAGTTAGGTAGTAATCTACCCAAACTTCATGCAAAAGTCTGTACAAGAATCTGCATCCTGAGTTTCTTCACAATTTCCAGCAGGAACAGGAAGTCTCAGAGTCATGATGATAATCCTACTCACCATTGATGGTGAATGGCATTATAGGAAGTTCCACTGGTCCCCCATTTCTTATTCTCTCTTTTCACTTTTTGAAGCTCCCTGAAGTTCAAATCCTCCCCACCCCCACCACCTGCCAGAGGATTTCATCCTGTGTGGGTTTCCTGGTGTATGAGCACCCACAGATCCCTCCAACCTGGAGCACCCAAACCATCCCAACTCAAACCCCTTCTGCAAAGTCAAGTTGAAACCGATTTTTTCGATGTTCAACATCTAAAGTTGCTGATAAATCGAATTATCCATTGAGGATCACTGACTCAACAAAGGCCTGATTTTGTGGATCCTGCATTCTGAAAAAGGTAGGTTGATTCTGGTGCTTGATGTCACTTCCAATCCATATGAGGGTGTCTGTATCACGATCTGAAGATAAAAGCAATCACAACAAGTTCTGCCCAACGGTTCACCATTTTGATCAACCCAGAGACAAATGAACTATCTCACTTGTAGTACCAACACCATGTTTGGAAAGTGCAAGCCCACTTTTAGCTCCTTCATTCCCAGAACTCTTTACAAGCTCCCGGAGGTCCAGAACGCCCTAAAGTTTTATCAAGTGCTGCTCCCTTGTGTGCGAAGGACAGGATGTGCCCTGAGAGCTCTCCAGCCCGAACAATGTTGACATGCCCAACCCATTTCTATTTCATGAGCACCTGATACAGAACATTAGTGTCTGATCCAGGCTCTCACAATGGAGCCTTTATTCTCTCCATCTCTAGACCTTCTCAGAGCACAGCAGTTCACTGCCGTGGATTCCAAATGTTCCAGGTTCTTCACAATTATTCGACCACTTAGAGCTTCTAAACCAACGGATGAGTCTCACAAATATCATGGTTTGCCTTCCTTATTCTCAAAAAAACCCCTGCCACTGTTCTCTTGGAAATGCACAATACAACAACAGGATAACCCTAAACCCCATTTGGGAGACATGTGCACTATGGGACCCATTTGCTTTGGACTATTTTCGGGGATCTTGTTTGAAAGAGAGGGAAGAAGATGAATATGGAAAGATTAATGCACCATGGTGCTGCTCGGCATCTGATGAGAAGTTGAGAAATTCCTCGGATCTCATGCTCTTTTCGTGATCATCGCACATCATGTCTACTCAAATTGGAGGCAATGAGTCTCTCTGTCCGTGGAACAAACTGTTAGGATTGAGAGAAGGGGGGAAGAGTACTAGAGTCGTCATAGAAGGAAAAAAGGTAGAGAAAAGGTATAAGTACCCTACAGTTCGTGATTATTAGGTCGTGGTTTTTCTTATAAGAGAATGCGGGTGATGCGAAGAGTTTTGAGGATGAAAGAGAGAAGCAGATAGTGGGACACACAAGCTGAAGGAGAAAATGGTGGAAGCAAACTCTTCGGCTGCTGCAACAAATGCAGGGGGGTGGAGTTCCAGGAAGAGGAGAGACAGCGGCAGCAAAAATGAGAGTGTAGAGCATGCAAGGACTCTGAGGCCTTCCAAACGTCTCAAGACTCTGGATATCTCTCTCCCCAAGCCGCTGACGAAGAAAAGAAGGTGGAATGACAGGGTGGAGACCAACAGGGAGATGGGTATCGCTGAAGAGCAGGATCCTGAGACTGAGGAGGCGGTGAGAGAACATCAAGAATCGTCCAGAAGGAGAACCCATTTGAGAAGGGGAGGAGATTCGGCTGATGGGCTTGTAAGAAACAGGGTGATGACTGTGAGTTTGCAACAGAGAGGGGAGAGCGGCTTAGAGGATCATCTTCCGGGATGCAAAGAGGAGGAAGATCAAACAGCAGCAACAGCAGAAGAGAAGCAGAAGTGGAAGAAGGGAGAAGAGATTTGGATGCAGTATAGCTCCCCCCAAATAATAGATGAAGATTGGAAATCTCAAAGGTTGAGGTATGAATCTTCTGTAACTCCACATACCAAGAAGAGGAAAGCAATTAACAGTGAGGAGCTTCATCAGCAGCAGCCACAGGAGAAGAAGACCTGCATCCAAGCTGATGCACAAAGAGGGGATCAGGTCTTGGATTCTGGAGATGCAAGAATGCGAAAAGAAGCCGGTGGAAACAGAAAGTGGAAGCGCATCCCACGATCCAAAAGTTCAGATGTGAACACCTCAGAAGACATGGGTGTTATGATTTCAGAAGCATGGAAGAGGCTGAGAGAGGAGGAGGAAGACAACAATGATGGTGAGAACTCAGTTCACACACATTCAGACATTGGTTCTTCATTGAGCACCAAAACTACAGAGCAAGAGACAATGACTCATGGAATGAGCTTCAAGAAGGTGCAACTGGAGAAATCTAGCCAAGGGAGAAAGTGGAGGAGACTAAATCCAGCATCAGCAGCAGCAGCTGACAAAGAGGGCAGTGTGCAGCAGCAGCATGAAGGCAGAGATAGTGACTTGTTGTTGGGAAGCTCTGGTGGAGCTTCATGTACATACCTTCACAATAGGATGCGGAAGAGACCACGATTTGAGAATCTCATTTCAGTTCAGGGAAAAGCATTGAGGAAGCAGCAGCAGCAACAACAAGAAATGGTGCAGAGATCTAAGAAAAGGTCAGTTAGTGAGACTCCAGGAGTGTCAAGGAAAAAACAACGAATACACTTCTAATTTCCACATTCTCTCCCTTTTATAGGAGTAGGCTAGAGATTCTCTTCCAGGAGCATTCTGTTAGAGCTAGATTTTGCTCCCTCACAATGCACCTCATACCTCTGAGACTGGGGTGCATTCTGCCTCACAATGCACCTCAAAGCTCAGTTCCTGCAGTTGTGCATCATGTAACAGAATTCATAAGAGTCAGGTACTGCATGTATCTTATCCAGTAGAGGAACATCACATCAACTGGACAATGATGGCCTTCTCTTTGTGTGAAGCACACATTATTCGATCAAATGATTAGCTAGAGATAAGAGAATGAAACATTGATGAGCAGGGCCAAGGTTGTGAGAGACCTGAGAGGATATGTTGGTCCTGCACAAGATGCTGGACCAGGCAGCATTGGATACCATGCAGCAGCAAAGTGAATGCCATCACTCTCTGCAGCACTGGAAATCCCAGAAGCAAACAAGTACTTTTGGCAAACAACTTCCTAGCAGGGCTGTCTATTCATGTGGACCTTTTTTGCTCCTTCCTTTATTTTCAACACCGTCTTTGCAAAAACATGGAGACAAATTCCTAGACTATACTGCCCACCTGCCTCCATGTGTGTTTTATTTGTACTGTACACATTTCCACCCATATGTTCTTCTATCTCTATCTCATCAGGATTCAAGCCCACTTTCATTCATCTCAAGCAAGTCAATTTTTGGGTGGTTTGTACTGTCAAATCAAATTCGAGTTTGCTCTGTGGAATTGGAAAACAGAAAGGACCAAATGTGCACTAAATTGTTTCAATGTCAGAATTCAATTGGACACATTCAACAGGGACATACCAAGTCTTTACTGAGAAGCTTGTTGCCCCTCCACCAAGCCAAAACTTAACTAGTGTACTGAGGAAATGCCTTCATGTTTGCTGAAAGCTTCTTTGCCCCTGTCAGGTTATATTGTTAGTGCTGCACAGATAACTAAGGTTAACACATTCCAAATAGACTAAGAGGTGACATGCGAACTTGTTTCCTGAGTTTTGAAGATGATTCTGTTGTATACATTCCCAGATGCTCTGCACTAAATTAGTTGTTGCTAAGATCTTAGGGGACAAGCTGAAAGAGATGCAAATCACTTTAAGCAAATAAGTACAAGGTTTTGGAATCGGCTTACATGATGTGCCAGCACCATTGCAAAGCCCTCCAATACAACACAGCTCCAGCCCTGGGCTAAAGAAAAGTAGAATATCTAATAACATATGGTATATGTCACTGTCTGGCACATAAATACAAGTTCTGAATGATTTAATTTCACCTAAAATCTATCATCCTTCATGCTAGAGTGCATTGCCATTGCAATCCTAATTGCTGAAAGTGCAAAAGCTATATGTTTCTAGTCTTGATGTGTCAGGGTCAAGGGACTGCAAATAAGGCAAATTTGAAGCAAAAGGATTATTGACTTTGTAATGGGTTTCTTGAATCCATAAAGGATGACATCTAAGTGATGCTTGATTGAGAAAGCATGGAGAACAGACATAAGAGAAAACTGACATATAAGTATGGAGTAACCCATTTTGGTGTGGCATTATTGTGTCTGTACTCATGCTGAACGAAGAATGGGCATGTGGATCTATGTCATCACAGGTGGCAGTGGATTGAATGAAAGTGATTCCATATAAATGAGGTCCTTGATGTGTTCCTCAGTCAATGAAGGCCGCTCAAAGTCGAATTCGAATGGCTGTTCACAAACTGGTTCATCGTTGATATCATGAAGCTGAGCCAAATATTCATGTCTCAATGCATCAGCAACTGCATATGGCCCACACATTTAACAGCCTGAGACAAAGCAGATAGTGACAGTGCTGCTCTCTCCCTATATCATCAAAGTAAAACATCACTTCCAAGGCTTTTGGATTCAACAGACAGTGGACAGTTACCACAATAGAGACAGAAGAGCTTCAAACTATTGTTAAGTCATAGTGAAATCACAATGAAGAACTGCTGTAAGAGATGGAAAGAACAAGACCACAAAAGGCCAAATCAGCACTACTAAAAGACACAAGGCAAAGAACAGAAGCAAGATGAAGTGCTAGCCTGTAATGCGCTGGGCTGGATCAAAGACCAGCATCTTGTTGACAAGGTCAGCTGCAGCAGGTCGAAGGTTTGTAAACTTTTGCCCCAATGGTTGGCGTGCAAACCTGGGAAGCTGGTGAATGTAGCGTCTTGCATTTTCACTTTGCAAGAACCAAAGGTCAGCATCATCTGGAGAACCTATCAACTGCCATCAAGAAAGTGACAACCAGTTATTGAATACTCTTTTCCTCATACCTACCAATTGAACTTGACTCTACCATGAAGAATTTGTCAAAATGACAAACATCAACGGATATCTGAACATGACCTTTGTGAGCAGGTTCCAGCCTCCAAAGGCTATGTTCAGTGCAAGATGTTATGAGATCTTCAAAACCTTGCATGACCTGGCAGTTTCCAAGCAAGGGCGAAAAATTCTTGACACTAACACTTAATCAAGGAAAATCAAATACTGCCAATAAAGATTGCAGGTTTCTTCTATCAGTCTCCAATAATAAGGTGGTGGACAGAATGACATAGTGATAACTGGTAGAAAACATGGCATTCCACACAATTTCCTTCAATAAGAAAATTCTGAGATTCATTGAAAATAGCAAAACCTCTCCATTATCTATGACCACCCTGTCTTCTAAATCTTTGTTTAGAATGAACATCGCAATTGACTCCAATCAATGTCATTACAGATGCATTTTCCCCAGTTCTAGCTGCTCAACATACACCCTGTCTCAAACATCCTTGAATGAAAAGTCAATTCTCAAGCTGCCTCAAGAGATGCATCATCACTGTTGCAAATAAACAAAGATTTAGTGGTGTAGTAGAAGATAAAAAATATGAACTTTCATGTGGGAGCAAGAGATAGAAATTTCAACCTCTTGCATTAGTAAATACTATGTAAGATTTTGATGAATGGAAGTCTGAAATAGTTCATTCTGCAAACACCACCAGCAGGCCCATGTAGTCATTTTGTGGACTCGAGTTACCTTTGACCTGAAGGCAAAGCATTTAGGATTAATACCTCTGTAATGAGACGAAGCTGCTGTACATAATCTCTGCCAGGAAAGAGTGGTCTTCGGTTCATCAACTCCATGAATATGCAGCCCACTGACCAGATATCAATAGCTGCAGTGTACTCTGAACAATTCAAAAGAAGCTCAGGGGCTCGGTACCATCGTGTCACAACATATTCCGTCATCACATTCATTTCAGAGGTGGTGCGAGCAAGCCCAAAATCTGCTATTTTTAGGTCACAGTTGGCATTGAGAAGCAAGTTGCTGGGTTTCAAGTCCCGGTGGAGAACATTTGCTGAATGAACATACTTCAGCCCCCGAAGCAATTGGTACAAAAAGTACTGCACTCACACAGACCTCATTAGAATGAGGCTCATACTCATCACACACCCAATCTCGACCATACCTATCAGAGCTACTAGAACCTAAGAACAGTAATCCTGGTAAGTCTAACAACAATCACACACTACAGGCATATGCACACCATGCCTTTATACTGTCATTTTAACCACCATGCCGTCACAAAACAGTAAATGAGTTCCAGCAGTACAAAAAAGGTCAGGACCAAACACTTTCTGTCAAAAACTTGGAACAGCTGGTATACCTGACAATGCTTCTCAGTCAAAGGCTGGTTTGACCGGATAATCTGGTTAAGATCAGTGTCCAGGAGCTCATATATGATATAGACATCATTGAAGTCTTCTCTCCTAGGAGGTCGAATAACATCCTTTATGCCAATCACCTGCTCAGAGAGAAGCAACTCTGAGTACAAAGCAGAAAGTCCCAATTTTTTTCCAGCAGTCACATCTCAACATTGCTTGTGATCATCATTCTGGATCTCTCTCCATGCATGATGTAGCATGGCCTAAATGCAGTCAATCTCTTGCAATCACAAAGCATCTGGAATTCCAGGGTGGAAGGGAAAAAAGCACAAACACAGCTTTCCAAAACCAAGTTGGAGAAGGTCTGCAAGTCACTTAAACCGATAAGGGCACAGTTGGTATGTCTTTCTTTTCTGTCATTTGACACTCCCTTGCAAAAATCTAGTGTAGCAAAGGTACATACATTTTCATGGTTCATGTGCCGCAAAATCT
>Ga0209208_10007167_pt1 | contig 15198 bp, 9 predicted proteins | sample S1TSphfallax_3_FD_187694 | JGI IMG/M metagenome (GOLD analysis project Ga0209208, IMG submission 187694) | Host-associated microbial communities from peat moss isolated from Minnesota, USA - S1T2_Fd - Sphagnum fallax MG (SPAdes) (version 2) | ecosystem: Host-associated > Plants > Peat moss >...
AAAAAAAAAAAAGAAAAAAAGGAAAAAAAAAAAAAAAAAACGTGAGTTGTAAGTGTGAACGTGTGAATGCATAATGGCTAGTCATTGATCAATCATATGTTTGTTACGGTTTTCTTTTGAGCAAAGGATTGAATCTAAGGTGTTTTTATGTTATAGAAGTTGGGTGTTAATTTAGTTTGGGTAGTTTAAAGAATAAAAGATCAAAAGTTTTTGGGCCCTTAATTCTTTCACAATAGTTTTCAATAGTGTATAATTTGTGTTAAACCTAATAAAGTAGTGATGATGGTGTCCAAGGCTATGGGAAAGTTAAGGTTTGGCAATCCTTTGAAATAGGACTTGTTTTTTTGTAACAATTCTGAATCTTTTTCCTTTTGAATTGCCTAGTTTTGTGTGGTTGGCTTTGTAGGTTTAAGATTGCCATGTTGAAATAAATAGTCATGAAAAAGTGGGGCCAACTTATAATTGAACCCCTAATAAACTTTTTTCATTAGTAGATAATCAGCCAAAATGTAACGACTCCATTTATGACTAGATGCGACTTGTAGTTGTTTGCGACTAGATTTAAGAATATTTGCAATTACAAAATCAAATTTCAACTATTTTGGTCATTTTCACAACTATGATGGAACTATTAGAAATTTCATCATATTGGTTAGATCGATTTTACAATTATTTTCAACCTTTAATAGGTTGATAACTCCAATTAGTCGTAATAGTCACTAAATTAATTGCATCTTATAGGAATTCTACAATGACATAGGGGTGTATTTTGGCTTTGCCACATTTGTAATGAGGAAAGGGCCACATTTTCTACCATCAAATCATGACTGTAATTGCTATGGGAGCATGTACCATTACAGGAAGTATGTTTAGTACAGATTCTTACAATACCGTTCGTGGAGTAGATAAATTTATGTAATATATATATATAGTTCATATAATGAATTTCAAAATTAATATTTGAACTGTGAATTTTTTATTCAAATTTGAAAATTGTTATTTTCTTTTTAAACATTATTTGAATTTCAAATTCTAGATTTGAATATCATATTTTCAATTTAAATTCAAAAAGGCTTATTTAATCTAAAAATTGATAATCGAATTCTAAATTAATATTTTCGAATCCAAAAATTAGTACTTCAATTTAGAAATTTATTAATTGATTATGAAAATGGAAATTTTAATTTTTAATTTCTATATGAATATGAAAATTTATATTTCAACTCTGAAAGTTTTTCATTTAAATTTTAAATAATCATTTGATTTGAACCTGAAATTTCAATTCCAAATTATTATTTTGGATTTTCAAAATTAATACTTCCAATCTGAAAATTATTAATTGAGTCTAAAAATGGACATTTCAATTTTGAATATTGTTATTTGAATCTGAAAATTGACATTTCAATTCTGGAAATTTTTTATTTAAATTCAAAAACTTATTTGATCTAGAAATTGATATTTGAATTCTGAATTATTATTTTTGGATCTAAAAATTAGTATTTAAATTCAAAATAAACTTATTGAGTCTAAAAATTGACAATTTGATTTAAAATATTTGTATTTGAACTTTAATTTCATATTTGAATTCTGAAATTTTAAATTTAAATTCTAAGAAATTATTTGACTTGAAAGTTGAAATTTGAATTCCACATTATTATTTTGGATTCTCGAAATTAATATTTCAATTCAGAAAATTATTAATTGAGTCTTAAAATGGAAATTTTATTTTGAATATTATTATTTGAATCTAAAAATTGACATTTCAATTCTGAAATTTGTTATTTAACTTCAAAAACTTATTTGATCTAACAATTGATATTTGAATTCTGAATTACTATTTTGGAATCTTAAATTTATATTTTAATTCAGAAAACTATTGATTGAATTTGAAGGCTTTTTTATATTAGTGTTATCCATAATAAATCACTTTTATAAATAATTATAAATGATTATGTTTATTCAATTTAAGTTACACTAAATAATTATTGTTATAACATAGATTTGTATATTATCTAATTTATATTCTTATATTCAAAGATATTGATTAATGTTATTAATGTACATTACTTTAAAATCATTGCAATTACATCAGATAAGAATTAATTAGTATGTGCATAATTATTTTCTAATTGAACATAGAAGGAAACCCCACTTCAAAAAAATGTTCCATTCCAAATATGGATTTATCCATTGTTGAATTTGAAGTCAATTCACCATGCTTTTCAGTTTTGTTAAAAGTATAGAATAAAAGTTTGAAACCATAAGGAATTTGGGTATTTAGAGAAAATGGTAGGTATCAATTTGAACTTGTTTACATTCATAGTTATACACAATGACACCAGTCTTGTTTTCCCTTTTGTTATGAACATTCAATTTCACTTCAACAACCACAACAAACAAGCATATTGTTTTAAATTGAAACTCAAAATTTTAAACTATTTATCAGCTAGCTCTGCACATAATAATTCCTATCAAACCATTTGTTGGACATCACTTTAGATTTGTTTAAGATGCACACATAACCAAAAACAAAACTACATCAACTCCATGAAATTCAACATTCTTTAGATGCACACTAAATTCCCACATTCTTTGGAACTACATTGAAGAATTTGTATCCTTAGCATGATATTCATAATACATGTTTAGAGCCCAAAAAATTAAAGATCAATTTTGAAATTTTCGATCAATCACCATGGTTTTCAATTAAAAATAAAAACAACTTTAGGTCAACAATCAAAGTTGTCAAAAACATATTGAAATTATGTGAATTGCAATTTCAATCATATTTCAATATGTATCCAATAGGATTTATTCAACACCCATTAGGAATAAAAATTACGTTTTGGAGATGTTTTCAAGATTCCAAAGACTCATCATGATTTACATTTGTACATAAAACACATCAAATTGATATTGTGCATAACTAAGTTAGTGTTATAATTCTACATTCATTGACTAAATTACATTTCACTACTGTATTTTCATCGTAATTGTTGGAATTTCATTTCCACTCCTAATTTTCTTGTTGGGTTCATTATTTACCTTCTACTATTGGAATTACCATATGCTGATTCATTCATTACTACAATTACCATTTACCATTGAATTTTAAATAGAGTCACCAATTAATTGTTAATATAATTGTTGTAACCATCTCCTATGGTTAGATTTTTTTTACTATCCATTGGACCGTAGAGTTACACATAAAATTTATGATGACTTCACCATTTTACTTACTAAGGTCTTTTCTCATATCCACGACAATCATCACATTCTCCACTCCTATCCCGACCCCATTTAGGACAAAACTAATTTTGAAACCACCTCTAGTTTCAAGCTTGAAATTGTCTTTAATTTCAATGCTTGAAATTCCCTATGTGATAAGGGTTTAACGTCCATCAATATAGACAAGCATAGAAATAGAAAGGAAGTAGTTACTTACCAAGTATATGGGAAGGACTCGTTGTTTCCATATCATTGCTTGTTTGGGACTATTGAAGGGACAATAGGGACCCAATAAAAAAAGCAATACATGTTTATGTTGAGAAAATATAATGTCCCAAAGAATTAAAGGGACATGCATAAAATATTTTTAGCCATGAACAATATCAAGTAAAGTGATACTTCATAGATTGTGAAGTTGATATGTGAAATTGTGGTCATGTTATAAATGTAGTCTTATCACTTGTGAGTTGTATCACAATGAAAGGACTATGCATCAAAGACATAAAGACCTAGTCTTGCATAAATGCGCACAATCTTTGAACTGAACAATACATAAGGTGCTAGTCATTTATTTATTTGGTAGGAAAACAAAATTAAGTCAATTTCTAATGCTAAATGTGTAGCTCACTCACTGAAGGAAAAAATGTTCAAGTCTATAAGGCAACCTAATGTTGAGATTCACTATAGAGTATAATAACTTAAGGGATTTTGGCCTTTATGTAATAGGTATATTTTTTATATGAGGATTTTTTGCAAGATGATATTTTGGCTTGTGTTGAAAATTGAGATTAGCTATAGAGTTTTAATATATTTAAGGATTTTTGTTTCTTGTAGAGGATTTTTTGAAGATTATAATTTTGCATGGTGACACATTTGAGTTTTTGTAATTCTTTTTTTGCTTTAAAATACATTTGAATGCAAATGGCAAGGTTATAGTGTGACGATTAAACTAAAAACATATAGTTCACAGAAAGAGAAAGGAGCAATGATCTTGATTGTAAATGCATGTTCAAGTAAGAATATGATAGAAAATGTGTTGGGTGTCTATTTTCTGGGACAAGATGTGATTGGCCACAAATTGGTATGTGACACCTTCACTCACATATAAGGTGATTATAAAGCAATAGTGCAAAATCCAAATCCCTTGATCCCACCTATTTTTGGTTTTGATGAGTATGGTTATTGTTCGGAGTGGAATGCATCCATGGAAAACCTCACTGGATGGAAAAAAGAGGAGGTACTTTTCACCATTCTTTACGTTTTGCTATAATGCCCACTTTGTCGATGTTTCTCAAAGGATGTCTAGTAGCATTCTGAGTTTTCTGAACGAATTGTGACATGCAAAGTTAAGAGTAGTTGTCACTATGGACAAAAACAATACTTTAGGTTTTGGTGAATTTGGATGTAGGTGCTTGGTAAGATGCTAGTAAATGAGATTTTTGGTATTCAAATGATGTTCTACCACTCAAGGGGTAGGAGTTAATGACCAACTACATGATGCTGCTCAATAGTGCTATGGATGGCCAAGATACAAACGAGTTTCCATTTTCTTTCTTTGACTAGCATGGCAAGTATGTAAAAGCCCTTCTCATGGCCAAGAAGAGAACTAATGTTGATGGGGTCGTCATTGGCGCATTTTTTTTTTGGCAAATTGCAAGTGTGCAGAACTTACTCAAGGTGGGTGTTGCCTTTTTTTCCTTTGACGTTGAAAAACTCTTTGATTTTTCTGGATGAGGTGAGTTGTGGTTTGTTGAATTGTTGTTTTTGTAACATGCATGCAAGCACTCATAATACAACGAACAACAAAGAAAGTGGCATTTGCAAAGCTCAAAGAGCTAGCCTACATTAAACAAGAGATTAAGTACCTTCTATATGGCATTATGTTTACATTAAATCTTATGGATGATATAGATTTATTAGAGGACCAAAAGCAATTTGTGGAGACAAGTGTAGTATGTGAGTGGTAATTATAGAAGATTTTAGATGACATGGACCTTGAAAGTATTGAGGATGGGTACAACAATAATCCCTTCTTGCTTTTCCTAAAAAATTGAAAATGAGATTTTTTCTTTTTTTGGTGTTGTTGCTTAATTAGTTTTCAGGTCAAATTAGACACAACCTCATATCTATGCTTATAAACTAGTTTACCTTTGAACTTCTTACATTTTCCATGGAGGATATATAATGAAGCTTGTAATAACGAGTTGATTGCTAAGGGCCTTCACTAGATTTTTCATTTAATAGGGCCATCATCTGACCAACCATTTCATGATGTGGTCAAATGTTGATGGATAAAAATTGATTTATAATTAGTTAACTAAGTTTTTGTTCCATTTCTTGTTTTTCATTTTGGGCAGGTGCACATACGATTATTGGGAGTTGATGGAGTCAATGGGGAGTCATGGCAAATAGTCACTATTATTCATGATGAGGTTGAAGGTCTAATACTTTGTAAATGACATTCATAAGCTTATGACCATATTCATTTTTAATGTCTAATTTTTCTTTTGTTGGATTTGACATAAAAGTTACCATCAATGTGTGATTGTGGAGTTTCATCTACAATGTAAGAGGTGTACCATTTAGCTACAAACATTATTGCCTTACGGCCACACCATGCATTTGGAATGCCTATGTGAAATGGACAAACATGCCCAATGAGTTGGTCTCCTAACATAGAAGGAAGGGTTTGAATGCCATTTTTCTTTGGAATGTTGCAAAAATGAACGTGTTCCATTCTTTGCTTCTTGAATTGTGCAAATAATTTGTGTTCTTGTAGACATCAATGCACTTGGCAAGTGTGTGATGTTTGGTTTTTGGATATCTGAGTTTATGTGGTTTAGGAGTGGGTATTGTTTGTGCTTTGATTTGATTTTTGCTTCAAAAGATAAAAGGTGGAGGATTAATAACATAGCTACAATGGCTAAAAAGACCCCAACTTGTGATGGTGAGGTGTATGTACTAAAGTTTTGTCGTTCCTTTTGATGTTGTTAGGTATTTTTGCCCAATTTGTTCCAAATTTGTTTATGACATTAGAAGCATTTGGTGGCATATTGATGAAAATATTATTGCAACCCCAATGCTTGAAGCATATCAAAACAAGTTGGTAATTATTCCACATCCCCTCCCATGTGGAAAACTTCATCTATCTTTCTACATTTGTTGTTGTAATTGGAATAAACAAAAGTGGATCACAAGGTTAATAGGAGGAAATAAGGCATGGGTTATGGAAAATAGGTTTTGTTTCTAATGCTTAAAACTAATCATTTAAGGGTCTCAAATATATGGTGAACTTGTTATAATGAACATCAAATGATCAAGTGTGGATGGTTGTTCAATATGCAAGTATAGATTCTTTGTAATGATTGCATCTCCACAAATGAAGTTCCATACCATATGATTGCACACAAATGTGCATGTTGTGGCTCTTCAACAATAGATTGACTTAGAGGCACTATTGATCCACATATTCATGTTACCCATTAAAGCCAATGACACTCCCTACCCAAATGGATTGCCTTGTGGTTTTGTGCGGAAAAGATGTGACCCTTTCCATTTTAATGATCTTGAAGATTCCAATTTGCCTTGGGGGAAGAGGTAAAGAAAGCCCCAATATTCATAAAAGGTAAAAAAAAATGTACATTATCCTACTTGAATATGATGTTGTGACCTTCACAAGGTGAAAGTTTCAAGTAGAAGTCTTAAGAAGGCAAAACCTGCCAAGGTTTATTCATTTACATTCTTTGGTTGGATTGCAAAATTACAAGAAGCTAGTGTTCTTGCTCATAATAGTTGGGTTCTTGAAGGCTCCTTGAGATTAGTTGAACTCATCCAGTTCTTGAGTTGTTCAAAATCTAAATGCTGATAAATGTTTTCCCATTTTGTTTCAATCTTGTGATTTCTTAAATTTGGTCACTTAGTTTTCAAATAGTGAACGGGTATCCCAATTGGGTATAATTGTGTAATCTTAGTTAACTTTTGGCTCTTCTCATTTTAGTTTGATATTTTTCACAAGCATTTTCATCCACAATATGTAGGTCTTGACATTATTCAATTGCCTCATATGTATTGCATTTGACACCAAAGATTGTATTCCAATTTGCACATGAATGTCTGGTGTAGATCATATATGAAAGGGAGCATGTAAAAAAAAATTCAATTCATACTTGTACCTTAGCTCTGAATCCATGATCATGTAATGCATTGCTTTTCACCTCCCCCCACCCAAGGTTTTTCACGACAACATGTTGGCCATTGCCAAGTATTGCCTTGTACACTTTCCCATATCCACCGCTTCCAATGACATTATCTGAATTGTTACAAAAATTCTATAATCTCGTACTCCTTCATTATCACCTTTTGGAACAAAGTCAAATGCCATGAGTTGTTTTATAAAAGCCCCTTGTGTTGCTCGTTGGAATTTTTATACCTTTGATAAAAGTAGCATGAACCAACAATGAATATAATCATTGTTGCCACAAAAGTTCCAACCAATGTTCACACCATCACTCCATTTGATTTGTTGTTTGTTTGTTGCCTATTGGCTTCACAGTTATTGGCCATATCACACAAATCTAGGTTTCTTTTGGCATCTGTGATTACAAGGAGACCTGGTGGCAACATGCCATAAAGGTTGTTGTATGAGACATCAAGATTCTCAAGTGGTAACTAATTAATGATGGATGGAATCTTGCATGTGAAGGCAAGGTATGAAAGATCCATAACTATGGCGCTACTAAGTTCACCAAGCTTGTTCGGAATTACTCCCATAAGCAAATTCATTGAAAGGTTTAATGTGCTAAGGTGTGAATAATTTTCCAAGTCTTGGTCGTATCCCACCCATTTTGGCTAAGATCAAGCCAGTTCAACTAAGAGAGAACACAAAATTCTAGAAGGATTGAACTTGAGACGTTCAATCCCTCCACAGTCCTCTTGAAACATGAAATATCATATTATTCTCAAGGGAACATTCTTTAGGTAACAATCCCAAAACTAGTTCTTTTGTGAACGAGAAGCTTAACTTGACAAAATTTTGACCTACCTATCCTCCATTTGAGATTGCAATGTAAATCAATTATAATATTAACATTGACCACATGTGTATAGTTACATTTATAAAAGATGTATGCAAGTCACCTCGCATTACACATTTAAAGGTCAATGAACTCAAAAGGCTTAGCATCGTCATGCAAAGCAAATAAATTCTTGTGTGGTACACAAGAGCAATGTTTACTACAACATGCCCAATAACTTTCAAATATTACCAAAAACCCTATTCTCATGTTTCTCAAGTAGGTTGGGTTCTCAACATAGTTATTGGTAAGGTGAATAAGTATCTATATTTTTGTGCACTCCTTTTGGGAGATGAAAGTTCAAGGGACGTTAATAAATTTGCTTCCAATTGCTTAAGATCAAGCTACATGATCATCACACAATGTAATAAAAGCCCACATGTGGAAGATACCCTATTCAATACAAGGAAAAGAATAGAAATGTTATTGTAGAAAGTGTTTTCCATACGAAGACCCCACATTTTCAAGTTGAATATTTAAAAAAATTACCCTCTTACCAATACTTAAACACAAAGTATCTCATGAGATAGTGACACAAATTGAAAAAACAAAAATTATCAACTGCGAACACACATTTATGTATTCCATTTGAAATGTCAAGGACCCCTAACTTAATTCAAAGGCTATGAAGCAAGCTAAACACAATGCCCTTTCTTGCCATACATATCCCCAACATGTGACATTTCAAAGCATATTATCTATATTTTCATCATGGCTTCTGGATCTTTGTTCCTGTTGTGATGTTGTTCCTTGTGTAGACCACAATGTGATTCAAGAGGTTGATGTTCCACACAACTAGACCCTAGCAAAAACACATTGTCAAGGAGTAGTATTCCAGAATGACATCTAGTGCTAGTGGCACATTGTTGGCAAGTAAATGATTCATGGTCCCCATGTTGTTTCACATCAAGAGACTTGCCTTCACAAATTTTGCTACACCATAATACTCCTTGTAATTTGGAGGTTTTGACAAAGCATGCAACATATGTGGCCTTCCCATCTTTAATGTTCAATCCATGTAGTAACATGCATGAAAACTTAGCAAAACCTTATCCCGATCAACTCTTTTTCACTTTCAACTAATTGGGTGCACATAAGATCATTCACCTTTTCCAAGTACTTATAAATACCTACTTATGATCAACTACAAGGTGTTAGTCTTGAAGAGCATATTTCCTAAATGACACACTATAGGTTTAGGTCCAAAATGGTAATTTGACAACACAATTTACAACCCAAAAAAATGTCGAAATATATTATCGTGTAAAGGTGTGGATAATTAATGTAAATGATTGTGTTATTCTAAAAGCATTTCAAATCTTTTGAAAAATGAAAAAACATTGAAAACACTAGTTACATTGTTTCAAAAGTGCTTTTGGATATTCTATTTGATTATATTCATTCCAAATTAATCTAAATGTTTCCGTAATATATTAAAAACGTTATTGTGTAAACATATTAAAAATTTGCAACATCAATACAATTCTTGACCCAAAAACATCTAAAACCAAGCATTGGTTACAATTTGGGTGGTTCTTATTAATGTAATTGCACTTTTTGCTCTTGTAAAACTTTCATCATAATGCTACTTAAGGTTTGATTGCACAATGAACTTGAGAAACATTCAAAATCACACTTGGGAGAATTGTCAACCAAAACCAAATCTTGAAATCCTACAACCTTAGGGTAACCTAAAAAATTGAAATGATGAACTCCCATCAAACCTATAAATGTCATCCTCATTTCCTTGCATAAAACACCTATAAAGTTCTTCCTTTATCAATATCTAACATGCTTTTCATGTTGTGACAGAGTAGTGTACTCCTTGCATGTAGGTCCTTTCATTGTTTCATTAAAAAAACATTAAATTGTGTGTAGTACTTCAAACAAAGTGAAGGATAAATGAAATGGCCTACTTACTAGAGTTTCAGGAACAATGTGCTTGAAATGGAGGTGTACAACCTACGAAATGATGTAAAAACTTTTCTCTTGATTTTTCTAATGTAATTGGATTTTCTTGATTGCAAAACACAATCAAACGTAGCCATTGCTCTTGATCTACTTACCCTTACTCCATTTGCAATCAAGAAAAAAGAACTATGAAAAAGAAAACACTCTAAAAACTGTAATCATCTCTGTTTTTATTTGTATTCTTTTGTACATGGTACATTTTACTGGTTCCCAAAGCAAAAAGAGTGAGCAGAAAAAAAAAGGAAGCAAGAATACAAAGACATGTACCAAAATCTCTTCTCGACGAGAAACACCAACTCTACGCACAAATACAAATGCAACAGTACTGCGCGCACAGTCGCACGGCGAAGAGGTTTCTGGGTTTTGGTTTAGAGGGGGAGAGAGAGAGAGAGCCGGAACCTCGACTTTTTGTGTGACTTCTTTCCCACATCTTCTTCGCATGTTTCCTGCGCAGTTTCCACAAGCGAAGCGATAGGTGAAGACGCCGACACCCACTTCTTAAGGAGTTTCTCAATTCGCGGTAGTGAAGGAAGGAAGATCGTCTTCCTGCAAGATCCGTGACATCCGCTAACTTACTGACTGATTGACTGTGGAAACCTCTTCTTCTTCGATAGGTATTTTACTAGTGTTTTTGGAGGGCATTTTATTATATCCATGAATATCCCTCCTAGAAAAGGGTAGAGACATTATGCCTACTCCTTAGGGACCAGGCAGGACCTTAAGTATGCCTACAAGCCTCCTCCTTAAGAGTGGAGGGTTTGGGACCTTACGGTTACTTGCAGGTGTAAGGTCCCTCACACTCGTAAGGAATAGGCAATTTTTCTTGCAGGCGTGGCAGGTCCCACATGACATGTGCACCCTGTAGTACTTAACGTGCACGGCCAATTCAATAGTACTCAATGTTCATTGGGTCGCACATTCCCATGACCATTTCCTATTTGAACTATTCTTGTGTTGGAAAGAAACCAGCTCTCTTGCAAAATCAAGTTGTGTTAAAATGCACCGGAAAGCCAAGCGCTAGGTCAGAGACATTATACGACTAGCTTCTTGTTTGCTGGGGTGCACAATACAAGCCTCCAGTGTTGTCATCGTCATCCTCAATTGCTTGAATCTGTGATTTGATCAATGATTGTCAATCTGAACAATCCATAATTTAATCCATTTGGTTCTGCTACAGCTTCTTTGATTTGGAACTGTGTTCTTTTGCAGGTTTGATTCATATACACCCAATTTCTCTCTAGGAGATTCCCTGAAGTGTACTGCCATGGTGATGTCTGCTCCTTCTCCTTTGAGGTGAGTTATCCCATTCATAAGTTTTGGCAAAGTTTCTTTGACTGCATAATAGGTCTAACAGATCATACAGTCCTCTGAGATGCAGTGAGCTCCAATTCTTAGTTCATTTCATTGTGAGAATCACATGGAACCAAATATGTTGATATAATCTAGAGTTTGATTGACATGAAATATTGGAGATGAGCAGCTACTACTAAGCTGGCGAATCCATAAGCCTTGCTGTAGTGTCAGCTGGCATATGGTTCAGCTTCTTGACTCACTCTAGGATAAGAAGATCATCTCAGAGAGGGTCAATTTGAGGTTGTAGAATATTGGAAGCCTCTCGAGACACAGGCTTGTTGGGTTGGGTCATCTATGTGAGGTGATTTCTTTGACGAAAGATTTGAATGATAAAGTCCAGAAAATTTTCACAGAGTGAGTCATTTGATCTTCAAATGATCTGAAAGAGTCATCATCTTTGGTAGGCAGCTAGTGGGCAAAGTGGCAGTGATAACTGGAGCAGCCACAGGCATAGGGCATGCAACAGCACGCCTGTTTGTGGCGCATGGAGCCAAAGTGGTGATTGCTGATGTGAAGGACGATGCTGGGCAGACACTGGTGAATGAGCTTGGAACAGATTCTTCCAAGTATATACACTGTGATGTCAGCAAAGAGAGCCATGTTGCTGCTGCAGTGAATCTTGCAGTGCATTCTTTTGGAAAGCTTGACATCATGTACAACAATGCAGGCATCGCAGGTGAGCTGATCCTAAATCTATGATGTTTGAACATATCTGCCAGCAAAACATTTTTTTGGTAATGAGTTTATCACATTGCCTAATTTTTCACAGAATCAATTTATGGATGATGAAGGTCTTGTTGATGTGCTATATATGGACTCAAGCAATTCAAGAGTCCTTCAATTGTTTGACCTACATGCAAGGCACTAAGAGAAATTTCCTAGTAGATTTGGAGGGCACCTGCTATCCATGATTATCCCTCTTGCAAAAGCGGAGGGATCTTACACTTACTCCTTAGGAGTGGGAGGGATGTTACATCTCATCCTAGGCCCCTTATTTTGCAATGTCCCCACCCTGGGGATTTACCCTACAGCTTTTGCCTATACAGATAGGTCTGATATGTCCTGCAAGGTTTTGGACTCAAGCAGTACATGCTTGGTAGGGCTTGTGGACGGGGCAATTACAAGAATAAGGTGCCTGCCCAAGGGGGCAGTCAGGGGCAGCACCAATTCTGGTTACACCCTGTTCCAGGGTCTTACCATGCATAAGGACCTGTCAAGCTAACAAAGAAAACACAGTGGGCCCTTATGAAATGTGTAAGAGCACACCCAGAAACAGAAGATTACCTCCCATGTCAGGAGGAACCTTTTGGATTTAAGGCATCCTCCCAATACACTGGGAAATCTTTGACAGGTGATTATGAGCCAAGCAACAGTTGATTAGGATTGACTGCTCTCTTGGTAGGGTTAGAGGTTCAATTTTGAGTCTGACTGCAGGATACGCCATTTCCAAGTCCACAGGGAAGAATTGGTCAACAAATTTCTCCCATCCTAGTAACTCTGTATAACTTGTGCATCTCAATTTTTCCTTGGACGTGTCTACAACTCTGGAGCTACCAAGTTGTACAGCTGAATGGCTGTTTGGGAGTTGTGAATTGAATCTACTGAGTGCTTACTACCGCATCAAAGTACAGCAATCATGGATTTCAAACCAGGTGGGAGTGTGGTCTCATATGCAGGCCCACTGTCCCCATTTGAAGCACTACATGTTGATGAGTTTCAGAAGCTGCTAGATGTGAATTTACTGGGAACTGTAATCGGCATCAAACATGCAGCAAAAGCAATGATCCCAGCAAAGCAAGGGGTTATTATAAGCACAGCAAGCACTACTGGATCTATTGCTGGAGCAGCACCACTTGCATACAGTATCAGCAAATCAGGTGTAATTGCAGCAACCTATAGTGCCTCTGCGCAACTCACCAAGCATGGCATCCGCGTGAACTGCATATCACCAGGACTCCTGGCCACATCTTTGACACTCCCAACCTTTCGGTTTGTAGCAGCTTTGCCCTACTCTGTAAAACCTGGCAATCATAAGAGAGGAATAATATACTAGAAAACAGGCCTAAGGGGAGGATTCCAGGTCCTAGAAAGTCCCTGTGTGAGTCTGTTACAGCTAGCTCAAGGATGCACTAAGGTCTGGAATAATGGGCTCACCCATGGACTTGCTACAAAACCAGAATCCAGCTTGGGTGGCCCCTTATGTTGCTTTAAAGGCCCCTACTCTTGGAGAACTGGTGGGGGTACTCCTGCCAATGCTGCAGAATCTGCAGCAGGGGCTGATTCGGGGGCCTCCAAATCACTGCACAGGGGAGCCTGAATAGGCCTTCCTTGCCATCAAGAATTACAGTTAACAGACCCAAATAGCATGGAGTGGTTTATTTTCCAGCCCAAAGCAGGTTTACACTAATTGATTGTAATACTTCATCCAAAATATACTGGAAAGGCCATTTTACTGCTGCCACAGGGCATGCTCTTAGGCAGCATCATGGCTGAGTCCTATGATAGAAACTCATTGTATTGGCTCCCATACCTTTGAAAGTCCACCTTGTGTCCGTGACTCTTAAGGTCCTGGGCAGGGATGGTGATAGCTGGTAACATAGTCCGCAGCATAGTCTAGTCAGTCAATTCAATGCTCAAACTTTGCACACATTATAGATTTTCGAAGTGAGAAGGCTTTAACTGAAAATAAAGAACGTATAAACCCAAGAAGTTACACATGAACTTTTTGAATAGTTTTGTGGATAGTTAGCAGCTTCTGGAACTTAACACTCTCAATTAATGTGTGTCGTAAGGCGTACTATTTGATCAGTTCCAGTGCTTTTCCCAACTCATCTGTGCTTTGGCTGTTCTGCAGAGAGATCTACCCAGACTTGAGTGAAGAACAATTGGAGAAGATGGTCGAGCTAGAAAACTTTTCTAATATTGCAGGTGCAAGATTGACTCCTGAAGTGATTGCAAAGGCTGCCCTTTTCTTGGCCAGTGATGACTCCTCATATATCTCAGGCCACAACTTGGTCGTCGACGGTGGATTTCTCACAAACAAGAACTTCTCATCCTCATCCAGCCTCTCTTTCTAGTCCTGGTTCATTCAGTTTGTTTTCTGTTTGGTTTGCATGTGATCAATTAAATGGGGTTTTCCTTGGTGATCTTTTTAGACTCTCAACAAAACAGTGAGATCACTTTATGCATCCTTCAAGAACTTTCAGTAGCATGAACTTTTGAAAAATTCACTTCAATATATTTTAAAGATGTGATTTTTCAATAACATTGACATAAATCCAAAAAACGTGCTTATATTGATAAATAATATTTATAAATTTAATATGTCAAGACTTAGTTTATGGGTACTTAACATATTTCTTGACAAGGATCACAAAATGTACACTTGATTATTTTTTCACTCATGTACAAGTTCAAAAAATCTTGATTTTAACACCAAACATGTATGTTCAATTAGACATACCAAACCCCTTCGCCATCTACCCCAACACTACTAACTACCCTACACCTTTATCTTTTTTTATCAAGAGAGACCAACCCATTATATGTAAGCAATATGCATAAGCAAAAGTAT
>Ga0209208_10007169_pt1 | contig 15197 bp, 10 predicted proteins | sample S1TSphfallax_3_FD_187694 | JGI IMG/M metagenome (GOLD analysis project Ga0209208, IMG submission 187694) | Host-associated microbial communities from peat moss isolated from Minnesota, USA - S1T2_Fd - Sphagnum fallax MG (SPAdes) (version 2) | ecosystem: Host-associated > Plants > Peat moss >...
ATGAGGGAAGTAACTTGAATATTTTGGCATCAATCCTTTTGCAAGTGGTTAATTGTGAACCATTGTAATTAACATTTCCTTATGCAAATGCATGCTTTGGGCATGCCATGAGAAAAAATGCTAATATGTTACTTCAAATGATAAAGTATGTGTGGGAATGACACAAGTGCCATTGAAAAATGCCCATTGGCCTTGTAGAAGATAATAATTTGGATGAAGAAAAGTGGCAAAGGCCATGAATGGGACAAGGCTTATAGGGCTACTGGCCTAACTCCTTGCAAGTTGAAAACATTGGTGAAAAGAAAAATTGTTAGTAAAGTCATGTTTTTCCAAGAAACATTAGAGTTTGCAAATGCCATCAACATTTGTTATCAAAGGTAAAACCTTCAATTGTAATCTAGGGTACCATGTTGGAAGACATGGGTTGTGATAATAGCTATGACTAAAACATTTAATCTAGTGGTGAATCAATGTGTCATAATAAACTAAACTCGAGGGGTTTGATTTATATTAGATGTTTTGCAAGCTGCATTGACTATTAGTGTGAAATTTGAAGCTAATGTTGATCATAAAGTAATAATTGACCCCTTATCGTAATGTGGAAATTGTGATTTCGAATTGGAGACTCTATACAATCACATGGCTACTAAATTGGTGAAAGTTTTAGTTCGATTTTTACTATTTGCTTGGATTTTTCAGCGTGGTAATGCACATAACATGATAGCCCTCATACTTGATCCGAGGTTCAAGGGCCTCACTTGTGTTTGTGAGTTTGTTGTTCAAGAACTCACAAACTCTGAAATGGTGGTTAATTTTAACATCATTAACACTAGTCTAACATTAAAGTTAACATCACGTGTGGCCATATACAATAAATATCTCCCAATAGAGTTGTTTTTGGCACTTCTTAAATTAAAAAAAAGAAAAAGTTTCGCCCCATTTTGCACTGTGCGAGCCTTCCATTTTGTAGGGTTTGTCGTCGTGCAGTGCATCGCCCTTGCTTCTCCGATTGTGTCGAAGCAGAGGAGTTGCGGTGATGACCTTGTGTTTGTTGCGTGAGAAGACAAGGAGGAGTAGCAGTTCCTGATTTCTTCCCCCCCGGTTTTTTTTTTGCAGCAGAAGGCCATGGTGACAGCATCCTCAGGAGCACCCAGTTGGGCGCAAGAGAGTTGTTTGATGGGAATTGATGAAGCTGGTCGTGGTCCAGTGTTAGGTTTTGCAATTTGCACCTCTCTTTCCGTTCCTGTGAGAATTGGATAAGAAAAGCTTGTGTAACGAACAACATGTCTGCTGAGAATTTTGGATCCATTACAGTCAGCTCGATGAGGAGTAGTAAGTAGTTTCATGATCTTTGTGAGGAGATGTGTTTTGCAGGGCTTTGTTTTTTTCATTCAGAAGTCGTCCTGTCCCTTGTGTTCATTTTCATTGATGAGCTAGTACTCGTTTATTCGTGTATTTTGTTTTTCTTTCCGTTTTTTTCCCCTCTCCTAAAAGGAAGAGCATTGAAGAAAAAAATATGTAAAAATGTGTTTGTAGTTTTATGACAGTTTTGATGCGTGCTTTTCAACAATAATTTATGTCCCGCATTCTTGCAATGAGCTACTTGTTATGTGGGTTTTCAGAAAGGAAGGAAGGGTGGCGAACAAGTTTGTAGGATGTGGTTTAAGTGGTTTGTGCATTGAATAGAGAAGGGCTGTGTGGCAGGACCAATGGTGTATGGATGTGCCTTCTGTCCTCTGGATCAGAAAGAGCGAATATCCAGCTTGCAGTTTGCAGGTAATTTTTCACCAATAGAAAAAGCCAATGATCATTTTCCTGTGAATTGTCTGATTGTTGCCTTTGGTTTGCAATTTCGGACTTCTTGTTTCAAGGTCACTGATGCCCTACCGTAGTTTGCAGAGCAGGAATTGGTCGTAAAATGGGGGATGGTTTTTTGGTTTTTCAGTGATTTGTGCAGCTGACATCAATTCATTTGTTGGAGGTGCTGTAGAGTAATTGCTGCATTGTATCATCATGTCTGAGGGTTTCAGATCACCCCCAGACTTTGCTGTTTTTATGTTGGCCATAAATTGAAACTGCTTATGAAATATAGGTCCAAAGCATATAAGAAAACCTCCCACCAGTCTTTCTCAAGCGTCTGACATTTGATTTTTGGCTGCTCTGATCAAGCAACCCTGGTGTAGAAAGATTAGGCCTAACTGAACGGCTTTGAATCCCAAATGCTGGGTTGTGGAATCCATGAATTCTGACATTGAGGCAGGGCAATGCAATCCATCATAAGTGTAGGGTTCAGTGTTCTGGGTTCAATTTTATGGCCTCAGGGTTGGAGGAGAACAAAGTTAAGTAACCCCAACACATTGACAGCAAGCCTCATAAACATCTGATAATGGATAGCGTAATTCCAAATTTCCTGTAAGATTTAAGGGTCTGTTTTGTAGTCCTTGGTGATAATCAGCCTGGCACCAGAGTTGATTCCAAAGAAGGCCACAATACCAATTTTTCAAAAAAAAGTTCAAGATTTTCTATGGATGTGGGGGCATGGGGCAGATTCAAAGGTGCTGACAGAAGCCAAACGGGATGAGCTGTATGCAAGCATACTGGCAGACAGCTCAATGGGATGGGCAGTGGATGTGATTGACCCCAGGGACCTTTCTGCACAAATGCTATGCAGGTTTGAAAAGAAAATCACATAGTGGAGCTCTGATTGCACTCAGAGAAGACTGACTGTCCTGCCAAGGCCACATCTTAAGAGTCAGAGTTCTTGAATGGTGACTGACCAGACTGACCTGTCTAAATGTCCACTCTACATTTTGCTGGTCATGTTGATGGGTGTGGCATCCTCAACTAAAAGACTTTGATTGCCTAACAGTTATTGATAACTGACTCTCAACTTTCTTCATAAAATCTTGCAGGGAAAGGAGGAGTCTCAATATGATCTCATTTGAGTCAGCAATGGGTTTGATCCGAAGTACTTTGAATCTGGGCGTTTCACTTGCTGAGGTTTGCATACATTTGATGTAATGATCTTGCTTTGTATGTGTTGAGATCACTTAAATATGTGTTTGGCCAGATACAGAAGATTAGTTTGATGAAATTGAGTTTCCTTTCTGAGACCTGGTGCCATTCTGTTTGAAGGGCCCATCAAGAAGTTTTTTTGTTGTCAAGGGGGAGTTGAATGTTTGAATGCTATCGACTTAGTAAAAACTATGTGGCACAGGTTTTTGTAGACACTGTGGGGGACCCTGCAAAGTATGAGGCATCACTCACTGAGCGCTTCCCAGGGATCAAGTTTACTGTGTCCAAGAAAGCTGACAGCCTATTTCCTATTGTCAGTGCAGCCAGTATTATTGCCAAAGTATGTGAAGTTTATGTTGATACTCTCTGCTGCTTCCACTGTTGAGGTGCAATAGGTGTTGCCATTGACCAAGAAGGTGAAGCTGGCTCGAAGATTGAGATATTTAAAAGCAGAGTTGAGAGTATTAATGTGATATTGTCCAAACAGGTGACAAGGGATAAAGCACTGCGGGAGTGGGTCATGGAGGAAACTGGCAAAGATGTTGGTAGGAGCTTTGGTTCTGGCTATCCTGGAGGTGAACCTTGGGCTCTCCATTCTGTGTATCTGTGCTTGATTATGCAAACAATTAATGTTTTTGCCTGAACAGCAGAACTTAGAATTGTCAATGGTAACTAGTGACAGAAACAGTTGCATGACTTGTTCATGAACATAGTTGTGAAGGTCAAGTGTCAAAGCAGAATGCTGACCTATGTCTGAGCAAATGCCAGAGCATAATGAGATTGACTGGTTTTGATGTCCAACAAAGACAACAACAACATGCTGCATCAGCCATCAATATATATCCAATATCTTACTTTCAGGATTCTGTTGTGGGAATTATATTCGCAGATCCAGACACAAAGTCTTGGCTAGAGCAAAATTCAAACCCCGTGTTTGGATTCCCATCTGTGGTGCGTTTCAGCTGGGCAACTTGCAAACCTTATTTCACCAAGGGTGGAGTTGATATTTTCTGGTTAGCTTCTCCAATTTCAACCTGTCCTCCTGACTTTGTCTCTTGCAAATATGTGGGATCTGATCCCCTGTGCCTTGATTGTGGTCCCATGGTTTTGATTGGTCTCTGTGTCCCACTTGTGGCCAGGTGAATTTGTTACTAGCTGCATATAGTCTCAATATAATTGAACATCAAGTGGTGTTGTGATTGGAGAAGGGTTTGACTATATTCATATGATGGTTTTGCTGTTAACTGCATCTGGTGCCAGAGGTAAAGAAATAACATTGGGGTTGTATCACACTCAATGGTCAAAACCACTGAGCCAAATAAGAGACTCAAGAAGAAGACCGATGCAAAGCCTGCTGGCCTAGTGTGACTGAATTTCTTCACGTGCAGGGCTGCTTCCTTCTTTTACTAAGTGAATCACTATCTATAGGGTTGTTTTCCTGAGGCTAACACTTGGGTATTGTGTTTACAAGGATCTAACCTTTGTCCAAAAGTTTGGTATGACAGGCTGGCAAGCTGTACTTCAGTGTCTGCCTATTTCTTAGGACATTAAACAAAATTATGACTTTTCTTTTCAAATTGGCTGGGTTTAGTTTGAAGAACCCATCAAAATGCAATTCTGCTCTGTCATGTTGTGCTTTGGTTCATTTGTCTTCTGCTGTGGTGTTTGGTCTTTGCAGGGATGGTTCTGATGATGATGAAGAAACTGAAAGACGCAAATCAAAGATAGTGGAAACCGAGTCATGTGCCCCTCTCCGCCATTCTTTCTTCCGATCACGTCAATTGCAGCAAGTCACAACCCGTCTTTGACTCTTTTTGCAGCTATATCTCATCTGAAAAAGGCTCTAGTTACTTAGCCTTCTGGAGAGAGTTGTTTTGCAGGTTACAACCTGTCTCTGACTCTTTTTGCTTCTCAACACATGCACTGAATACTTGATGAGTTTGAAATTGCCAGTATTCATGCTGTACATTAGTAGCAGTCTTCTAACTGAAGCGAAGGGCTTGTGGACTCTCTAAGCTGCTGTCTGTCAAGCTATATCACATCTGAAAAGGGCTCAAGTTACTTAGCCTTCTGGAGAGTGTTGTTTTGCAGGAAACTATGCAGTTTTGCTGGCAAGACCTTGAAGATCTTAAATGTGTGCATGAAAGTGAAAAAGAGCATGGACTGTAGAAGAGTGGCACAAAGTAGCCACAGAATGGTTTTACCAATGCAGAAATTGTCATTGGATTTCTCCCCTTTCAGAAGTATGCTGAATGGGAGCTATTTCCAACCTCAAAATTTGAAGTTCATGACCAAGACAAATTGTGGTCTATTTTTGCAAATACAAGGTGGAACAATTCTTTAGTGTTTTGTTGATGTAATTGTTTGCAACAGACTTGTCTATGTTGTTTCATGGAATTGATCCCTGCATATTGATTTGCCAGCCCAGTTTCTTGAATAGAATCAGTTTTCAACAGGAAGAATTGTCAACAGGATCAGGATAGAAGCAGAGTTTTCAACAGGAGAATTCTTGACAGGATCAGGATAGAATCAGAGGTTTCAATAGGAAGAATACCTGACAAGATCAGGATCGAATCTGAGGTTTGAACAGGAAGAATTATCCACAGGATCGGGATAGAATCAGAGGTATCAACAGGAAGAGTTGTCAAAAGGAACGGGATTTGTCTGCACCAGTTTAAGATGATGATGACGATCTGTTTGGAGCAGTTGGAAATGTGCAAAAAGGTGAACTATGGAATGATGGTGATCATGAGCAGGACAAAATGAAACACGCAGGTGGGTTCTCAGACCACGCAAGGCAAGAGCATGTAAAAGAAACTGTTAATAGTAGTGGTGATGGTGGTGATGAAGAAGATTGACTAATGATGATTATCATGGGAGGATCTTGGAATCTACTCACCATGATTTAATTCCAATAAGTATCTGTAAATAGTCAATGAATCTAATGATGACAAATGCTGGTTTTTGAACTGCGTTGAAGATCTCCCAATTTAGAAATTTTCTTCTGCTTTGTGTGTTGTACGGTGTTGTCGACATGATGAAACGACGATGCCAACGGAGGTTCATGAGTGAATATCGTCGTCGCCGGCTTCTTCATGATTACAACTTACACAAGTAGATTATGCATGAGATCCATGATCAGCTTAACTGTAGATGACATCACTCCCACCGCGACTTTATAATCCTAAACACTCTTTGAACAGTAGAAGTTTCGAGCAAATTGCTTTGACGATTTGGAATTTTTTTTCCCGAGTTAAACAATGCTGATGAGAATGATCTTCTGATATTGAGCTGACTCACCTCGACAGCGACGAAGAAAGCACCACGACGCGCAATGATGCTCTGAGAGAGCGAGAGCGAGAGAGTTTAGGAATCTATCCATCGCCGTGTTTCTCGAAACTAACATGTTAGGAATTGTGTGTACATACTTGGGCTTTGTGTGCTTTGGAGAGCATTGATGGATTTGGGGTGTTAGGGTTAGGACGGGGAATAGTAGGAAATGGGCGTGATTTTGGAGAGTAAGTGTTACAAGTTCCTTGAAGGGAAGCTCCTAGTGTCACTGAAAAATACTAGGGGAATGGGTGTGACCGTGGAGAGCAAGTGTTAGAGTTCCTGAGAAGCTCGTCGTCGTGTTGTTGCTGGAAGAGAAAGTTTCTCTGCTTTTTCTTTTATTTGGGGGGGGGGAAACGGGGTGCAGTCGTTCCTTGATCCTACACTTTTGCTTTCCATCATGGCATTCGTTGCTCGCAGGTGAGTTACACTTTCTCCTCCCTCCCCACACGAGATGTCTCGCTACTCTCTTTTGTTTTCACAGTTTGTTGGCTTCAATTCTCGGACATGAATCTCTTTTGTTCTTCCCAAGATGTCCCTGATTCAAGCACATGGACTTCTGTGGGGATTAGGGCTCAAAGTTGCCTTACAAAGTGTTTTGGAGTTGAATTTCCGTTAGTGAGCTGCTCTAGATAAGAAGCATTACTATGCCAAGCAGTCAGGCAAAGCATGGAAACCTTGGCAATGATGGCATGTCTTGTGGGGAAGTTTGTCTCAGAAGCTTTTGTTCATCTATTTAACTGAGAGGTTGGCCTTAACAAATGGTGAAGAGCCTGTCTGTCCCTTATGTAAGCTCTCATATCTCTCATGTCTCTACACAGATTTGGGTGTAAGGTCATGAGTTGGATCTGATGAAATTATTATGGAGGTTTTGCAGTACGTTGTGGTCCATGGTACCTGCATTTTTTGGAATGCTTCTTGGCATTGCTATTGGAGTCTCATTCATGAGGGTAAGCTGTTGTTTTTTTGATATCATAGCTGAATTGCACCTTCTTGTACTTCTAACACATATTGCCAATCAGTTTCTTTTTGCCATGTTTAATTGCACAGCTACTATCCCCATCTTGATCATAGAAAAAAATTTCAGGACATAATAGCAGGCAAACCAGATGCAGCGCTACTGTTCTTTTCTCCAAGTGACAGGTGGTTTTTGACTGAAACACTGTTGTTGTGCAGTTTGGTGCAATGTCCAACATGAATGTTTTTCTCAATCAGCAGCAGCTTGCAGATGCTAAAGTTGGGCCTCCGGTGCGTTTGTAGAAGTCAATACTTGAATTTTGCACTAGCTTCTGGAATTTTAGTACCAATCAGGTGTTTTTGAATTCAGTGCACTCCTTGTACTGTGTTATGCTTTTTGGTGGGGAGTGGTTATGGGTCTTACTCCTGCTGGGTGGGGATCATAAATCAGGAACAAGTTGCTGTCAAAGATGCAGATGCTTGCCTAGAAGCACGACCATTGGGAACAGAGTCAATACCGCAGGACATAATAGCCCCTCAGTCAGACCTGTATCCTCGCAGATTGTGGGGTAAACCAGAGGAGGTACTTTGGATGACATTTTGGGATCAATGATTTAACCTCAGAAGTTAGAGTCACAGTTTATGGTTTAGGGCTCCTGAAGTTTTTAATTGTGGATCCATGAAAGTTAATACAGCTATCTCAGTACATTTGAGGATGTGTAATTTGGCAAAGTCACGACTAAGGGAGCTGGTCAGTTTCTACATCCTGGTACCAATTCCAGACTTCATGTTATAATATGATGACTTTGCTGACTCAGGTTGTTGTGTTTCAGGACTTGCAACACAAGCCTAAGTATTTACTCACTCTCACTGTAGGCCTGAAGCAGAAGGGCTTTGTCAACCAATGTGTAAAAAAGGTCTGCTCTCCAGGCCTTCCTGTTTGTATGGCATTATCTGTAATGCACTTGAGAGATTAAATACATCAACTAGTAGTTGGCAGTTTCTTCTCAGGTCAATGGTCTGAAAGTATTGTAAGTCTCAAAGCATTGAAGCTAATCTTTATGGTCTGAGCAAGTAACAGGTTCAGAGGCATGTTCCCTGTACCTATCAAATCATGATGAGCACTCCATATGCAGTTCTCAAAGGAATGGCAAATTCTTCTGTTCCATTATGATGGGCATGTGAACGAATGGGATGATTTAGAGTGGTCTGCAAGTGCCATACATGTCAGCACCCGCCGTCAGGCAAAGTGGTAAGCAATTCTTAAAGAGGACAATATATGGCTCTATAGTAGAAGGGACATGAACTCATGTTCTAGATGTCAACCTAGTGCTGTTGATAAATCAATCATCTAAATTCCCAGACGGTTGATGGGATCTTAAAACTTAAAAACAGCAATGTGTTAAAAAGTACACTAACAAAGGGTATCTGCAGGAGCAGGCAATTTGAGTCTTTTGCTAGGGGGCAGTTCACATCAATGGATTTAATAAGATCTTTTTCAAGCACAGTGAATATTGAAGGATTATCTATAATTTTTTCTTGTAGTGTTTTTTAATACTAGATGTTGGGAAGTGTGAGTAGATGCTGTTAGTGTAATGCTGATGGCTCAGTTTTGCAGGTGGTATGCCAAGAGGTTTCTGCACCCAGATATTGTGGACCCATATGAGTACATTTTCATTTGGGATGAGGACTTGGACGTGGAGCATTTTGATGCTGAGAAGTATGTTTGGTCTTTTTGCATCTATGTATATGAGTCTGTGTTCTTGGCTTAAGCCAGTGGAATCAGATCCGATTTTCATGTTTCCATCTATGTGTCTAAAGCTCTCTTGAAATTTATTGAAGGTCTAAAGCTGATAGGTTCATTTCTTGCATGAAATGGTCACTATGGTTTGGTGCTGATTTGAGTTGGTGCCAGATGATGATGTTTATGGTTTAGGATTTCTATGGCACTGGAATTGCAATTTGGTATCAAGACCAAGTGGATCCCATCGGAGACATAACTGTGTCAGGGTCTCAATCTCAGTTGTTGTTAGGGTTGCAGGTATATGGAGCTGATTAAGAGACATGGGCTTGAGATATCACAACCGGGACTTGATCCGAGTCAAGGTTTGACTTGGCAAATGACTAAACGTTTAGGCAACAGTGAAGTTCACAAGTAAGTCCTTTACTGACTGTATCATGTTTACCAAGCACCATCAGTAAGCCAAGTCCATGATCTTCACCTCCATTTCTGTTTGTGATTTTTTCCCTGACATTTGTATTTCAGAGAAACAGTGGAACGGCAGGGTTGGTGTCCAGATCCCCACAATCCCCCGTGTGCAGGGTATGGCCTCTTTTCATGCTTCAACCATAGCTAGGTTCCCACCAATGCTGTGTGGCGCACAAGCTTCATATGTTGCGGTGTCACTATTTCTATGCTCCTTTGGAGCTGGTAGGTGTAGTTCATCTCATGCTATGTCAAAGATAAGGGGTTATGCCCTTGTTACTGGCTGGTTCCACTTGGGATGCTGAATTTTTTTAGCATGGCTATTTTGTGGTTGCAGGTTTGTAGAAATAATGGCACCAGTGTTTTCACGAAAAGCATGGCGATGCATTTGGTATATAATTCAGGTATCAGAGATGTATGGCTTGCTATGAAGGTTTGGTCACCTGTGTCATGAATGCCATTTAAGCATTATTCACCTCCTTTGTCATCATTTGGTGTCACATGGCACAATGCTTTTTAGCAATAGGAGTGGTTATGAGCAATGAGAAGACAGTTGAGATATGACAGATGTGGGTTTGGTTTCTTTGTGATGCATTAGCTTGCATGATGGCTATGGGAGAGTGCCCATGATGTGCTATGTGAAAGGGATACTTTGAAAGGACTATGATGGTGGGTGATTGCAGAATGATCTAGTGCATGGGTGGGGATTGGACTTCAGTCTACGACGTTGTGTCGAGGTGAGCAATGCCTCTCACACTTGCAGTCTCCTAGTACAGGAAACTTCCTGATTGGATGACTTGTGATTATGGATGTTCATATCTGCCAATGAAATGAGTGTCAGTCAGTTACAAGAAGACTGTGGCTTGAATAGAGGAAGCATTTGACAACCATCTGCCACTGAAACATGATGTCATGATGTCATGATAGATGGCACATGAGAAGATAGGAGTGGTGGATGCACAGTGGGTGCAACATAGAGTTATTCCATCCCTAGGAGAACAGGTTTGCTCCCCATGCGCAACTCATGTCTTACAATCCACTATTGCATTCTGTTTGTGTGTTTCCTCGCCAATGCTGCCTTTATGATCTGTCTATGTCATTTGCTTGATTACTGTTTACTGTTTTTTAGATCCATTGCCCACAGCAGATCTAGGTGCTGACATATGGTTGAATCTTGTGACCACATAGGGAGAATCGGACACTAGCAAGCCTGTTGGGCAAGCGGTATGCTTTTTGTTTCCTGTCACAATGCATTGAACATTCTGTATATGAGATGATCTTGAGGGTGAACTGCCAGATTTATGTATTAAGGTGCCATATTGAAGTACTATGTAAGACAACTCATGGAGCTGTTCTTACTTTTCATAGCTTTGTGAAGTTTTAAGGATGATGGGGAGTAATGGGCTATGGTGCAGGTGCGGGACAGGTGCAAGTATGAATGGGGTCTGTACACAGAGCGTTGGAAGTTGGCAGATGAAAAGCAAAAGCTAGAAAATGAAGCAAAAGAGAACGGGAAAATTTGAGTACCTAACCTTTGTTAAACTCCCCATTTGTGCTGCTATTTGAGTGGCCACAGGGAATGTAACTCAGCAACTCCATTCTTTGGCCTAGTAACAGGTGGTTTTGTAAAAATAGGATAAGTGTCTGTAGGACAAAATCACCTTCAGTAGAAAACTTCCTTTTAGGCACTTGTTGCAATGCACATTTTGACCTCTGAAAGAGCTTTTGCATAGTTTAGGTTTCTTTGAAATAGCTATGTAAGCACTCAGGTGCTATGCCCAAGCTGGATATCACTAGGTCCCATACTAACACTTGAGCTGAGCATCTCATGCCCGAAAAAACTACTTGGATAGATAATGACCAACCAGGAAGCAACCAAATAGACCCCATTCCTTAAGGAGGAGGCCGTACCTGGAGATGGTGCTGTGGGAAGGGTGGCACTCATTCAGAACTACTTATATGTAAGTCATGGAATCTGGGTCAGTGATTTGCTAACCAAACTTTTATGCTTTGATTTTTTGAAAAGATCTGGTTGTCTTGTCCAGATCATCTTGATTTTGGTAGCATTTACTTGTAAAACCTTTGGTGAAATATTTGAGTTGTTGTAGGTCAGCTTAAATTATATAGCATTACCTCTTCAAAAGCTAGGTACCTTCACTTTTTTAGGATCCAATGTTATGCTAATATAGCCACTTTGGCCAAAAATTTGCTTTGGAGAGCTCCCCAAATGAAATCTCCCACTCTGAACTGGTGTGGGGAGGTTTGATGTAACATCTGTGTGGTGGGGCATTTTGCTGGCAGGGAATAGTGAGCAGTGGTTGGGATTGATCTAGGCCTTAGAGTTGAGGAGCTCCTCATCTGCTACACCAGGATCAGGGCCTTACACACAATGCCCTGGGAACCCAGGTTGGAACCTTGATTCCCAGTCCAACCTTTGATTCCCATGGCATAATGCCCTGACAGCAGCGGCTTCCCCATGAATAACATACATGTCTTATTAGTGACTGCCAATCTCATGCTTTTCTTAACATAACCTAAGGGAATGTTTATGACTCTCATTTTGTAATCTACATCAAGTAGGGGGTGAGGGCATTTTTAAATGTGGGGCTGAGCTCTCTTACTGTTAAGATCAAGCTCCTTATTTCAAGCATGGCCTCACCCCTGTGCTGTAGTACCCTGCACATGACTTTTATTCATGTGCCGCTAACGCCGATTTTCTTGTCTTTCTTTTTAAAAAATTCTTTAAAGTTGGGGTTCCTCTTTTTTGATGTTTCTTGATGAGTTGTGGTTACAAACTCTCAAATTTAACATATTTGCAACCTTTTATTTGGTCATCTATCTTTTCAAGTTGACTTAGATTGTAAATATAGAAACTTTCTTTATATTAGTTTTTCTTTTTCAAGATGAATAGGTCAAAGAAATGCAGGTGGGATGCTTTGGTTGATCAATATATGCATGATATGGCAAATGTTGTTTCCCTTGTTCATGGAAGTACGGAAGGTCATTGTGATGATGTGCATTGGAAGAAAGTTGCAAATCATTCAAAAAAATGTAAACTCAGTAGTGTAGAAAGTAAAGAAAATCTTGACAAGTCAGCAACCAAGAAGGATGCAACTCAACTTTTCTGGATGTTGTTTGAAAGAAGTAAAAAAAAGAGATAAATTATAATGGCAAGCTTGAAAGTTATTTAGGATATCAAATTAATTTTATTGATGTCAGTGTAGGAAACAATGAAGGTAGTAGTGAGTAATTTATAATTATTACACTTTTCTTCTCATAATGAGGGTTGCAATATTTGCACAAAAGAGTGCACTTTCATTTTTGATCACATGGTCATAAGTTTCACTCTCATTAGGTAGAGTGGATTTCTTACAAGAGTCCAACTTTGGCATTGCCAACAGTTTGCATGTTTACTCATGTAACTTTTGAATACAAAGTTTCAGCATAGATTTTTTTTGGCATGTATCAATAGATCATGAAGCATATACTTGTCAACCTTGTAAAGCACTCAAAGAAATTTCCTAGTGTATTTGTAGGGCACCTTGTATTTGCAAAGATGTTGCCCCTTTTTTAACACTAAAAGGGGAATTTCCCTCCCAGAAGATTAGAGAGAAGTTTTGCTTTTGATCAAGCAATTCAGTTTTGACTAGGGAATTATGCTTTTTATAATTCTTCTACTTCTGCCTTCTTTTGTGTGAAACCCACCCATTCTTCTTGCACCTTTCTGCTCCTTCAGATCTGTTCTTCGGGTCCATGTCAAGAAATATTAAGCAACCTAAAAGAAACTGTAAATGGAGAGCTTGATCTTTAAGTCCTATAATGCCCTTTGTCCGAGGCAGGCCCTTATTTCTGGAACACCCCAGTCCACCGGCATCACCCTACACATAATAATCTCCCAGAAAACATGTGGGATCTCACACCTACTCCTCCAACGTGGGAGGATCATGCACATGTGTAGGTGTAAGATCTGTCCCACTCTTGACGAGTTGCCCATGATCAAATGCCCTAGAGGCTTGGATATATACTGCCTACAAGAGACTTCTTAGCTTCAGGGTAGGTCTTCACAAATCAAACTCAGTATTTTACACACTAAATATACTGCCCTAGAACTATCGGAGTACCTTTACCATTTTGGCATAAATTAAATTATTTTTCGTTTTGCTGAACTTTTGAAAAATTATTTGCTATTTACTTCAGCATAAGTTAAATTATTTTGCATTTATTTTGAACTTTTGAAATTTTATTATTCATTTATTTCAGCATAAATTTTTTTAAAATCGTTTTGCCGAACTTTTGAAAATTTATTTGTTATTTGTGTTGAAATTTTAATAAAATCAAAATTTCCACTGTCAAGTTTGAACTGCAGACCTTCCAGGGCCAAAGACTTAAAATTGAGGCAGTCTACACACACCAGACTATTCCATAACTCTAACAACAGCTTTTCTTTTTCTTTTTCTTTTTGTATAATCAGAACTACTGAAAATTGCAGAATTAAAAAACCAAGTGCCAAAGTTAAGATTGAAAATTTAATTAGTTATTCAGCAACAAACTGCCAAAATGGTAAAAGCTACTACAGTAAATTAGGGTCTTTGAGTTTAAATTTCATATTTTCTGACTTTTATCTATTCACTAATAGGCCTCACTCAAGAAGGTGAAGGGTACCAGTGTGAGTGCTGGTTCATCATGGTGAGCCTTTCATCGCCTCCTAAAACATATGGTAAACAATTAAAACATGTGACATATTGAAATGGCTCAAATTAAATAAATAGACCTTGGAAAATGTACTTTGAGAACTTCTAAGATGTGACTTTTTTATTTTCTATTTTTATTTTTTATATGAGGTCGCCTGCACTATGACTAAAATGTTCATGTCCCTGTGACAAAAACAATTCCAAACATTATTACATGGGCTGATTTATGTCTGTCTAGAATTATAGTTTTGTTGCCCATTTTTATCATATAGGTCAGCATGTTTATCACTGAACATGCACTGGTGACCAAATTCCCCAACTATTTAGGAGACTGCTAGTTAACAGCTATAACTGTTCAAATAGACCCTAAAACTTAATGTTTGGAATGTAAAACTTGTGCGGTTGAGTATCTTTCACCACATGGCCCAGGATGGAATTTATTGTGTTTTTCATGGGCTTCAATAGTTACCTATGCTAAACTATGCATCTAGTTCAATTGCAACTTTGTGTTTGGTCATGCAAATGATTTGTCATGGTCAAAAAAAATCCCGCTAAGTCAATTCTAATGTATGTTCAGTAATGGGTGGGGTTTGTCACACCCAAAAATAAAGATGACCAGAGATGCCCCTACCTCTAATCGGAAATGGGAATGGTATCTCACAAACAAATAATGAGGGTTACTAGAATGACTCTATATCAATTTGGTAACAAGAGTAGTATGTTAGATAAATGGAATAAAGGCTAGTAGTGATTTCCCTATCTTTGATTGATAATGGGAATAGTGCAACAACAAGATGCCCATAAGAAGCAAATCCTTTCGTATCTAGTTTCTTACCTAAATCATAACACTCCATTTATTCACATCACAACAAAGGATCTAAGTGTTGAGGATACAATGTGCATATTCAAGACAAAAAGTTCCACAAGCCAATTTCCCCTCAAGATCAAACAATCTATTTTTATTTTACTGTCAAAATTGAGGATCACATTATTTTATC